>QWCP01000536.1_pt1 | contig 10923 bp, 14 predicted proteins | sample 1972561 | NCBI WGS metagenome assembly QWCP01 (sample SAMN09866705, study PRJNA288562) | Human vaginal metagenome isolate pre4_vaginal, whole genome shotgun... | isolation source: vagina | host: Homo sapiens | place: USA: California
TTACGGCCACCAGTCTTGCTCAGCGGGCGCAGCAGGGACTTCTCCGGAGTAGAACGAGTGATCTCGTCAAACTCAGAAACGGAGGATGCGCGGCGACCCGGAGTTGTCGGCTTGTACTTACGAATAGCCATAATTCTTCCTTACTTCGTCTCCGTCTTAGGCCTGTGCGCCAAAGACGTCGATGGAGTCGCTGCCTTCACGGAGCGTCACGTATGCACGCTTGGTGGACTTACGCTGGCCGTAACCGGTGCGGGTGCGCTTACGCTTACCTGCACGGTTCACGGTGTTCACGGAGTCGACCTTTACGCCAAAGATCTGCTCTACGGCATCTTTAATCTGGGACTTATTGGAGTCCGTGGAAACGTAGAACGTGTAGACGTTCTGCTCCATCAGACCGTAGGACTTCTCGGATACAACCGGGGCGATGATGATATCGCGTGGGTTAGAAATCTTAGCCATTAGTTCTCCTCCTTATCCGCGCCGGTTGCGCGGTTGATGAAGGTGTGTAGCGCCTCAACGGAGAACACAACGTCATCGGAGTAGAGAACGTCGTAGGTGTTGAGCTGGCCAGCGTCCAGGATCTGAACGTTAGGCAGGTTATTAGCGCTACGACGAGCATTGATGTCCTCGCGGCCGATGACCAGCAGCACGTTCTTGCGCTCGGTCAGGGACTCGAGGAAGGCCTTGGCCGACTTGGTGGACGGCTTCTGGCCCGGTACGAGCTCTTCGATGACGTGGATGCGCTCGTTGCGAGCACGGTCGGACAGTGCACCGAAGAGAGCAGCCTTGATCATCTTCTTAGGGGTGCGCTGTGCGTAGTCGCGTGGCTGTGGGCCATGGACGGTGCCGCCACCGGTGTAGTGCGGTGCGCGGATGGAGCCCTGGCGTGCACGGCCGGTGCCCTTCTGACGGAAAGGCTTGCGACCACCACCGCGGACGTCGCCGCGGGTCTTGGTTGCGTGGGTGCCCTGGCGTGCAGCAGCAAGCTGAGCGTTAACAACCTGGTGCATCAAAGCAATGGATGCCTCGGTGTCAAAGATTTCAGCTGGCAGGTCTACAGAGCCGTTGGTCTTACCCTCGGAAGTGTGGACGTCTAGCTTGAGGTTGCTCATGCGTGTGCACCGCCCTTCACTGCGGTCTTAACGGTGACGAGGCCGCCGCGCGCACCAGGGATAGCACCCTTGATGAGCAGCAGGTTGGACTCGGCATCGATTTTCTGAATCTTCAGGTTCTGGGTGGTCACGCGGTCGTGGCCCATACGGCCAGCCATGCGCTTGCCCTTGAAGACGCGGCCCGGGGTAGCAGCGCCGCCGATGCCGCCAACGCGGCGGTGAGCGGCCTGGTTACCGTGAGCTGCGCCCTGGCCTGCGAAGCCGTGGCGCTTCATGGCGCCGGCGTAGCCGTGGCCCTTGGTCTTGCCGGTGACGTCAACGAAGGAGATGCCTTCGAAGATGTCAACCTTGACCTCTTGGCCAACCTCGTATGCAGAGGTGTCGTCCATGCGGATTTCCGCAACGTGACGGCGCGGGGTTACGCCAGCCTTCTTGAAGTGTCCACCAACCGGCTTGTTTGCCTTGCGTGGGTCAATTTCGCCAAAGGCGATCTGGATGGCGCTGTAGCCATCGGTTTCGGGGGTGCGAATCTGGGTGACAACGCATGGCCCTGCCTCGACGACGGTAACCGGCACAACGCGGTTGTCCTCGTCGAAGACCTGGGTCATGCCGAGCTTCTTGCCCAGAATGCCCTTGATCTCGTTTTCACTCATTATTTGTTCTCCACCAAAGTCGCTTACTGGATGTTCACGTCGACGCTTGCCGGAAGATCGATGCGCATAAGAGCGTCAACGGTCTTCGGGGTTGGGTCGAGAATGTCGATCAGGCGCTTGTGAGTGCGCATCTCGAAGTGCTCGCGAGAGTCCTTGTACTTGTGCGGAGAACGAATAACTGCGTATACGTTCTTCTCGGTTGGGAGCGGCACTGGGCCAACTACACGAGCACCGGTACGGGTAACGGTCTCGACGATCTTCTTTGCAGAAGCGTCGATAGCCTCGTGGTCATAGGCCTTCAGCCGAATGCGGATTTTTTGTCCCGCCACGCTTATCCTCTTCCTCGCTTCCCCACTTTCACATTCCCGGCGTTTCCGGGGCGTGAAGCGGTGGGAAATTGCTTCTCGATTTCTCTATAACGTTGTCCGGGCTTGGGGCCTGACACAACGCCAGTGGTCTGACTGTCATGACGACCAAGAGTTGCGGTACATGGCAAGTGCCAGAACACAGTGCTCTCGACGGGGTACAAGACCCGTAGTCAAAGTATTGTGAAGAGGACGGTTTTCACGCATTACACGTGGAGAGTGTCCAATTCGTCTACTGCCGCTGTTTATTTGCCATGCCCCTTCTCCGGTCCATCTTCTCGGGGTGTCACTGCTCTAACGCGGACCTAGCCCGATTGGATGACCTTCCAGTCAATGCTTCAGGTTTCCCTGAACCATGGCGACAACGAAGGTGTCATGTTCGCTTTACCAGCTCAGCGTCTCCCCGAGACTCACGCTTGGCGACGTCCGCCGCCATCACCGAATCTCGGTTCTCGCTGCCCTGTTAAAGCAACCTTTGTATTTAAGCATGTTGGGCTGCGGTTTTTCAAGCCGCGCTTTAAACCGTGCCAAAAATCACGTTTTGGAAAATTTTGTTGCCTCGCACCCCACACTCGCTTGAGAAGTATCTAAGCTCGGAGGCATTGGCTGTGGACACTTTGTCCTGCCTAGATAGTTGAATATCGCGTTCATGTATCCCCCAATAAAGAAAGGCATACTCGCCCATGTCTGAAAACAAGACTCCTGCCCACAACACCGACAACCAGGTTCCTGCTTCCGAGGAGCGCGAGGTCAATAACAACCTGGAAACCCAGTACGGCACCACCACCATCGATGATGTCGTGGTGTCCAAGATCGCCGGCATCGCTGCCCGCGAGGTTTCCGGCGTGGATGCCCTGGGTGGCGGCGGTGCTCGCATGATCGGCAATATCCGCGAGTCCTTCGGTGCTTCTGAAGACGTCCGCCAGGGCGTGGACGTAGAGGTAGCAGACGGCAGCGCTCGCATCGAGATTGCCATCACCGCCGAGTACGGCGTGGCCATCCATGAGCTCGCTGAGGCTATCCGCCGCAACATCATGAATGCCGTTGAGCGCATGACCGGCCTGAGCGTCGAGCGCGTCAACGTTGTTGTTCACGACGTTAAGCTGCCGAAGGATGAGTCCGAGGCTGAGGACCAGGCTGCTTTGAACCAGGGTCAGGCTTAAGCCCAATGCCTGAGCCCCGAGCACGTTTCGAGCTCGAGGTAAGCCACGCCCGCGCTATTGCAGAGGCAGTCCAGGAGGTGCGCGGTGTCGCCGCGCTCGACGGCGGTTCGTTCGGTTCGGTGAGTCTATACCTACCAGGCGAGCGCATCGTCGGCATGCGCCGGCCCGACCCACGCGATGATCGCCACCTGCAGATCAATATTCGCGTTGATATCAGCGCCGCGCCGGACCTTTATGCCTTGGCAGAAGATATTCGGTCCTCCGCCCGTGAGGCTTGTCCCGCACTGCAGCGCATTGACGTTGAGTTTTCTGACGCCGTAGATGGCTTATCCGCTGCTCCATCGAAGGAATAGATATGAAGAATTACACCACTTTGGGCATCATTTCCGGCCTTATTCTTGCCTTCTTTTTGTACCTAGGCTGGGGTCCTACTTTGCTCGCGGTACTTCTTGCCGCAATCGGCGGCATTGTGGGTGCACACTTTGATGGCCGTATTGATCTCACTTCTGTGTGGAATGGCCTCATTGGTAAGGAGAAAGGCCAAGGTTAATGACAGATAGTTCCACTCAGGGCCACACGCGTATCTCGCTGCGGACCATGGAACACATCGTTACCGCCGCGATTGCTAGCGTGCCCGGCACCAAGGCTATAGAGGCCAAGCTAGCGGGCATCGGCGGCCGCGGTTTTCCACGGGTCTCGGTCCAAATGGACCCAGAGCGCGAGGTAGCAGCCGTCAACGCCACCATTGGCGTGGTGTGGCCTTCGCCGGTCACCACGGTGGCGGAACACACTCGTGCCGCCATCTCGGAGGCCATCGCGGCGCACACCGGTTATTCCACCACGCGCGTCAACGTCACCGTCGGCGGTTCCGTTCCGGGCAATCGAGTGACTGCCGCAGAGGTGGAACAGCGCCAAGTCGCTGCTGCCGTCGCGCCCCACATCACGCCCTCGCCGGTATGGCAGCCGGTCACTGCGGAGTCGGTGAATGTACGCAGCATTGCCACACCGCAGGAGGTACCGGTGCGCACCATCGCCGCCCCGGCCACCGGTGTCGCGGTGCGGTCCGTGGACACCCCGCGCGAGGCCGAGGTACGCAACATTTCCGCTGACCTCCCAGACCACCAGCTGCGCGAGGTGACGTCCCCGAGCGACCACACGGTGCGACCGATCAGGGAACCCAAGCCGGTCCGCGTGCACAGCGTGGCTGCACCCCGCCCAGCCAGGTTGCTCCCTAGTGGGCAGGTTCGTCCGCTGGCACGAAAGGTTCAGGTAGCAACTCCTCGGCCGCAACCACTGCGCGAGATCGAGATTCGCCACGAGTGGACTCCGCACCGCGTCGAGGCCCCCAAGTCTGCCCCTGCGCGCACGGTAAAGGCCCCGCGGCCACAACCGCTCAAACGCATTGAGGTCACGCCGGCAAATCCTCGGCCGGTGCACGTCGATGCGCCGCGACCCGAGCCGTTGCGCGCCATTTCCATTAACCCGTACCGCCCACAAGGAGGCAATAATGGCTGATCAGCACATGCCTGAACACTTTGGGCAGCAGCCGAAGGCGTCTCCGGCGGCGCGTACTTGGGCCGTGATCCTTGGGCTCCTGCTGCTCGCCGCGGGCGTCGTCGGTGTGCGCGAGACGTGGCTGGTGGGGTCCGGTTCTGACGCGCAGTCCTGGGTACAGCCGGTGCTTAATCTCATTGCTACTGAAGAGCTGCAGACCTGGATGATCTGGGCCGGCGTCGCCTCCATCGTCGTAGGCCTAATTTTCCTCTTCGCGGCAGTGAAGACGCGCCGCACCACGCACATGCAACTTGCCTCCGATACCGCCTCCATGTGGATGCGGCCGGTGGATATCGCCCGCCTCTCTTCGGCCACTGCTCGCCGTGTTCCGGGAGTGGCCTCGGCGCAGACCTCCGCGGATAGCAAGACGGCCAAGGTCACCGTCAATGGCGATACGGACGATGCGGAGCTGCAGGGCCGGGTGGAGACGGCAGTAACGCGCTGCCTGGCCCACCTCAAGAATCCACCGCAGGTCACCGTGGCTGTAGAGAAGATTCCGGAGTTGGATAACAATGTCTAGAAAACTTGCTACCTTTGACCGCATCCTGCTGGGCCTGCTGGGAATCATCCTCATTGCTTTGGGCGTGTGGCCCATCTTGATCCACTTCAACGTGGAGTTTGCCAAGTACTTAGCCCTGTGGGTGGACCACGATACGTGGAAGAGCTTGGCGGACAATGACTGGTGGGTGTGGGCGCTGGCCGGTGGCTCCGCACTGCTACTTATTCTGGGACTGTGGATTGTGGTGGCTAACCTGCGCCACCGCCGTTTCAACAATGTGGAGTCCGCTTCTTCCAATGACAAGGGCTCTATCACGACCTCGATGAACGCTATCGCCGGCGCCGTGGCCCAGGATTTGGATGGAGTCAAGGGCGTAGACCACGTAGAGCGCCTTGTGGCTTATGATCGCGCGCGGCCCACGCTGCAGTACACAGTGACGGCAAATCCAGACACTCCGGTGGAGCGCCTTACTGGCGCCGTTGAAACCAATGAGCGCGATTTTCGGGCAGCGTTTCCCGACGCCGATTTGGACACCATTTACAAGCTGCAGTTCACCAAGGTAGGTCCGATGAAGGACCTATCCGAATAACGGGTTAGGAGTCTCCGCCACCAAGATCTCCTGAACGGTCCCAAGGCGGGCCGACTCGCCGCCCCCGAGGATCATTTCCAGTTCCTCACCGGGGCGGCATTTTTCTATGCGCTGCCACGAGTAGTCCTGGCGAGTTACGCGGCGGTTTTCCTTAGCAAATAGGTGCAGCCCATGATCAAGCACACCGATGGCCGCTGCGAAGCGAAGAATGAACACGAAATCACCCAAATCCTGCCGCTTGAGGCCATTAAGGTCTGGACACTCAGCACTCAACCGCATGAGACTTGAGACCACGCCAAAGCGGTGCTCAAAGCCCTCGGTATCCCGGATGGTAAATGGGCGGCCAGGGCCCGTGGGGCGAATGGACTCATAGGCCCACACCACAGGCTGGGTATCGGGGCGGCGCACGATGATGTGGGTGGGGGTGGCGGTGATGCGGTAGGTGGGGGCGTCGGCAAGCACGAGCCATTCCCCTTCCACAATGCGGCCGCCCTCCAAGGGAAGCAAGGGCGGGTGCACGCCCGCCTGGCGCTCCAATTCCGCAACGAGTTCGGCGTCGGTGGTGCCCCATCCAATGCCTTGATTAGCCAGCATGGCAAAGAAAGTGGGAAGGCTGAGGTCGGGCTGACCCTCCCAGGCGCGGCGGAGGGACTCAAGCGTGGGATCGATGCGGGTGGGGTCATCCATATCCGCCAAGATTACCCAGCACCGGCGCCGGTCCGGCAGCCGGGGCCGAGAGGAGAATTTTCACCCCCGAGGTAATTTCATTCAATTAAATAAATACTATAAGTGTTCAACAATCTCGAGCCGCGTATTTCCTGCTCAAGGTGTATTTATTGAAGGTTTTCCCACCTTAGCCGCGTTCATTAATACCTGTCATTTTATTGGGGATTTATGTCACGGGGCTAATGTGATTGTGCTCCGCGTAACAGGTTATTAGATTAGTCACATACAACGTTTTGCTCGTTGGATACACCTTTGCACCCCGTTTCCTGCTTAACCGCGCACGGAGAATCTCTATGACTAAATATCTGATCAAAAAGACCTTGGGCTGGTTACTCATGATCTTTTTGGCTACCAACCTCGCCTATCTCTTGGCGGCCAGCTTCCTGGACCCACGGTCCAACTACACCGGCCGCCGACCACCGCTTTCACCGGAGGAAATCAATAGCCTCCTCGAGCCCTATAACCTCAGCCCCGATACCCCACTTGTGCAACGCTGGTGGACCTGGCTGACCAATATCCTCACCTCTTGGGACTGGGGCCAATCCCCGGTGGGCGAGGTGGTGAATTCAGAAATTAGCTACCGCATCTGGGTTTCCGCGCAGCTGCTCTTACTCTCCACCATTTTGTCCATTCTCATCGGCGTGGCCGTGGGCGTTTACACCGCTTCGCGCCAGTACAAGACCGGCGACCGCATCTGGCAGGGCATTTCCATCATCGCGATGAATACCCACGTGGTCGTGGCGTCCATCGCCGTGGTGTGGGGCGCGCTGAAGATTAACGAGCTCAGCGGCAAGAAGATTTTCTATGTCGTCGGCTCTCATTCGCTAGACGTGGAAGGCTTCTTTCCCAAGCTGGTGGACTCCGCACAGCACTTGATTCTTCCCACCATTTCACTGGTCTTCATTAGCTACGCCAGCTATCACATGACCCAGCGCACCTTGCTGCTGGATAACTTGGATGCGGACTATGTGCGCACCGCCCGCGCTAAGGGCTTGACCCGCCAACAGGCGATTCGCAAGCACGCACTGCGCACCTCCATCATCCCGGTGGCAACCTCGGTGGCTTTTTCCATCCCGGGCATCTTCACCGGTGCGGTGATGACCGAGCGCATCTTTGGCTGGAACGGCATGGGCCAGTACTTCATCGAGACCATTAGCAAGAACGACGTCAACGGTGCAGCGGCTGTCGCTGCCTTTGGCGCCGCCATGACGGCCATCTCCGCGGTATTGGCGGACCTGGTTGTCGTCGCGCTTGATCCACGAGTGAGGGTGAGTTAAATGACCCCATCTAAAGACCGCAACTATTTCAAGCAGGAACCGCGCGGGGAAATCACCGCACACAGCGAGGTCACTTCGGGAGACCCCTTCTCCCCCGCCGAGGCCGAGCAGATAGCCACCCTGGAGCAAATGCCTCGTGGCACCTCGCGCTACAAGCTGTACCTGCGCCGCTTCTTCCGCAATAAGCTCGCCACCCTGGGCCTTATCATCCTGGCTTTCTTGGTCCTTGCGGCGCTTTTTGGCGGCTTCTTTGCCAAGTGGGACTACACCGAGCCGGACTTCCTTGCGCTGTCGGAGCCGCCGAGCCCCGAGCACTGGTTTGGCACGAATGACACCGGCAATGACCTCTATGCCCAGACCATTCACGGTTTAGGCAGGTCCCTGACCATCGCCATCGTGGTATCCCTAGCCACCTTGGTCATCTCCGCGTTCATCGGATCCGCTGCAGCCTTGTGGGGAGGCATCGCCGAAAAGGCGGTGCTGGCCGTCATTCAATTCCTGCTGTCCATCCCTACTTTCCTGCTCATCGCACTGGTAGTCGCGGATTCCGGCGGCGACTGGAAGCTGCTCATCGTCGTACTCATCCTCTTTGGCTGGATGTACCAGGCCCGCGTGATTTGGTCGCTAGCGCTTACGGTGCGCGAGCAAGACTACGTCCGCGCGGCGAGCTACATGGGCGTGTCCAAGCTGCGCACCATCGTGCGCCACGTCATTCCCAATATTGGTTCGCTACTCATCATCCAGTTCGTCTTCGGCGTGGTGGGCACCGTGGGCTCGGAGACTGCCCTGTCCTTCCTGGGGTTGGGCGTCAAGCTTCCCGACGTCTCCCTCGGCACCCTCCTGCAGGGCGGCACCGCCGCCGTGCAATCCTCCCCATGGCTGTTCTACTTCCCTGCCGCAACCTTGACCTTGCTCACCGTGTCCATGGCTTTCATTGGCGATGGCCTGCGCGATGCGCTCGACCCCAACTCGAATTCCGGAGGTAAAGCATGACCTCGCCCGTCTTATCCGTCAAAGACCTGCGCGTAAACTTCCCGTCCGAAGCCGGATCCGTCTCCGCGGTCCGTGGCGTGGATTTTGACCTCTACCCTGGCCGCACGCTCGGTATCGTGGGTGAATCCGGTTCCGGCAAATCCGTGACCTCCATGTCCATCATGGGGCTCCTGCCGGACTACGCGAAGATCACCGGGTCCGTAAAGTTCGACGGCCGCGAGCTACTCGGCCTCAGCGACAAGCAGATGTCCGAGATCCGCGGCAACGGTATTGGCATGATCTTCCAAGATCCGCTCTCCGCACTCACCCCGGTCTTCGATATTGGATCGCAGTTGGTGGAGGCAATTCAGGCCCATAGGGACGTCGGCAAGAAGCAGGCCCTCAAAGAGGCCACGGAGTTGCTCGATCTCGTGGGCATCCCCGACCCGCACCTGCGGCTGAAGTCCTTTCCGCACGAGTTCTCGGGCGGCATGCGCCAGCGCGTGGTCATTGCCATCGCAATTGCCAATAATCCGCGCGTGCTCATCGCCGATGAGCCCACGACCGCACTGGATGTAACCATTCAGGCGCAGATTCTGGACGTCATTAAGCTCGCCCAGCGGGAAACCGGCGCCGCCACCATCATGATTACCCATGACATGGGCGTGGTGGCGGAAACGGCCGATGATGTCATGGTCATGTACGCCGGCCGACCCGTGGAACGCGGCGATGTGGATACTATCTTCTCCCAACCCCGCATGCCCTATACGGTGGGCCTGCTCGGCTCTACGCCCCGCCCGGACGTGTCGGCAGAAGAGCCGCTCACGCCCATCGTGGGCAGCCCGCCGGTGCTGGTGGACCTCAAGCAGCGCTGCCAATTTGCCCCGCGCTGCCCCGTGGCGCAGCCCGCCTGCTCCGACGGCGAGCCGCCGCTTATCCCGCTTGACGACGCCCCCTCCCACCAGAGTGCCTGCCTGCGCGCCCCCGAGATCCGCGACCGCAAGATTGGCGGCGAGCTCATGTTCAAGCCCCCGCAGCTCACGGAGGACGTCATGGCCGGTATCCCCCGCGAGGAGCGTCCCACCACCTTGGAGGTCACGGACCTGCGCAAGGAATTCCCGCTTACCAAGGGCGCACTGGTCAAGCGCCGCGTGGGCACGGTCAAGGCAGTGGACGGCCTTACTTTTGATATTCGCAAGGGCGAATGCATGGCCATCGTGGGCGAGTCCGGCTGCGGCAAGACCACCACCCTGCTAGAAATCATGGACTTAAAGCCCGAAAACGGCGCAGTAGTGCTCAACGGGAAGGACGCGGCCGGGATGAGCAATTCCGAGCGCCGCGAGGCCCGCAAGGACATCCAGATTGTCTTCCAGGACCCGATGAGCTCCCTCAACCCGCGCCTGACCGTGCGCGAGGTCATCGCCGAACCACTCAACTCCCTAGGCTATGACGGCGACGTGGATGCCCGCGTGAACGAGCTCATGGGCCTTGTCGGTTTGGACTCCTCCCAGCTGGATCGCTTCCCCAGCCACTTTTCCGGCGGACAGCGCCAGCGCATCGGCCTCGCCCGCGCGCTGGCCACCAACCCCTCGGTCTTAGTGCTGGATGAGCCCGTCTCCGCACTCGACGTCTCCATCCAGGCCGGCGTCATCAACTTGCTCGAGGATCTCAAACGAAAGCTGGGCCTATCCTACCTTTTCGTCGCCCATGACCTGTCCGTGGTGCGCCACCTTTCAGACCGGGTGGCCGTCATGTACAAGGGCCAATTTGTGGAATCCGGGCCGACCGATGACATCTTCGAAAACCCCCAAGCGGACTACACCAAGAAGCTCCTGGATGCCATTCCGATTCCGGATCCGGAGGCTGCTCGCAGGCGACGCGACCCCCGTCCGGCCAATGCGTCTCCAATTTCCCGAAAGTGACCCGCCGCACAGTCACCGTTCTATATAGTTATCATCACACCTGAAATGATGTGGCCGCTGATCCGCTTCCACATCTTTCACTTTCCTCTCA
>QWCP01000538.1_pt1 | contig 10901 bp, 10 predicted proteins | sample 1972561 | NCBI WGS metagenome assembly QWCP01 (sample SAMN09866705, study PRJNA288562) | Human vaginal metagenome isolate pre4_vaginal, whole genome shotgun... | isolation source: vagina | host: Homo sapiens | place: USA: California
CCTATTTTTTATAATATATGCAGTTGCGTTGCTCATCATACGTGTTGTATTCAAAAAATACTTTGATTTGGTAAGATTTGGTATCTGGTTTTGGATTAGTACCGTTGCTATGGCAGGATATTTGCTTATGATGTCGTTTATGTCTAACGACATTCTTATGAGTATTGCCGCGATTTTGTTATCAATTGGGTACGGCGTTATTTATTCGGTAAACCAATCAACCGCTATGATGCTTGCTCCTCGAAGCGAACAAGGTCTTGCAAGTTCAACATTTTATATTGGTCTTGATATTGGTATGGCCACAGCACCAATGATTGGCGGTGTATTGGCAACGTGTGTTCCTCACGCACTATTTTTCCCTGCTATGCTTGTGTTATTGCCGCTTGCTTGCATGGTATATGGGTACTATCGCACGAGTTTGAATAACGCTATCAATCACGATTAACACCGCCAGCTAAAACACCGCCAGCTAAAACACCGCCAGCTAAAACACCGCCAGCTAAAACAGCAACAAGCAGCGCGCTCTAATCTTTAGCCACGCTTGGATAAGACGTAGCTGCAGGATCATCGTAACCATGTTCAAGGGTAAAACGATACAGTTGTTCTCGATATGCAAGAATTTCTTGGCGCGCAGTTTTCCACAACGGTTTTGCACAGCTGTGAACCAACGCTCTTTGTGCATTAAGAATTTGTAACGCATGAGCTGCAAGCGCAAATCTATCCATCTGGTTCATATGAAGCATGTCAAAAAACGTTGTTGTTGAACCTAGGTCTTGATAGCCGTGTACGTAAAAATTACTACTATGAGGACGACCCCATATGAGGCGATATATGGTGCCTACATACGCGTGAAACGCAAACAAAACGGGTTTATCAGCTGAAAAAAGCTCGGTGAATTCCTCATCGGTAAGCGCAGTGTCATTTTCTTCATGCCTTTGAAGCACGCATAAATTAAGCACATTCACAAACTTAAAATGAACACCTTGACGACGAAGTATATCTGCAGCTGCTAAAGTTTCGATAGTAGGAACATCACCGCAGGTTGCAAGTACCAAATCAAAGTTGCCATGCGCGTCTGTATGCGATGCCCACGTCCATTCAAGCACACCGCGTGCAAGTTCCAAACGCGCTTCGTCAAGCGTAAGCCAAACAGGAATTTGCTGCTTTCCTGCAAATATCACATTGACGCAATCGGTGGCAGTGTAGGCTTGTTGCGCCACCGCCAACAAAAGATTGGCGTCACATGGGTAATATATATGTACAACATGCTCGTTATTACAAGATTTATTGAGAAGCGTGTCCACAATACCTGGATCTTGATGTGTAAAGCCGTTATGTTCCTGACGCCAAACGTGAGAGGTAAGCAAAATATTGAGCGAAGAAATGGGCTTTCGCCAAGAAACCTCACGCCTTAGTGCTTCAAGCCACTTAATATGTTGGCTGATCATAGAGGCTGTAATCTGCGCAAACGCCTCATAGCTCACCCAAATTCCATGACGACCTGTAAGCACATAGCCTTCCAATAAACCTTCGCACTGGTGCTCGGAAAGTTGCTCAATAACACTACCTGTTTGCGAAAGTTCTCCGTCGTTTTCGAGGTCTTTATCTTTGTCCACATACCATTGTTTTTGAGTTGCACGATAAATTGACTGAAAACGATTAGAAGCAATCTCATCGGGGCCAAATACGCGAAACATCTGTGGATTGTTTTGCAAAAGCTTGGCGGTATACAAACCAAGTACATACGTTGGCGAAGCGCAGAGCGCTCCACGCTGCGATGTACTAACTGCTAGTTTGCACGAATCAAGCGATGGCAGCGTAAGCGCACACCGAACACGTCCTGCGTCTGCGCAAGGGTTGGAACCTATCCGCAGGTCACCTTGTGGCAAAATACGAGTAACTTGCTTAGATAAGGTACCATCTTTTTCAAAAATCTCTTGTGGACGATACGAAGCCATCCATGCACAAAAATCATCAAAATGCGTAAGCGTTTCATCTGCCGCGGCAAAGGGCACTTGATGAGAACGCCAAGAATCTTCAAACTTTTGACCATCAATATATGTTGGACACGTCCATCCCTTTGGGGTTTTAAAAATAAGCACCGGATATGATGGTCTCTCGTGAAACCCCTGCTTTGCATGCTCTTTTATTGAACAGAGCTCAGCAAAAATTTCTTCAAATAACGCTACAAAGCGTTTATGAATTGACAGTGCGTCTTCTTCATCAAAACCCGCAACAAACGTATATGGGCGATACCCCATACCTTTAAAATAATCATCGCGTTCCTGCAGTGAAACACGCGCCAAAATGGACGGATTTGAAATTTTGTAACCATTGAGGTGCACAATTGGCAATACGAGGCCATCAGTTTGTGGATTTATAAATTTATTGGTTTGCCAACTTGCAGCTAAAGGACCTGTTTCGCACTCTCCATCGCCAATAATAGGAATTGCCAACAGCGAAGGATTATCCAAAACGGCACCAAAGGCGTGGGAAAGAACATAGCCGAGCTCTCCCCCTTCGTGAATTGAACCTGGCGTATGCGGACCATGATTAGAAGGAAAGCCCAAAGGAAATGAATACGCGCGACAAAGCCGCTCCAAACCAAGTTCATTTTGAGGAATATCGGGATACACTGCCGACAGGCTACCATCGATAAAAGCCTCTGCATTTCCTGCAGGTCCACCATGACCTGGTCCCATAAGTACAACCGTGTTTTGGCCATGATCACGAATAAGCCGATTGATGTGCGCATACAAGAAATTAAGCCCGGGAATGGTTCCCCAATGCCCCATAAGCCTATGCTTTATGTCGCGTGGGCTTAAGCCGCCCTTCATCAAAGGATTGCTGAAAAGATAGATTTGACCTGCGCTTATATAATTTGCACATCGCCAATACGCGTCAAGTGACGCTAAGGTTTGCGCCGACGAACACTCCTGTTTACGTATGCCGAGCGGCTTATACCAAGGTGTTCCAAGCACGGGCTGAGCCAAATCTTTCCCCTCCTTTTACAACAACATACACTTTTAAGTGCCATACGCTTTTAAGCAAAAACTTACGATACTACCTACAAAAAATAGACGCCTTGCAACAAACGCCGCGTGTAAAGGCGCCGATACTCAGCATCAACGAGCGCTGACCATACACAAAACAGCAGATTTTAGAAACCAAAACAGCAGCGCTGTGCAACGTATGCAAATATAAGAATATTATACGTATTAGCAGACCAAGATGAGAAGTTCTCACATACGCCTCATAACAAAGGTGCCCGCTACAAATTTTGAACACTTGCCTTTTCTACCAACACGGGATTAAGCATAATATCAAAAGGAGCACGTACGGAGTCCTCATCGCATGCGTTGGCTTCATCGCATGCATCACTCTTATCGTGTTTGTCAACACACACCCGTTTAAGCATGGTATCAAACGACGCTTGAGCTAGTTCAGAAACGTTTTGCTCAACAGAAGTTAAGGCAGGCTCAAACAGCGCGTCAGCTGCAGAGTTATCGTAGCTCACAACCGAATAATCGCGCGGAACTCGCAAGTTTGTTTGATATAAATAGCGAAGCAGCCCTAAAGCAATGTTATCGCTACTTGCAAAAACAGCAGTTGCGCCAAGATGTGCCAGCGCATGAGAAGCATTGTACGCATCTTCAATATAATATCTGCTTGGCAAAATCAAGGAACCATCAAATGCAACGCCATATTCTTGCAACGCGCGCTTATAGCCATTAAGGCGCCTTTGACCCGTTAGGGAATCTGCGTTAATAAGCGCTGCAATGCGTCGGTGATTATGAGCAAGCAAGTAATGCGTAGCAAGATAACCACCTAATTCATTATTGAAATACACTTTATCGCACGCAAGACCAGCAATAGTACGGTCAACCATAACGTAAGGAACGCTTAAGTGCAAAAGCGTTTGCTTAAACTCTTCGGTAGCAGATAGCTCATCAGAAGAAATAATAAAAATGCCATCTACGCCGCGCTGAATCAAAAGCGAAACAAGCTCGCTATCATGCGTGGAACTTTCATCTGAATTGGTGATAAATAAGGCATAGCCGTTTTCGCGGCACTTAAGTTCAAGATGTTTAGCAAACGACGAAAAAAATCGGCTTTCGATATTAGGAACGATCAAACCCAAAGTATGCGAACGTTGAGTAACCAAACTCCGTGCAATTTGATTGGGTTTGTAGTGATTTTGCCGCGCAATGTCTAAAATAAGACGACGTTTTTCGTCGCTTACTCGAACATCACGGCCGTTAAGGAGCAGTGAAACCACCGTAATAGAAACGCCTGCTTGCTCGGCAATATCTTTAAGACGCAATTTCTTTGCCATAGAGTTCCCACATTCTTGGTATGTCTACCTGTTGACTTTCATGCAGTCAATTAACTCGTTTGTATAGTATAGCTGTTATAGGATAGCTTGTATATCGTTTGGGAAAACATCTGCACGCTATACAATACGGATTGAGTGGTCAGCATGGATAAAGATTTGGTTTGCCGTTGATTCCAAAACTTAGCAGAACACGTAGCCGAATATTACAGGGCGGTGCGGACAAAAAGCAGGATAGTTTGGCACTCGGCACATATCTCGTATGTAGCACAAGAAATAGAAATTTCATCTCTTTATCGCTTGACAACGTATACCGTTCGTATCATAATCGTATTAAAAGGAGCTGATACTATGGCAACAAGTCCTACTCAAATTCGTATTGATAGTACTGTCAAAAAAGACGCAAATGAACTGTTTAAAGAACTCGGCATCGATATGTCAAGTGCCGTAAACATTTTCTTGCGCCAGTGCATTTTGCGCGGTGGCCTTCCATTTAAAGTAGAAGTCCCAAAGTATAATGCCGAAACACTGGCTGCTATGCAAGAAGCACGCGATATCATGTCAGGTAAAATTCAAGCAACATCCTATAACAGCACAGATGAGCTTTTGAAAGCGCTTAATGCAGAGGATTAAGATATATGCTTAAACTTCAAGCAACTTCTAAGTTTCGCAAGGACTACAAGCGGATTAAAAAGCGAGGACTTGATATATCTTCACTCCAAGAGGTGCTTGACAAACTCTGCGCTGGGGAAGCACTAGAACTAAAGCACAAAGACCACGCTCTTACTGGGCCCTACCAAGGGTTTAGAGAATGCCACATCCAACCAGACTGGCTTTTGATTTATGCCATTCACGAAGACGAGCTTATACTCGTTGCGTCTCGTACAGGCAGTCATGCTGATTTATTTAATATGTAGCAAGGATGAAAGCCTAACATGCACCCACCTAATCAGCTTTTGACATCAAGCAGGCGCTCTCAGCGCGGGTTGAGAGCGCGGGTAGTACATCTACTTCTATAGAGTGATCCAATACCTTCTTGTTGTAACATTTCCCCTTGATAAGCTATTTTTCACTTTGTTTTCTAAAATTCCACCATTATTTTCTATAACTTTTATTGATCCTATATTGTCATCATCACATGTAAGTAAAACCTTATGGAGATTCAAAGTCTCTTTGCAATATGTAAGTGCCATAGAAAGCATTTTTGTTCCATAGCCCTTCATACATTCAGATTGTCTAACTTCGTACCCTATGTGACCACCATAGTTAATTAAAAAAGAATTTAATTCATGCCTAATACCAATTTCACCAATAAATTTTTCATTATCTATCAGCCAAAATGTAGTAGCTCTCACATAATTTGCAGGTAAATTGATACCATGCTCAAAATTATAAGAACGCTCTATAATTGTTTCATAGTCTCTAAAACGTCTTTCAGCATGCGGTCTAAAGCGTTCATCTTCTTCATTTGCTTCTATATAACTTTGGATATATTTCTTATCTGGTCTAATTAATCTCATATGTGCTCCTTATTTTTAATATGCAAATCTATTCAAATTAGAACCATACTAGTCTTTTGAGCTTTCATAATGTCATCGCGAAACTTAATCTACATAAGGGGGTGCGGACAAAAACTTGGACAGTTTGACACCCGATACATGTCATGTATTCGTCACAAAATCGACGCTGAAAATCATTTATTTCTTTCCGAGCTTCCACGCTTTGAGCACTACTTTTATTACTCTGTAAGTCAATGCGGCCAATGGCCAAACGATCCAGCTTTTTTCCCAATCGGACGTGATGAAACTGTAGGCTAAATAAATGCAGATAATTATAATCCAGTAAGCTTCGAGCAATAACCTAATATTTTCAGGATAGACAGTCTTTTTCTTTGGTTGTAGCAAACGGTAATAGGACGAGCGGACAATATTCGCCTGTACGAATAAATAAACAGCTGCTGCCACCAGAACAATAGCAATAACTACAAAAAAGCCGGATGAAAGTTGATAAAATTCCGGCGCTATATCCGAAATTATAAGAAAAATAAAGGCAACCATACATAAAACGACACCGCTGACCGTCCGCAGCACATACGACGGCATGAACCTCTCCAAACGCTCTTTGAGCACACTGTCAACACCGTAAGCCGTTTCAAAGTCCTCTTTTTCCAAATATTGATAACGCTTTCCGTGGAAACTCTGAATAATAAAAATAACTACAGCTACGGTAACAATCGCAACGCTGAAGGCTAAGCCCAAAGTTTTACCGACTTGCGCATTTACGGTGGGAGAAAGCAAAAGCTCGCTGCCGATCATGGGGATTGCCGCCAGAATACAAAGAAGAACACCTAGAGCAACATAGGCGGCAAATGATATTCTGTGAGTAATATAAGCGGTGGCTTCTTCCAGCTTAATTACCCGCATGCGAACACCGGCTTCTTCCTGGCAGGCATTTTCATCTGCGTCGACGTTCTTCCCCATAACATCAATTTCATCTTTTACCAGAAGATCAGTACTAACACCGAACAGGCGGCTCAATGCAATTATCCGCTCCATATCCGGGATACTTTGTGCGCCTTCCCATTTGGAAACAGATTGGCGACTGACGCCCAATTTGTCCGCCAATTCCTCCTGCGACCAACCGTTTTGTTTACGCAGTTCCAATATTTTATCTGCTAAAATCATAAAAACATCTCCGTTTCAAACTCGAATTCATCATTATGATTATGGCGAAATTATAATTGAAACAGCAGTTGCATGGTAGCAAGTGCGGTTGACAATTGCCGTTGAAAGCGCAATTTATGCCGACAAATGAGCGCAACCGACCGCCAATTCAAATTTTCAGAACAGCTTCCAGACATAATTGCAAAGCCCGCGCGATTGAATCTTCACCCCAACTGCGTCTGTCATAACGTGAAATACGTGTTACCAAGGCACAAAGGACAACAAAATATTTAGTGTACGTGAAGCAATTTTTTGCTGCGTGCCTTTTCTGCGAAAAAGTGCCAGTTAACCATTTTGGGCGTAATCTTAAAGTACAACTTGAATTTAACGCCCAAACGAGGATACATGACGTAGCGTGTGTGAAACCACCTCGTAGTATGGTCGTTTTGATACTACGTTCGCTATTCTCTTGTGATGTTAACGTTCGTGCTTGTGTTCGTGCTCCCGTTTGCTGTGCGTAGGTTGTTAGAGATCTCTTCTCCAGTTATTCGCCACTAAATTCGCCAAATTAGCTTTATTGTCTTTGTTGACTCTTCCCCAGAAGTTAACGTCATATCCCATGTTTTTACCAAGATGCAAGAAACGAATAACCTTATGCGCATACCATGGTTTAAGGCTCAATTCTTCAATTTCATGCCACGGCATCAGAACAAAATCGCTCTTTATCGGCGTGCCCAGTTCTTTTTCGTAAATGCCTTTCGGGCTAAAATGCACAATGAATTGGCGACTGCTGTCTGTTGCGTAGTACAGCGAATTGATGAAGAGTTTGATGATGTCGCTTTGCCAGTTGTTGTGCTTCACGACCACCAAATAATGTTCCGTGTCGCCAAAAGCCTCTTGTACCTGCGATCTAAGTTCGTCCATGTCATACATAAAAAGGCTCATAATTCACTCCAATCACTGAGTATGAATACTTCTTTGATGTCTTTTCCTAACACGAGAGAAATTTTGTACGCTGTTTCTAAGGTGGGGCTGATAATGTTGTTCTCGTACGCCATAATTGACCTGCGCTTTAGACCGACAGCTTTTGCCAGGCGGTGTTGCGACAGCCCTTTTTCTTTGCGGAATACCGCTATCCTATTTGTGATGACAACTTCCATATGAACGCCTTTTGGTTACATTTATAGTACTATGGTGCTATTTATAGTACCATCTTTAAGGCAACAGTCAACCGTTTTTTTGCTTGCTACGGATAATTTAACAACATTTCATTCCAGTATTTGTCCGGTTTTCATTCTTGTATTTGGACATTCACTATTCTATAGTTTGCATATTCGATACAAACCCCAGCAAGCAACTTATTAGACTCAGGAACCTTATTTTCCGGAATAACCAGCAAGCCCCCACCGTGAGAAAAGCAAATAATGTAGGGAACTTTTTTAGCGTAGCATTTTATATGACTGCTATGTTATTTTTATGCAGCCAAGAGTCTAAGCCTGTATGGAACTGGACTTATCCATCCTAGTTTTCTTTATGTTCATTAGATTTTCCTAAAAATAAAACAATTCTGGAGCTTTATTCCATATCAGATTTGCGCTACGGTGTAAACGTAATGAAGAAGCAGAGCGCTTCACCTGCAAGAAACATTGCAAGCCGCGCGGACTTTTGAGGCATCGCACCGAGGTACTTTGCAAGCAGCAACGCGCACACCGCACGCGCGCAACGTGCACCATCGCAAGGCTGCAACTGTGCAACGTGCAACTCGCACACCGCACGCGCGCAACGTGCACCATCGCAAGGCTGCAACTGTGCAACGTGCAACTCGCATACCGCAAGCTTGCAACCGCACATCGAGGCACACCGCTTCACGCGTACTTTAATTGTAAGGAGTTTACCATGAATGTACAACTGAAAGATACATATAACCTGTTTATCGGCGGAAAATTTGTTCCTGCGTCCGACGGAGCAACCTTTGAAACCACAAACCCCGCCACCGGCGAGCACCTGGCTTACGTTGCTGAAGCCACCAAAGAAGACGTTGACAGCGCTGTGAAAGCTGCGTGGTGTGCGTTCCCCGCGTGGAAAAACACTTCCGTTACCCAGCGCAGTGCCATCCTGAACAAAATTGCCGATGTTATTGACGCTAACAAGGAGCGTCTTGCAACCATCGAAACGCTCGACAACGGCAAGCCCATTCGCGAAACTATGAACATTGATATTCCGCTTTCGTCCGAGCATTTTCGCCTGTTTGCCAGCGCCGTTCAAACGCAGCAAGGCTCAAATAGGTTGCTCGATGGCAATTTATTGAGTGTCGTCATGCGCGAACCAATCGGCGTTGTCGGCCAAATTGTGCCGTGGAACTTCCCGTTTTTGATGGCCGCGTGGAAACTGGCGCCCGTCCTGGCGGCAGGCGACTGCACCGTGTTCAAAACCTCGTCCAGCACGCCGCTGAGCGTGATTGTGCTGATGGAGCTTATCCAAGACATTGTTCCTGCTGGTGTTATCAACATCATTTCGGGGAAGGGCTCAAGCAGCGGTCAGTTCCTACTTGACCACCCTGGTCTGCGCAAACTTGCGTTCACGGGTTCAACCAGTGTTGGCTACAACGTAGCGCGCGCGGCAGCCGACAAGCTTATTCCGGCAACGCTTGAGCTGGGTGGCAAGAGCGCGAACATTTTCTTCGACGATTGCAATATGGACCAAGCCATCGACGGCTTAATGCTGGGAATTTTGTTCAACCAAGGGCAAGTGTGCTGTGCTGGCTCGCGTGTGTTTGTGCAGGAAGGTATCTACGACGAGTTCGTGAAACGCGCAACGGAGCAGTTCAACCGCGTAATACAGGGCAACCCGCTTGATCCGAAAACGCAAATTGGCGCGCAAATCAATGAAGCGCAAATGAAGAAAATTGCGTCGTACATGAACATCGCGCGCGAAGAGGGGGCTACGATTGCAGCAGGTGGCGAGCGTAATACCGAGGGCGATTTAGCGAAGGGCTGCTTCTTCAAGCCAACGCTGCTTACCAATGTAACGAACGATATGTGTGTTGCGCGTGAGGAGATTTTTGGTCCTGTAGCTGCGATTATGAAGTTCAAGACCGAGGACGAAGTGGTGAAGCTTGCCAACGATTCCGACTATGGCTTGGGCGGTGCGGTTTGGACGCGCGATATTACGCGCGCGCTGCGTGTGTCGCGTGCCATTGAAACCGGCCGCATGTGGGTAAACACCTACAACCAAGTGCCTGGCGGGGCGCCGTTTGGCGGCGTGAAGAAGTCGGGCATCGGCCGTGAAACCGACCTGTCGATTTTGGAAGCATATACGCAGGTGAAGAACATCATCATCAACCTGAACGATGCGCCCAGCGGGTTTTATCCCGAGCACTAAAGCGCGCCAGTCGCGCAAAACGCCTGCGTAAGCGCGCAACCGCGCACAACACGCAGGAAATCGAGGAGCGCCATGTGCCGCTGATGTGGGCATCTTGTGTAGGTGTAGGTGTAGGTGTAGGTGTGGGTATGCTATACCAGCACATGCATGATGAGAGGAAGCGGCGCGTGGCATTCATAATCAGAGAAAGACGAAGCGCAGCATGCACGAATCCGCAACACTATGCGGTGTGTGTGCTGCGTTTTTATAGAACGGTGTACGATCACGGGTACAGATGGTAACTGGACATACGGCTTCTTCTTTGAATTTTTCCTTGAAAATTTTACCAAATCGTACCTGGCAGTATATTTGTAATATGGCTTTTAACGGGTAGAACCAGCAGATAAAGTAGGCATCACAAGCGAGCTGTTCCCAATTGCCCGCACCCCCATTCAAGCTTTGTTAAAGAATTTTTTTAACTTTTTTCAATTAGTGTGAGCTTTTCGCATTCATAAAATTTTTCTTTTCCATAAAGCACAACTTCT
>QWCP01000546.1_pt1 | contig 10700 bp, 8 predicted proteins | sample 1972561 | NCBI WGS metagenome assembly QWCP01 (sample SAMN09866705, study PRJNA288562) | Human vaginal metagenome isolate pre4_vaginal, whole genome shotgun... | isolation source: vagina | host: Homo sapiens | place: USA: California
GCGGCTGACGCGAACTCCGACCTTTCCTCCGATAAAGCCGACGATGAGCGCACAAATGGCCAGTACTCCAATGGTCCATGGCTGGAAGATATCCGACATAGCATCGGCATATTCTTGACCCATTTGGTCTGCGATATCGACGTAGTATGAGTCCGTATCCAGAATTAGCGGGAGAAAAGGCAAAGAAATCCAGACACAGAAGACGCCGTAGGCAATAGGGAAGGACTTGGCAATACTGAGGTGGCTTTTTGTAATAATCAAATCCGCGATAAACCCAAGAATTATGCTTCCTAGCAAGGTCCAGAAGTAGTGTCCGGTGAGCATGAATGCTAATCCGTTAATACCACCGACGAGGGTGAAAGCACCCATTTTGGACGTGCGGACGGCATAAAGCGCTAGCACGATTCCGTTTGCGATTGCCGCGATAAACCATCCAATAAACATGAATTGTGGTCCTGCGAATCCAATCATTCCGCTTACAAAGGTGATTACAAAGTAAAGTGCAGCAAAGATACCAGCGTTGATGAGATCTCTGGTGTTTAAACGTGCCGTCGACCCACTGGATGAGCTTGTACTCCGTGCGGGCGTAGAGGACTGTTGGGTCATCGTAAACCTCGATTCATGAACAGCTGGAAAGGCAAGGCTTACCTAATACAGATAGTGCTGTATATAAACTATTTCTAGTTTTGATCTGAAGATTCACCCTTAATGGGGGCGAATGTAGATAAGCGGACATCAAACCAGAGCACGACTACCGACTATGCACCGATAAAGTAAGCACCAACGGCAAGACAACCCTGCGATGGGGCGGTAAACTACGCCGCCTCTACATCGGCTGCCGATGGGGCGGGGAACCAATCAACATGGTCTGCATCGAGAACCACGTCGACATCAAAATAACGGCGGGCGGCGTGTGGGGTAAAAAGAAAGCGCCCCGTAGGGCGCTGTTTCTCCGCGATTGGGCTAATCGAGTCCAGGACGAGGTGCTTTCTGCTGAACTGATGGGGCAGTTTTTGTGACGGTCACGCCGTCCGTGCTCGCTTCGATTCCTGCTTCTGGCCACGCTGTCGTGAGCTCAAGAATGGCTTTCTTTATCTCGTTTCGGAAATCGCGCCGCTGGACTGCGGTGTTTAGTTGCTTGGTGGCGAAGTTGGCGGCGATCATGTCCCAGGTGAAGGTGTAGGCTTCGCGGTTGTTTTTGTGGAGCCAGTATTGCTTGACGGTGAGCCAGATGTAGAGGTCCATTGCTCGGGGCTTGCTCAGCTCGCGTAGGACGTTGAGGTCGATGGGGATGGGAGCTTCTGCAATGTGGCGGAAGAACTGTGGGGTGAGTACTAGTTCTGATTCCATGAAGCTGCCTTGGTTGGGGTCGCGGGGGTCGAACCAGAGGTTCCAGTCTTCGAGAATCTGGGTATTACGGCCTCGCGCGTGAACTCCATTGTCGCTTTGGGCGGTTATTGAAGAGCTGGCTAGGCGTAGAAGCTGTTCGCGGATTCTAGAGAGACTTCCGTTCGCACCTCCGGTTCCGCGTCCGGTGACGCCGATTGCTTGAAGGAAGTGACTCATGGAGTGCCCGAGTGGAATGCGGCGTGCTTCCTCGTTGTCGATTTTTCCTTCTTTGAGGCGTCCGGCATTAGCTACGGCGCGGGTGATGATGTAGGCCATGATGAGGCGTGGGTACTTGCCGTAGGGGAGACCGTTGGGTGAGTAGACGCTAATGGTGCCCTCGGCGGTAGTTATTTTCCGCTCGTTGCTGTCAGGGTTGCGGTAGGGGAACAGCGCCTGGACGAAGAGTTTGGAGGTGTAGCCGACGTCTTGGGCTTGCAGGAGTTCTTGTGCGGCGTCGTGTTCTTGCCTGCGGGCTAGTTCCTTGACTGCTTCAAGTTTGGCGCGACGCTCATCTGGCGTGAGTGGGGGCTGCATGGTGCCGTAGTCTCCTTTCGGATTATCGACACCGCCCGTGTTGTGCTTTGCTCACTGTCCGTGTGGAAGTGGTAAAGTCATACCCGACACGGTCGGTGTCGTTTGGATTTGGACCCCCGCTAGAGTTGGCGCTCGATGATGCGGGGGTTTCCTCATGTTTGAGGAATGTGCGCGCCCTGGACTTGAACCGAGGGTGTGTGCCGCTCGCGCTGCGCACCCCACGAGTGTGGGGCGCGGCTTTTTATTTTCTCCGCCTATTAAATCACATCAGTGTGACTTACTGGGAGATTTAGTAATGGTGGCGGCTCTTGCCAAGAAGCCTTATCGGCTGTTTGCTTTGATGAAGCTTGCTCGGAACCTAAGGCATTAGTGGAGTCACTCTTGTTCTTCGGGCTCGTCTTTTAGACCGTTGAGCATTATTTGGTTAAACAAGTTGTTGATTGTCTTCTCTTCGAAGTCTGCAGCCACTTGATTCCAATGGAATTCTTCTAGTTTGGGAAGCATGGCTGTAATAGCCATTTTTAAGTAGAAACCTCGACTACGTCCTGTCCTATCGCAGAGAGCGTCGAGTCGTTCAATGATTTCATCTGTCATCCGTACAGACACCACACGTCCGGAAGGGTGGGGTGCTTGTTTCATATGCAGTATCCTCCCCTCGGCAGCAATCGTAAACATTGTTTACTATACGTAAGACTGGAGGAGTCTTCTCAAACTCTTTAACAGCATCATGAGCGGCGCGCGCCACAGAGAGGAAGGACGCCTCCGTGGACGCACTGCCATTTATCGAATCCACCAACCACGTTCCCGGCTGGTGGCAGCTAGCACTCATCGCATGCCGGCCTGGATGCTCATTGCCCAGATACGAAGCGCAGGACTGGTGGCAGGAACCATCAGAGCGTTAGGCGGAGCAATCGCCTGGTACTTCCTCGCCTTCCTCGGCGTGATGGTTGGCTCCATGGCCGACCACTACGAGCGTGCCACGGACGAGGCCAACGACTCGCCATACTCCAACACGTACGAAGACGCGCCCGCCAACCCCGGCGAGTACTACGACCCGAGCGAACAACGGTAGTCGCAGTTACCAACGCCGAAGACTGCCTTTCTCTCTACTGGCCACCCTTCTCATGGTCACCATCGCCGCCAGCGCTCTCAGTGGCGCTGGCGGCTTCGTCATCGTCCTGGCGCTCGCTGTCGCCAGTATGCGACTCGTCTTCTCTAGGTAAAGCGTTCACGCTAGGAGAAGACTCCTTAACAGTCTTGAGCATTGCGTTGAAATCTCGCTGGCTCATACCGACGAGCTCGCGCACAAATTCCTTAGCTTCGCCTAGGTCGATAATGGACTGTGAGACTTCACCAATCTTTCCGTTCAACTCGTCTCGCTGATCGATAAGGCTGAGCAACGAGTTGGTGCTCTTTTTCCGGTCGCGCAGCTTACGCTGTTCTTCTTCGAGATGCTGACGCAGTTCCTGACGCTTCCTCAAACTTCTACTTGCGGTAACCATAAACCCACAATGCCAGCGAACGCACCGCTCCACTCCTGACACAAACACCACGCGGGAAGTTCGGCGTAACCGGAAGCAATCAGCGGACTATCCCTGCAGGCTTTCGACAACGCTGTAGACCTGTAGCGGCGGGCGCGAGCGCCCTTTTCACAACACACTATATGCACTCTTAGTGTTAATCGGGTTTTGGCTGCTAGACTAGGGCGCATGATGACCCTGCGCGTAGTCAATAGCGGAACAGGTTATGAGTACCTGTTGCGCTCTGTGGCTACCAATGATGGGCCGACAGACGCGCCAAGTTTGTCGAAGTATTACGACGCCAAAGGCACCCCACCGGGGCGGTGGTTGGGCTCTGGTCTTGCTGGTTTGAACACCGAGAACGTCGTGGACGGTGGGGAAGTTACCGAGTCGCAAATGGCCGCATTGTACGGCGAGGGGCTGCACCCAGATGCGGATATGAAGATGTCCGAAGGGCAGAAAATCAAGGACGTCCAGCTGGGGAGACCGTTCGCTAACTTCACCAATGATGTGCCGGTTTTGGTTGCTTTGCGTGACGCGGAACGCCGCCACCGGCAGACAACGGGCACGCTGATGGGAAAGCAGGAGCGCGCCGAATTAGTCCAGGATATTGGCCGAGAATTCTTCATTGAAGAACACGGAGTCGAGCCGCAGTCAGGCCGAGAAGTTGTCAACTGGGTCAACGGTTTAAAGGACAATGTGCGCCAGTCTGTCTCGGGTTTTGACCTGACTTTCTCGCCCGCCAAGTCCGTTTCTGTGGCGTGGGCTTTGTCTGATGAAGAGACCGCGCGGCGTATTGAAGCACTTCATCACCAGGCTGTGAGTGAGGCTATGGCGTGGGCAGAAGACAACGCATTGTTTACCCGAGTAGGCAAGCAAGGGCGCGAACAAGTCAAGACGAAAGGCGTTATCGCCTCCGAGTTTAAGCACTACGATACGCGCGCAGGCGACCCTGATCTGCACTCGCACGTGCTGGTATCCAATAAGGTTCAGACCGAAGACGGGCGCTGGTTGTCCATCGATGGGTACACGTTGATGAAGTATCATCAGTCGATTTCTCACCGCTATGACTCCATCTTGAACACCCTGCTTTCTAACGACATGGGCTACACGTTTACCGCCCGAGACCACGGCGTAAATAAGGAACCCACGTGGGAAATCGACGGTATTTCCGCCTCTCTTATGGAGTCGTTTTCTAAGCGTCGACGCGGCGCACAGCCGGTCTATAAGCGTCTGGTAGAAGAGTTTGTCGCCGCGCGTGGCACAACTCCTAACTCGGTTGAGGTGGGGCGTTTGTGGCAGCAGGCTATCTTGGAAACCCGTGATGCTAAGCGTGAACCAGAAAGCCTTACAGAGCTTCGCGCAGGCTGGAAAGCGGAAGTTGCCGCGCGTGATACTGGGGCAGAAGAACTCGCTGCAATCAACCAACTTGCAGCCGAAGACGCCCGTGATGAGCGTCCAATATTTCACGCCGAAGACCACCTTTCCGGTCTTATCGACGAGGTTTTAGACACCGTTGTCAGGCGTCGTTCCTACTTTCGCGCCTCGCATGTAGCGACTGCTGCGGGTGGAAAACTCCAAGGCTATCGCTTCGCGTCACTGGCCGAGCGCGACCTTATCCACGCCACTGTGGTGGAAGCAATTGTGCGCGATAAGGCCATTTCCTTGAATGATTTCGACGTCCTGGAACTACCCGAGGCGCTGAAAAATACGGCGGGTAAAGCCCGTGATAGCCGCGCTGATAGTGAGCTTTATACCACCCAGGACATTCTCGACACCGAAGACAAAGCACTGGGCGCACTCAACGAACCGGTGGCCGCATTCGCACCATCGGCAGCGATTGATAAAGCACTCGATGAGCATGAAGCCGAGGCTGGGTTCCGCCTTAACTCAGGGCAGGAATCCATGGCCCGCTACCTGCTTACCTGCGGCACACTGGCCGCTACCGGCGTAGGCCCGGCAGGCACCGGCAAGACCGCATCTATGCGCCTGGTTGCCAATGTGTGGGCCAATGAAGGCCGCAATGTGATTGGTCTGGCCCCGTCTGCCCAGGCAGCAGAGGTGTTGTCTAAAGACTTAGGCTTTGACGCTTTTACCATCGACAAACTCACCTACACCTGGCGCGGAAACCACCCAACAAAGCCCGGCCATAGCTTAAAAGACCTTCCAGTATCCATTAATGCAGGCGATATGATCATCGTCGACGAGGCCGGCATGGCCTCGACCCCTAACATCGGCTCGCTGTTAGAAATTGCCGAAGAAGCAGGCGCAGTCGTGCGCTTTATCGGCGACCATAAACAGCTCGGCGCAGTAGAAAACGGCGGCCTTTTCGGCGCTATGGTCAATGCTTCTGGCCGCACTGATAATCAACTATCCGAAGTCGTGCGCTTCGGCGGAGATAGTGAACAATCGGCTACCAGCTTGCGCTTGCGCGAAGGAGATTCGTCTACGTTCGACTTCTACGCTGAGCGTGGTTGGGTCAATGGTGGCGCACGCAGCGACATGCTAGATAAGGCCGCAGCAGACTACTTGGCGGATATTTCTAGCGGTAAAACCAGTCTTCTTATTGCTGCCACCAACCGCGATGTGGCAGAACTTAACGAAACAATCCGCGCCCACTACATCGCCGTCGGCGAGGTTGACACCACCGTGGAAGCCCAGCTTTCTAGAGGCGAGAAAGCCGGTCTAGGCGATACGATTCTGGCGCGCAAAAACCAGACTTTCTACGACGATGAGACCGCAACGAGTACCCGTATCAACAACGGCACACTGCTTACCGTTACCGCCATTGCCGAGGGCGGCAGTATCACCGCCCGCAACCAAACCACCGGCGAGGAACTGTGTCTTCCAGCAGACTACGTTCGCGACAATGTGCAGCTAGGATATGCGGCTACCGTCCACCGCGCCCAGGGCAGCACCGTGGACTGCACCCGCGCGGTCATTGACCACCACGTCGATAGGGCAGGGCTGTATGTTGCACTGACCCGAGGCAAGCTTGCCAACCACATCTATGCGGTCACCGAGCACCAGCTAGATGAACTTGCCGAGGAAGGCCACTACCACTACCAGGGCATAGACCATGCTCCGAGCACAAGGGACGTCTTTAATAAGGCAATCTCGCGCGATAACAGCCCGAAGGCTGCACGCGAGGTCATAGCCGAGGTCGTCGACGAGCAAACCTCACCCGATCGCATGATGGGCCTGTGGCTTATGGGTAAAGATGAAGCCACCAACGACTTCATCGACGCTTACCTGCCGGACTGGATCGACACCCTACCCGGCGACCTTTCCCGAAAGATTGAGACCAGCGACGACGGTGTAGCACCCATCCGCCACGGCTGGGCAAGGCTTATCGACGCAGGCATTGACCCGCGCACCGTCATGGATACCGCTACTCGCGATATTGACAACGCCCATGATCCGGCACGGCTTATCCGCTACCGCCTAGACGAACAACTCCGCTTGCACGATACCGGAAAGCGCAACCAGCTGCCTCCTGTATCTGGTCAGACAGATATAGAACTCGATACGTGGCTGCGCGCCCACAACCCTTACGACCGCGCGGAAACTGCTCGCCTTACTGGAAAGGAAGGAAACCTCAACCGGCTTAACCAGGAGGTGCTGGCAGAGCACGCACGCTTTGCTAATTCCAAGGTGGAATCGCTTACCTGGCAAGAGGCAAGCATTACTACTCGCCTCCACGAGGACAAGAATGCCGCTGTCAATGAGGTACAGGCCGACTACCAGCAGATACGTCTTGATGCTGGGCGCATTCGCGCCTATGAGCAGGCCATGGCAGACCACAGTGCCGCCCTTCGCGATGAAGAAGCTGCCCTGGCAGACATTGAGCACCAACGCCTACTGGCAGAGGACTACACCCGCCCGGTTGCAGACCAAGCCTACGACCACGACGCCGTAGGCTATGGTACCTACCAACAGCGCATAGACCAGGCGCACACGCGCCTTGAAAACGCCCAACAGTGTCGAAAGCTTGCCCAGCAAGCCATTGAAGATACCGGCGCTAACCTGCCGGAGGCAGGCCTGTGGGAGGAAATCTGCTACCGCGCCGACGACACCGAAGAATGGGACAAGCGCCTACACGCTGCCGCACAACACGACAGCGAACACACCTACAAGCTGCAACAGCGCCTCGATACCATTCGCCGCGAGAAAATGGACTTCGCCGACCGCGCTGATATTGCTACGCGCTTGCGCGCAGAAGAAATCCCTCACGATATTGCCGACCATGCAGGCTACATCGCCGATGAAGTAAACCTGCTGGCCGCACAACGCACCTACGAACTACGCCGCCTTGGCATAGATGAACCTGCCCAAGAGATAATCCGCGACATGATGGCTGACACCATCGCTGCTGCTTACGAGCCAGGAAACACTGACTACGACGAGCCAGATACCTCCTACAACGAGGTGGAGGAAGGACCACCAGCACCTGAGACCACCCCAGAACCGAAGCTCCACCCCGGCGCACAAGCAAGCATGGATTTTATCGCAAGCCTCGGACTAGACGACGCACCACACATCACCACTACCCACAGCAACAACCACGACAACGAGGGACAAGCCCCCACCGACGATCTTGAAGAAGAACAGGGCCCAGAGCTTTAGAAAACAGTGAGGTCAAAGCTCTAGAGATGAATGTGTATATACCTACATACGCATATGTGTATGTAGGTATATACACCGGGCAATCAGCTTCTTTCCTCGAGCCATCGTGTTGCCCACTCTTCAAAAAGCTGGGAGATGCTCTTCTCTTCTTCCACTGCGGCGAGTTTGAGCTCTTTAATCAATTGCCGATCACGGACGTACAGCTGAAGGCGTGTCGCTTTATCATTAGCTTGAGCGAACATCTTTGTTGAAGGCGAGCTCTCCAACCTATTTCCAGACGATTCTTCCCGCGCCTTATTCTTAGCCTTTGGAATTGCCATCGTTTACCCCTTAATCTTCAAATGCTGCGACGACTTCTCGAGCCAAAGAATCCCACACCTTCGTGCTGCTGGGCTTTGTTCCAAAAACACGACGTGTAGCCGCCCTAGTTGGGATGACTGTTTCGGCAAGCGCTGCGGTCTCATCACCCTCCAACTCGGCATGGACCTCATCTAGAAGTTTTTCCCTCCTGTCGACATTCGACAGAACAACTGCTGTTGGTATCCCCATTTCTATTAGCCAAGAAAGCGTTACCTGAGTTCGATCAATATCCATCGGGGAAACACCAGTTGGAAGAAGGACTAAATCGGCAGCCTCAGCGCTTTCGGTTATGAAAGCTAAACCACCTGGAGGGGTATCGACTATAAGAAAGTCCGGATTGTTCCCCCTTCTGACAACTCCAGAGAAATCACTTGAGCTGCGGACAGATTCGATAGGAAATGGAAAATCCTTCACTTTGGTTGCCCATCGGGTGGCAGATTGCTGGGGGTCGCCGTCTGCGACTGCGACCGTATAGCTCATCTTCCGAATTGCCTCTGCGAGCATTACCGAAAGTGTGGTCTTTCCCGTACCACCCTTCGACTGAATTACGGAAATTACTCGAGTCATACAAAAAGAATAGATTCAGGAAGGATTTACCCGGGTAGTGACATACATATGTGTGTATATCATGCTATACGTATGACACTCGTTAAGTGGAGCGCTGAGCTGAAAATCACTTTATACCCATATACTGATATACGCATATGTGTATATACGCATTCTTAAATTTAAAGCTATCCACTTGCCGAGGGATACTCCGGTTGCGGGCGCGCTGTAAGGCGGTATGGTTTTGGGTGTCCGCAGCGCACCTCCCCCGGCGCATAGTCGGACGGAAGGAAAATAAAAAGCCACAACCCCCGCAGGTGACTTCTCCCCAGTGCTTCCAACGACGAGAAGCACTAGGGGAGTTTCCTTTAGCGTGTACCTTCCAGCCGTTCTTTGAGACTGGTGGCGGGATATGCCGAAGAGCGTCAATAAATTTAGGGATTATAAAAGCCCCGGGTGCTTACTGAAGTAGAGGCACATCGGGGCGTTCGGTTAAAGGATAGCATGAAAATATGAGCAACGAAATTAGAAATGACACTCATAGAGTTTTGGCGGGTTTTCCGCAACCTCGTTTAGAACCGTTTCTTAGGGCCGCTGAGGGTGACGAAGCGAAGGCTCTTGATCTGTACGTGTGGAATACCCAAATGGCGGGGGCTGCATTAGAGCAGATTTCACACCTTGAGATCCTACTTCGCCATGCCATCGACACTCAGCTATCAAAGAGAGTGCGTGAGGATACAAGAAAAATTCCTTGGTTTCTCTTACCTCCATTTTACTCCGCACAATCGCAAGTAATCGACAAGGTTCGAGAAAGGCTTCGTTCCGAAGGAAAGGAAACTCGAGATCAAATTGTTGCTGGATTGTCTTTCGGTTTCTGGGCCGGTTGGATGGGGGCAAAGCATGAGAAGTTATGGCGTGAGACTCTGCACAACGCTTTTCCTGGGGCAGGGCTCCGCAAAGATGTCACCGTATTAGCTGAACAGATTCGTAAATTCCGCAATCGCGTTGCCCATCATGATTCTCTCTTAAATATCGATGTCGGTTTTGAAATGCGGGCAGTATTCAGTCTTGCCGAGATGATAAACAAAGATGCCGCGGACTGGATGAGAACGGTAGACCGGACGCGCGACATGGGTATTAAAAAACCAATATCCCCGTTGGATACCGTTGTTGTCCCCTCTGCACAGGCAAAGCTTAATGACGGTCCGCTTAACGCGTACATATGCCAGCCTGGACGCTTTTTTCAAGAAGTAAGTCACATGGCTTTCTATGAGGGGCGAGAAATTGGGGTTGATGTGCCATGTATCAAGGCCCGTTATGACAATGTCCTTTGGAATGAGGCAGAAGCGGATCGCCTTAAGCTAAGTGAGAAAAAGGAAGACAAAAAATTGGGCAAGGTGATGGCTTCTGGTCTCAAAAATGGATGGGCACCGGGTAAGTACCAAGTATTTATCCTGTCTCGGGCTGGTGATCCCGATCATGTAACCCTCGAGAAGCCCCTCCAGAATGACCGCGCGGGAAAAGGGTCTGCCTTTGTAAATAGGCAAAGGTACACCAGTATTCACCAGTTGCGTCACGCTGAAAACGTTTGGGATCTTTAAGCACATCCGTTTGTATTTCTAGGGCACACCCATCTGTACGCGCTGACCTGCGGCGTTGTGGGTTGTGCCGAGCGTGCTGCCGGAGTCCCTTTCAGTGTCCCTGGGGTAGGAGCGGCCGCATGAA
>QWCP01000547.1_pt1 | contig 10700 bp, 8 predicted proteins | sample 1972561 | NCBI WGS metagenome assembly QWCP01 (sample SAMN09866705, study PRJNA288562) | Human vaginal metagenome isolate pre4_vaginal, whole genome shotgun... | isolation source: vagina | host: Homo sapiens | place: USA: California
AGTCCTGCATTTTCATCTAACCAGTAGTCTTTATTATCATCGGTTAGTTTACCTGTTACCATGTAATAGGAGTCTTTATTAAAGTAGAACCATTTACCACTTGGTGTGTAAAGCCAGCCCGTTGCTAAATTTCCGTCGTCTTTAACATAGGTCCAAGCGTTATCTTTATGAATCCAACCAGGGTTTTGTGCTAAAGCGGTAGTTGGCTGAGAAAGAGCGCATGCAATACCCAAACCAAGAACACAACTTAAAGGAAGTAACAAGGATGCACGTATACCTTGGTGCTTATTGTTATTGACCATAGAGCCTCCTTTATAGGTATGATACATACGAGGATTGTACCCCCCCCCCGCAGCTCTAAAGCAAGCACTAATTTATAAATGGTGCAAACATTTGCATACAATATAAGATTATTTCTGAACATACGTATACAAAAAACGTGCACGCTCTTTCGAGACATGCACGTTTAATAACAATCTTTATGTACATCACATTCAGATACGCATTACCACTAACGCTTAATGCATACAAGCGTTATCTATGCAACTTTGTACCCATCATGCGATTAGTACATTCCGCCACCTTGTTGACCTGAAGCAGCTGCGCGAGAGATAGCTTCTTCAATAGAAGTATCTTTTGGCTCGTCTGAAATAGTAGCCTCGGTAATAAGAATCAACGAAGCAACTGAAGATGCATTTTGCAAGGTAGTACGGGTAACCTTAACTGGGTCAAGAACGCCCATCTTAATCATGTCGCCCCACTCGCCATTAGCAGAGTTAAGGCCTTCACCTGCAGGAAGGTTAGAAATCTTCTCAACTACAACTGAACCTTCATAACCGGCGTTGGTAGCAATCTTTTTAACAGGAGCCATCAAAGCTTTGCGGATGATGTCAACACCAAGTTGTTCATCGGCTTCTGAAGTTTTAACGTTATCAAGAGCTGCTGCAGCTTGCAAGAATGCAACACCACCACCAGCTACAATACCTTCTTCTACAGCTGCACGAGTTGCTTGAAGAGCGTCTTCAATACGGCTCTTGATTTCTTTAAGCTCTGCTTCGGTAGCTGCGCCAACTTTAATAACAGCTACACCACCTGCAAGTTTAGCCTTGCGCTCTTGGAGCTTTTCTTTGTCAAAGTCAGAAGTAGTGTTTTCAAGCTCATTATTGATTTGTGCAACACGCTCATTGATAGCATCTTTAGAACCTGCGCCATCAACAATGGTTGTATTGTCTTTAGTGATCTTAACTGACTTAGCGCGACCAAGCATCTCGGCTGTTACATCGGTAAGCTCTACGCCAAGCTCTTTCATAGCTGCCTGACCACCAGTAAGAACAGCAATATCTTCGAGCATACGCTTACGACGGTCACCATAACCAGGAGCCTTAACAGCGCATACGGTAAGCGTACCACGGAGCTTGTTAAGAATGAGCGTTGCCAATGCTTCGCCGTCTACATCTTCTGCAATGATAAGAAGAGGTGAACCGCTCTTTTGGATGCCCTCAAGAACAGGAAGAATATCTTGAATGTTAGAGATCTTTTGATCGGTCATCAAGATGTAAGGATTCTTGAGCTCGGCAGTCATGGTGTCATTGTTGGTTGCAAAGTAAGGTGAAATGTATCCCTTATCAAATTGCATACCTTCAACGGTATCGATATCAATACCAAAGGTTTGCGAATCTTCTACGGTAATAACGCCGTCTTTACCAACAACTTCCATAGCGTCGGCAATTTTGTTACCAATTTCAGCGTCTACTGCAGAAATTGTTCCAACGGAAGCAATTTGCTCTTTAGTAGAAACTGCCTTAGAAGCACTCTTCATTTCTTCTACAGCAGCATTAACAGCTTTTACAATACCGCGACGAATGGCAATGGGGTTTGCACCTGCAGCAACGTTGCGCAAGCCTTCGTTTACAATAACTTGAGCAAGAAGCGTTGCTGTTGTAGTACCGTCACCTACGGTATCATTGGTTTTTGTAGCAACTTCTTTAACAAGCTGTGCACCCATGTTCTCGATAGGATCTTTAAGTTCTACTTCTTTTGCAACGGTTACACCATCGTTGGTAATGGTAGGAGCACCGTAAGAACGCTGAAGAGCAACGTAGCGACCCTTAGGTCCAAGGGTGGTGGTTACAGCGTCAGCAAGTGTATTTACACCGTGAGCAAGTTTGGCACGAGCATCGGTACCAAAAACAATATCTTTAGCCATTGAGCTTTTCCTTTCAATATAATATGCTACTTTGCACAGGTACATCGTTTATTTTTGCCGCTTTGGGCAAATATGTGCCTGCATGTGTTTATAAGAATTTACTTACTCGCACAAAATTGCATAGATGTCATCGCTGCGGAGCAACAGATATGTTTCACCATCGATCTTAACTTCATTACCGCCAAATTTGCCGTAATAAACCTGATCTCCCACTTTAACGTCTAAAGCAATGCGCTCGCCTTTGTCGTTTAACTTACCAGCGCCAACTGCGACAACTTCGCCACGTTGAGGCTTTTCTTGTGCACCGCTTGAAATATACAATCCCGAAGATGTTTTTTCTTCTTTTGGAGCGGGTTTAACTAAAACTCGGTCAGCCAAAGGCTTAAGTGTCATGATATGAACCTCCTTTTGTATGCACAACATACGTGCAAGGAACCTAATACAAATTTGAGGATGAACAAATGAAGTATTGCAACTTGCTCATCAACTATTAGAAAGCATACCCATATTTTTTTTCTTATACAAGAGGAATAACAAAATCTTAATAAGTACACTTAGATTTTCTTATTGTCTTCACAACAGTAAAACTCATAGTGGACTGTGCGAATTGTTGAGAGTAATCCTGTACATACTCCTGCACACACCACGAACTAGTCTTTTAGGCACGCGAGATTTGCACGTTGATATAGCCCCGCGTCCATAAATCCTTGTGAGCGATAATACTTGCGTGTTCCAATCGAAGAAATAACATTTATCGAGGTATAGCCTGCTTCGTGTGCAATAGATTTTGCACGACTAATAAGTTGCTTACCCAAGCCATGATGCTGAGCTGTTCCTGCATGACCTTCAATTTGAGCCGTTGTGCCGTATACATGAACCTCTCTAATCATTGCTTCATGAGGCAAAATAGGAAAATGCTCGCATGCACAATATTTGTCGATCGCAGATCTATGCGGAAGAGAAAGCCTCAAAAAGCCTGCTATACGGTTATGGTCATCGACCCACTGCAAAAAATACTCTGTAGAAACGTTTGTGGCGTACGGAACAACTTCCATATGAAGCGTGCGCGGATCAAGCATACTTGTTGCAATTTCGCGCATACGAATTTCGCGAGGAAGTATAGCACTTTGTGCAATTTTTTGTTCTACTAACTGGCGCAAATTACCCTTTTTATTTCCCGAAATAATATCGGTAGACGAAATGTCTCTGATCATACGCGAAATACGTGTAAAACATGGCGTTGCCAGCACATCGCTAACAAGCACATCTACCAGCTCTTCTTCGGTGTATGCCTGCCAAAGGCCACGTTCATAACAAGCTTTTAGCCGAGCAGAATCTACCAACACACATGGATAGAGTTTTACTTCATCGGGCAAATACAAGCTGTCATGTACCAACATTTTGAAGTCTTTTTTATCGATTTCTGACGTTGAACCCAACAGATTAACCATTGCATGCACATGAATCTTAAATCCAAATAAACGCAGCAGCTCAAATGCTTGTTTTATATCATCAAGTGAACCTTTGCGTAAATTTCGCTGACGAATTTCTTCGTTAAGCACCTGAATGCCCATTTGGACTTTCGTACAACCAAGCGCGCGCATAAGGTAGAGGTGCTCAACGCTTATGGTATCGGGTCGCGTTTCGATAACAAGGCCAACTACACGATGATGTGCGCCTTCGTTGATACGCTGCTGTTCGCGAACTTCATCCATAGAAGCGCGTTGAAACGCGGCTGCTTTAACCCAAGTTGCGCGAGCTGTATACGCTGTAGTAAATGCCTCATTATAGGTAAGTTTTCCTGCGTCAATATCGTGTTGAGTTTGCTCATAATGAATTTCACGAGCGTGCGGATCAAAGCGCAAGCCACAGCGCTCGTACAGCGCAACAAGAGCGTTTCTCTCTTTATGTGAAGCGTACCCCATATTGAGCGCGCGAAAAACTTCGCGAATAAACCAACACTGATATGCCGTGGGATATTCGCTCCATGTTCCGCCCAAAATAATGATTTCTATTTTATCGGTTGGATGACCCATATTCACCAACGCTTGTAGGCGCAAGGTTGTTTGTAAAAATGGATCGAATAAACACTGCTCCGCGCGCTGGCAAGCTGGTTCTCGGCTCATATAACTTTTTGGCATACGAATATCGCTTGGACAAAAAATACAATTTGAGCTGCACGGCCATGGTTTGGTAAGAAGCGTAATGGTAGCCACGCCCGAAGCAGAGCGTCTGGGCTTTATGCGCAACGTTTGAATAAGTTTTTGTTCTGCTTCATCGGTTACGCCCCAAGATTTCCATATCTGATGTTCATAATGCTTAACTTCCATATACCGAGGAATAAGCTGCTTTTTTGAAGTTTGTTCTTCGTGAGCGGTAATTCCACGGTTGCATTCGTTAAGAAATGCATTGAGCTGAACAGACGTAAGCGCGCCTGTTTTCTCAACGCGCTTGATAAGCTTAAGAAGAACATCGTCAATTTGTGGCGTGTTATGATATATGTATTCAGGTGCAGTAGTCATAGTATTAGTGTAGCGCATATGCTTAGCATATGAGTGCAACAGCTGTGCCTGCGAGAAAAAACACCAAGCACCAACAAGCTTGATACTGTGTAGGGCATTTGCATACAAAAGATGGGACGAACAGAAAGAACGGAAAGAAAGAGCGTTGAACAAACAAACCATGCAAACATTGGTCAGCCTTACCAATGACTTTTACAACAAGGAAGCTCAGTCGTTTTCTGATACGCGCAACCGTCCATGGGATGGCTGGGTATATGCAATGGATTACCTGCTCAAACACGGTTTACCGCCGTTTGATAACAACAAGGTAGCGGTTGTGCCAACACTATTTGAACAAACACCGTTAACACAAACACATCTTTGTGACTGTATTGATGTGGCATGCGGAAACCTTAGATTTCTAGATTTTCTCATCAACTACCTGCACAACAATAAAGGTTACCCCAATGCAGGCACCAAGGGTGCGCTATCTTACATTGGCATTGATAAACAATCTACGCTCACGCGGCTTGGTATGCAAAAGCTCTCGCATACGCTTACGCAACATGCATGCGTAACTATTCATACCACAGATGTGTTATCTAAGCTCATGGACGAACATGACCCTTTAGCAGAGCTTACACAAACAACAGGCATGATGGTATGCTTTGGCTTTATGCATCATATTCCCAGCTTTAAGCTCAGACAAACATTCCTATCAGCACTTTGTGAACATGTATGTAGGGGTGGCATTATCGTGCTTTCGTTTTGGTGTTTTGGCAACACCGAGCAAGGACGCGCCAAAGCGCAAGCGCAAACAGAAGAGGCATTATGCGCGCTGGCGGCACAACAAAGATATATGCTTGACGCACGTGAGCTAGAAAACAACGATTACCTGCTTGGATGGAAGCATACGCAAGGCGTTATGCGCTATGCTCATAGCTTTTCTGAACAAGAGGTATTTGACCTTATAGCCAACACAAAGACACTTAAGCTTCTTACGCATTGGTATGCTGATGGAAAAGACAACCATTCAAATTTGTATGTAATTGCACAAAACGTTACAGCTACACATTAAGCGGCATGCATACAAGCGCGCGCAGCGCAGACAACACTAAAAAACGATATATGCCTATTCGCCTTACGCCTATTCATCTTTTTGATGATTGTTTATCCAAGCCCATGTAGGCAGCCATGCAGATGTTCGCGGATCAACTAAGTCCATATGATCGATATCTGCAACAATATGTGCATCTACATGTCCAAAAAACTCTAGCGCCGAAATATAATCAAGCGTGTGCGTAAGAGATATTTCGGGATCTTGTGCACCATGAACAATAAGTGTAGGAACAGACGGACAAGCTTGATAACGAGGAGATGCGCTTTTGAGCAACTCCTGTGTTGCATTTGAACCAAAATACTTCTCCGCAGCCCTATCCCCTTTTCCTTCTGCATAGATTCGTGCAGCATCGGTAACTGGTGCAAGTGCAACCACCACATCAAACAGATGAGACGCCAAAAGAACAAGCTCTCCGCCCACTGAGTGGCCAAGTGCCACAAGCTGTGAGTGAGGGTAGCGTTTACGAAGTAAAGCAATGGCATGCTGTACATCTACAAGTGGCTGTGGCCAAGCTCCGCGCTCACCACGACGATATTCCACACATACAACTGTTTCTTGTCTATCTATAAGCCATTTAGCAACATCTAAGCGACGGTGACAATCTATATTTTGTCGCCAATAACCGCCATGCACAATAACAAGGACGCGTTGAGGCTTATTATCTGTATTCGCATCGGCTAAGCTTGGTGAATCATATATGTCAACAAAGCAATCAGGATCATCATCGTAATAAACGGTATGTGCTTTATCAAGCAGCTCTTTAATAATCGCAGAATCTGTTGGTGGATGGATTTTCATACTACCCTCTCCTTAAGTGACACAAATGTATAACACACCCTTGCAGCAAATTTGCCACAAGGGTGTATACATGTTGTAGATATTAAGTACAAACTAGCGCGCAAGCCATGCAAGCGCAGCTACAACTGCGGCTTCAAAACCGCGGTCAAGCGTTGGCTGTAAATCGGGTGCAAAATGTGGGCTATGGTTTGCAGGAGCATTATTCACATCCACAAAGCCTCCCAGCGTCCAAAATGTATAGGGACAACCCCATTCATCAGGGATATAAGAAAAGTCTTCCGATACGCTTTGCGGCTCGCCTTGCAATGATTGCTTAGCAAAATACGAGGTAAATGCTTCTTGAACGCGCTCGGTGGTGTCTTTGTTATTGCTTGTAAGAGGTCCTCTATCAAAATATTCAATATCGGGTGCAATCGTACAACCTGCTGCGTCACATTCTGCACGGACAATGCGCTCAATTGCTGCAAAAAGGCGCTTTTCGAGCTCGGCATTATAGGTTCTGGTATTAAGCAATAACACTGCATCGTCAGGTATGATATTCGCTTTATTTCCTGCCGATACAGAGCCAATAGTAAGCACAACCCGCTCATCTGAGGGCATCTCGCGCGACACAATAGTTTGCAAACGCATAATCACACTTGCCGCTAAAACAATTGGATCGATTCCTAGTTCGGGCATACTACCATGAGAGCCCTTACCATGTAAGGTAATGCGAATAGAATATGCTGCCGAGAAAAATGCACCCACTTTTGTTGCCACACAGCCTCCTGGCAGTGTAGGCATAACGTGCTGGCCTAAATACACATCGGGCTTTGTAAACTGTGTACATAAGCCCTCGCGAATCATAGACAGCGCACCTTGACCCACTTCTTCGGCAGGTTGAAATACGCCAAGATAGGTTCCCTTCCAAGCGTCTTTATGCACACTCAGCGCTTTAAGTGCAGAAAGCAGACTCATAATATGAAAGTCGTGACCGCACGCATGCATGGTAGGAACACGGGCGCCAGTTGTGCTATCTTGCACGGTATACGTAGATGCATAGGGCTTTTGTGACGCTTCTTTAACAGGCAGACCATCAATATCGGCACGCATAGCAACACACGCACCATCACCATTTTGGATACGCGCTACAAGTCCTGTTTTACCAATACGAGTTACCTCTATATGCGAGGCTCGTAACTCGTCATATATTCGCTGAGATGTCCACGCCTCTTGAAACGCTGGTTCGGGATGTTGATGAAACTCTTTATATAGGGCAACGCGCGCGTCCCTTGTTTGATCAAGGGCGCTTAATACCAGCGAAGCACTGGCTTTTATCTGAGATTTTGTAGGTAATACTGGGGTAGTTGTATAAGTGTTAGATGTCATAATAACTTCGATTCACACGAATTGTGTTAGTGACTAGCATGCACACGTCATGAAAAACATCTGACATGCCACCAAGAGCCTAGTACAGCTTTACGTAGCTTTATGCTCACACAAAGCACAGAGCACAAAGCTACGTATCTGAGTTGTTTTTGTACTGCTCGTCTTTACGTTGTGACCTAGACTTTTATACTGCTCTAGTCTTCTTGATTGTCTTGACGAGAAGAAATTTGAGCTTGAAGCAGTGCAACAAAATCATCAAACGCATATTGCTTGGTGGTGTTGGTACGATCTCGTACCGAAATATTGCCCGCTTGAGCCTCTTGCTCGCCTACGATAAGCATGTAGGGAACGCGGTCAATTGAGCGCGCCTCACGAATCTTATAGCCAATTTTTTCATCGCGATCGTCCAGCTTTACTCTAATCTTAAGATCGCGTAATTTCTGCGTAAGTTCGCGAGCATATGCGCGCGTTTTTTCGGAAACTGGCAAAACTTTTACCTGCAAAGGTGCCAGCCATACAGGGAATTTACCCTCGTACTGCTCAATAAGCATACCAATAAAGCGCTCAAACGAGCCAAAGCCTGCGCGGTGAATCATAATCGGGCGCTTCTTTTGACCGTCTTTGTCAACATATTCAAGGTTAAAGTTGTGTGGGAATTGGAAGTCAAGCTGAATAGTTCCACATTGCCACGTACGACCTAAGCAGTCTTTAAGATGGAAGTCGATTTTTGGCCCATAAAAAGCGCCGTCGCCCTCGTTAATCGTATACTCAAGACCCATAGTTTCCAAAGCGTTGCGCAAACCGTCTTCTGCGGTTTTCCAATCCTCATCTGAACCCATAGAATTTTCGGGGCGTGTAGACAGCTCAACTTTATACGGAAATCCAAATTGCTTGTAGTATGCGGTAATAAGGTGCGTAACCTCTGCAACTTCATCACAAATTTGATCGGGACGAATAAAGAGGTGCGCATCATCCTGCGTAAACTCACGAACGCGGAACAAGCCGTGAAGCGTACCTTTAAGCTCGTGACGGTGATCAAAACCTGCCTCTGCCAATTTAAGCGGCAAATCACGATACGAACGAGGTTTGTTCATATATACCAAGCATGCACCTGGGCAGTTCATAGGCTTAATGGCAAAATCTTCTTCGTCAATTTTTGTGGTGTACATATTTTCTTTGTAGTGATCCCAGTGACCAGATGTTTCCCACAATTTACGCGAAAGGATAACAGGTGTTTGAATTTGCTCGTAACCAAATTTTTCTTGCATTTCTTGCCAATAGTTCATAAGGGCATTGCGGATACGCATACCATTGGGCAACCAAAACGGAAAACCAGGACCTGCTTCGTTGACCATAAACAGATCCATTTCGCGACCAATCTTTCTGTGGTCACGTTTTTCTGCTTCTGCCATAAGGCGTTCATGCTCGGCAAGCTCTTCTTTTGTTACAAATGCAACACCGGATATACGGGTAAGCATTTCGTTATCACTATTAGCTTTCCAATATGCACCAGACACTCCCGTAAGCTTAAAAGCTTTTGCCATCTTGGTGTAGCACACATGCGGACCGGTGCACATATCAACGTATTCACCTTGCTTATAGAAGGTAAGACGTGTGTCCTCTGGAAAATCGCCAATATGTTCTACCTTAAATTTCTCGCCACGCTCTTCAAGAAAAGCAATTGCTTGGGCGCGTGGCAATTCAAAAGTTTCAACTTTGAGATTCTCTTTTGAGATTTTTTTCATTTCTGCCTCAAGAGCAGGTAAATCATCTTCGCTGATTTTTACGCCCTCGGGGAATTCCATATCATAATAAAATCCCGTCTCGGTTGCAGGACCATATGCAAAGTGAGCCTGGGGATATAAACGTTTAACTGCCTGTGCCAACATATGTGCACATGAATGACGAATAACGTGCTCTTCCATGTCTTTAGGACATTCTTCCACACGTCCATCGTTATAGAGAATCTTCATACTCTGCCTTTCCGCAGACAAGCATCCACAACATGCTTTTACTGCTTAAGCGAACTGTATAGGTACACATGCTGATTTACCGTTCAAACAATGAAATGTCCATTGGCGTGTACTATCAAAAAATTGCTACGTACGACAACTACGTAACAAACATTTTTGACACAACCCATTGCAATAAAAGGATTGTTGTACATGCAAACGGTAAGCAAACATGTATTCGTATTGCGAGTTTATCACAAGTCATGTGCTTTACGTCTTAAATACTCACTCGTATAAGGTACCTCCACATTGCATGATATGCTTACCTAACATGACAGTGATTACTAAACACTGCGTACTTTAGGGAGGTTTTCATGAATTTTATGCACAGCATTTCTTCTGAAGATATTTTTCGCGCTCATCACAGCTTTGTTGATGAACGCGCAAATCAAGTTGCAAAAAATGCAGCAAGTTCTAACGGTGTACGAAAAGCGGCACGCGTGCCCGAGGGCGTTGCACAAAATACGCTTGATTTTGATATCGAAGTAACGCAAGGAAAGCGCTGCAATCAACAGCGTTCTGGACGTTGTTGGATGTTTGCGTCACTTAATACCATGCGCTACCGCATTATAAAAAAGTATAATCTTGATACCTTTGAGCTTTCGCAAGCATATCCCCTCTTTTGGGACAAAATGGAAAAAAGTAACTGGTTTTTGGAGAACATCATCGACACGGTTGACGAAGATCTGCACGGT
>QWCP01000550.1_pt1 | contig 10662 bp, 7 predicted proteins | sample 1972561 | NCBI WGS metagenome assembly QWCP01 (sample SAMN09866705, study PRJNA288562) | Human vaginal metagenome isolate pre4_vaginal, whole genome shotgun... | isolation source: vagina | host: Homo sapiens | place: USA: California
CTGCTCCGCGCCCAGCACGTTGCCGGCACCGCGCATCTCAAGGTCCTTCATGGCCACGGCCATGCCCGCGCCCAGATCGTTGTTCTGGGCGATGGTGGCCAGACGGTCATAGGAGGTCTCCGTCAGCGTGGCGCCCTTCGGGTAGAGGAAGTAGGCATAGCCGCGCTCGCGGGAGCGGCCCACGCGCCCGCGCAGCTGGTGGAGCTGGGATAGACCCATGTGGTGGGCGTTTTCCACGATGAGGGTATTCGCATTAGCGATATCCAGACCGGTCTCCACGATGGTGGTACATACCAGCACGTCGAACTCGCGGTCCCAGAAACCTTGGACGGTGCGTTCAAGCACGTCCTCGTTCATCTGGCCGTGTGCGACGACGATGCGCGCCTCCGGCACCAGGTCCCGCAGTTCGCGGGCCTTCTTTTCGATGTCGGCGACTTTGTTGTGGATGAAGAAAACTTGGCCGTCGCGCAGCAGCTCGCGGCGGATGGCCGCTGCCACCTGCTTATCCTCATACGCGCCCACATAGGTCAGGACCGGGTGACGGTCCTCCGGAGGCGTCAAAATCGTAGACATTTCACGGATGCCCGCCATGGACATCTCCAAGGTGCGTGGAATCGGTGTCGCGGACATGGTGAGCACATCCACGCTGGCTTTGAGCGCCTTGATGTGCTCCTTGTGCTCCACGCCGAAGCGCTGCTCCTCGTCCACGACGATGAGGCCGAGGTTCTTCCAGTGCACACCGGTCTGGAGGAGGCGGTGGGTGCCGACGACGATATCGACGCTGCCATCGGCCAGGCCCTTGAAGATGTTCTTGGCTTCCTTCTGTGAGGTAAAGCGCGAAAGCACCTCAATCTTGACGGGGAAGCCGGTCATGCGCTCGCTGAAGGTATCAAAGTGCTGCTGCGCCAGCAGCGTGGTGGGAACGAGGACGGCCACTTGCATACCGTCTTGCACGGCCTTGAAGGCGGCGCGGATGGCCACCTCGGTTTTGCCGTAGCCCACATCGCCGACGACGACGCGGTCCATCGGCACGGTGGACTCCATATCGTGCTTGACGGCGTCGATAGCCAGCATCTGATCTTCGGTTTCGACGAAGGGGAAATTATCCTCCATCTCCGCCTGCCACGGATTATCCGGGGAGAACTGGTGCCCCGGTGCAGCCTGGCGCTTGGCGTAGAGCTCGACGAGCTCGCCGGCGATTTCGCGCACGGCGGCGCGCGCCTTCTTCTTGGTGTTCTTCCAGTCGGAACCGCCCATCTTGGACAGGTGAGGCGATTCGCCACCGGTGTACTTGCTGAGCAGATCCAGCGAGTCCATGGGCACCCAGAGCTGATCGGCGGGCTGACCGCGCTTGGAGGGCGCGTACTCGAGCACGATGTATTCGCGGCGGCTGGTTTCATCGCCGGACTGGATGGTGCGCTCGGCCATCTTGAGGAACTTGCCGATGCCGTGGGTCTCGTGCACCACAAAATCGCCCTGTTTGAGGGCAAGTGGGTCAACCTTATTGCGGCGCTTGGCGGGCCGACGCTTCGCCTCGGCGATATCTCCTACACGGTTACCGGTCAGATCCGTCTCGGTCACAACGACCAGTGGGAGTGCCTCGGCATCCTTAGGCTTTTTCACCTTGGGGAAAACCAGGCCGGCGTGGCTTAGTGCTTGGTAGAGGGTGACTTCACCGGCGGTGGGTTCCCAGCCAGGGGTAGCTACCTTGGTGCGGATACCCTTTTCTGCAAAGCGATCCACCATGCGCTTGATGGCACCTTGAGCCGGCGCGATGAAGGCTGCCCGGCCGCCGGCGTTGGTGTGCGCGAGGAGCTGGGCCATCATGGCGTCGATTTCTTCGATGTTGCCGCGCGGGGTGGGCCCTGGTTCGAATTCGAGTGGGAGGGTCTCCTCTTCCGGCGCGGCAAGCATTCCCGGTGGGGAGAAAGTCCACAAAGGCAGGCCGGACTCGCTAATGGAGACCTCGAGCGACTCATAGGAGCGGTAGCTGGATGCCTCGGTATCGAGTCCTTCGGTAGCCAGCGGGCCATCGGCCCCCATGGCCGCGGCCTCCCAGCCGGCGGCGAGGAACTCCGCATCGGTCTTTTCTAGATCTGCCACGCGGCGGCGAATTTTTTCCGGGCCGACCATCACCACGTGGGTGGTGGGGCGCAGAATTTCGGGGAGGGTGATCATGGGGGCGTCGGAAAGCGCGGGCAGGAGCGCCTCCATACCTTCGGCAGGGATGTGCTCGCTTACCTTGGTCAAAAGCTCCACCAAGGCGGGATTGCCGGGGTGCTTAACGGCGAGATCGGCCGCGCGCTTGGCAATGGCGTCCGTAATAGGCAGCTCCCGGGCAGGGAAAATGTCTACACGGCCCACCTCGATTTCCGGGATGGTGCGCTGGTCAGCTACGGAGAATTGGCGGATATCGGTAATTTCATCGCCCCAAAACTCCACGCGGACCGGATAGTCCAGCGTGGTGGGGAAAATATCGATAATGCCACCGCGCGTAGCGTACTCGCCGCGCTTAGCCACCATGTCTACGTGCTTGTAGGCGCGGAATTCAAGCTCGCGGACCACCTCATCAAAGTCATATTCTTGATCTTCTTCAAGGTGGACGGGAGCTCGGCCTTCTACCTCTTTGAGGATGGGTTGGGATAAGCCGCGGGCGGCGGTGACGATGACCTGCAGGCTATCGAGATTGTGCAGAACTTCAGCGCGGCGGCCGATGATGTCTACGCCGGGGCTTAGGCGCTCGTGCGGCAGGGTCTCCCAGGCGGGGAACATGGCTACCTTCTCCCCCAGCATCGCCGTAAGCTCCGCCGTGAGGTCCTCAGCCTCGCGGCTCGTAGCGGTTACCACGAGCACTGGGGCATGATGAGCCAAGGTACCCAAGGCCCACGGCCGGGACTGATCCAAGCCTGTGATGTGGAGGTCTTCGCCCACATGAGAAATCATGCCCTTGAGCTTGGGATCTGAGGCCGCTACCTTAAGCAGGCCGGCCAGCATTGGGGTCGCCATTTATTTGCCTCCTAGCTTGGGCTTTACTTCCATACCGGACAAACCATTCCAGCATAGATTGACAATATGTGTGGCGACGACTTCCTTGTCCGGGGTGCGCTCATCCAGCCACCATTGCGCGGTGGTCGATACCATTCCCACCAGCGCTTGGCCGTAAATATCCGCCAAATCTGGGTCAATGCCACGGTGCTCGAATGCTTCTCGCAGGATATAGGAAACCTGACCCACCGCGGAATTCAACAGCGTGGAGAAGCTGCGTTCATCGCCGGGCTTGGCATCGCGCACCAGGATGAGAAAGCCATCAGTTTCTTCCTCGACATAGGTCAAAATGGCCATGACGGCCTGCTCGATGCGCTCGCGCCAGCTTCCAGTCTCCAAGGAATCAGTAATGACTTTTTCCAGTGCCAGCATCTCGCGGTCCACGACCACCGCGTAGAGGCCTTCTTTACCCCCGAAGTGCTCATAGACTACGGGTTTGGACACCCCGGCGCGTGCCGCGATCTCTTCGACGGTGGTTCCTTCAAACCCTAGTTCAGCGAATGCGGCGCGTCCGATGGAAATGAGTTGTTCGCGGCGTTCCCGGCCGGTCATCCTTTGTCGAGCCATGCCCTCTACCCTATCCTTTGCCCCGCAATTTGTGATTTACCCGGGGGCGTCAGGTACGCTATGCCTACAGCTTTTGCTGTGGTTCCCCATGGTGTAATCGGCAACACTACGGTTTTTGGTACCGTCATTCTAGGTTCGAGTCCTGGTGGGGAAGCTTTTTTAGTTTTTCTTCCTGCCGCGTCGAAAGCCTTTCAGCTCGGCCTTCTTCGCAATCGCCGCCACTTGGGCGGCGGTGTAGTTAACGGGGGCTACACCGGCGCGGGGCAGGACCCAGCCGCGCCAATAGGACACGATGGCCATGCCACTGCCGACGATCGGTGCGACCACCATGCCGAGAGCAAACTGTCCGTAATCGGCAAAGGTAACCATGACGATGCCGGTGAGGATAGAGGGCACGGCATACAGGGGGCTGCCGCCAAAGATGGACGGGATTTCCCCGGAGGCAATATCGCGGACCATTCCCCCGCCCACTGCGGTAAGCACGCCCAGGAAGACACAGGGAATAAGTGGCATGCCGTGGGTGAGCGCCTTAACGCAGCCGGTGGTGGACCACACGCCGAGGATGATGGCATCGCCGTGTTCGCGGAATAGCTCCCACGCCTTGCCCTTGAGATCAATGAGGAATGCGATGAGTGCACCGCAGCAAGCAAGGCCGAGATACCACGGGTCTGAGATCGCTGCCGCTGCTCCATCCCCGATGAGCATGTCACGGATCATGCCACCGGCCAACCCAGAAAAGAGGGCGAGGAACACGAAGCCCACGATGTCGAATTCACGGCGGCGGGCAAGGGTGCCGCCAATGATGCCATTCAAAACCACGCCGAGAAGATCGAAGGCTTGGTACAGCGAATTGATGAGGGGATCGACATCGTGCATGATTCTTAGGCCTCCTGCCGCGCGGGTAGAATTTCGGCGTGACTGCGGCCGTGTTTTACTCTCCGGCGCGTCAGCATGGCTCTTATTTAACCAACTCGTTTCTCTGAAAGATCGCATTTCTCATGTCTAAATCCAACGCCCGGTATTTCATCTGGTCCAATGGCCTGCAAAATTTGGGCGATCAGATTGTTGCTGCCAAGACGGTGCTGCCCGCGCTCTTTAGTGCGGCCGGAGTGCCTGCGTTCTTTACCGGTCTGCTCACCCCTATCCGCGAGTCCGGTTCGATGCTGCCGCAGGCGGCGCTGACCCCGTGGGTGACTACGCATAGGGCGCGCAAGCGCCTATGGATTATCGGTTCGCTGGGACAAGCGGTATCCGCCGCGGTCATCGCGCTCGCGGCATTTTTTACCCGCGGGGCAATTCTAGGCATCATTGTGCTGCTGGCGCTGGCCGCGCTCTCGCTTTTCCGCGCGCTGTGCTCGATTGCGGGCAAGGACGTGCAGGCGCGCACCATTTCCAAGGGCGCGCGCGGCCAGGTGACCGGTAGCGCGGCAGCCCTCGGTGGCGGTGCTACTTTGCTGACCGGCATTATCCTCTACTTTTTGGGCGAGCTCAGCATTCCCATGATGGGCACGGTCCTCGCCATTGGTGCGGCCACGTGGGCCATTGCCGCGTGGGTCTTTTCGGGCGTGGATGAGCCGGTGCCAGAGGAAACCGAAGGGGGCATCGATAAGCAGTGGTGGCGCGATACCTGGCAGCTTTTTACTAGCGACGGCCAATTTCGCAACTTTGTCATCGTCCGCGCGCTCTTGCTCGTTTCGGCGCTATCTACCTCTTTTATTGTGCTGCTCAGCAGCAACCTTTCCGGGCTCTACGGCTTCGTGCTTGCTTCCGGCCTAGCCTCCCTGGTGGGCGGGCGCATCTCCGGGGTGTATTCGGATAAGTCCTCTAAAAACACCATGGCCGTGGGCGCGGCCGTGGCTTCCGTCGTGCTGGTGCTTTTGGTCGCCAGCTCGCACTGGGCACCGGATGCGGTCAATGCCTGGGTCATGCCGATTGGTTTCTTTGCTGTGAACTTGGCGCACACGGCCATTCGCGTGGCGCGAAAGACCTACGTGGTGGATATGGCCGGCGGCGATAAGCGCACCCAGTATGTAGGTGCGGCCAATACGATGATGGGCATTATCCTCCTCATCGTCGGTGGCATTTCCTCCGTGGTGGCACTGGCCGGCCCCGAGGCAGCGCTGCTTTTCCTTGCCCTCATTGGTTTCCTCGGCGTGTGGCGCGCCCGCGGCCTGAAAGAGGTTTCTCACACATAAATCGCACTTGGGCTATAGGATGTAGTCCGGATAAGAATCAGACTCAACCCCCAGGAGCTCAATAACCCGTGGTAGCAACAACCTCGTGTGCTGTCGTCGTCCTTGCGGCTGGCGCCGGCACCCGCATGAAGTCCACCAAGCAGAAGACCTTGCATGAGATTGGCGGGCGCACCTTGCTCGGCCACGCTCTGCACGCTGCGGCCGGGATCAACCCGGAGCGCATCGTGACGGTGGTGGGCCACCAGCGCGATCAGGTCTCCCCCGCCGTGGATGCCATCGCCCAGGAGCTGGACTGCGAGGTACTCCAGGCGGTGCAGGAGGAGCAGCTGGGCACCGGTCATGCCGTGGCCTGCGGCTTGGAGCCGATTCCGGACTTCGAGGGCACCGTCATTGTCACCAACGGCGATGTCCCGCTGCTTACCCCAGAGACCATCGAGGGCCTGCGCGCCACCCACACCGAGCAGGGCAATGCGGTCACCGTGCTCTCGATGCGCCTCGATGACCCGACCGGTTACGGCCGCATCATTCGCGCTGCGGACGGCAGTGTGTCTGCCATCGTGGAGCAAAAGGATGCCACCGAAGAGCAGCGCCAGGTCGATGAGGTCAACTCCGGCGTCTTTGCCTTTGATGGGCGCGTGCTTGCCGACGCCCTCCAGAAGCTGGACTCCAATAACGCCCAAGGCGAGCTGTATATCACCGATGTGCTCGAGATTGCGCGTACCGCAGGACACGGCGTCGGCGCGCACGTAGCAGCGGATCCGACCGAACTCGCGGGCGTCAATGACCGCGTGCAGCTCGCCTCTGCCGGCCGTGAGCTCAACCGCCGCATGGTAGAAAAGGCGATGCGCGGCGGCGCCACCATCGTGGATCCAGAGACCACCTGGATCGGCGTCAACGTCACCGTGGGCTCCGATGTCATTATTCACCCGGGCACCCAGCTCTGGGGCGCTACCAGCATCGCCGATAACGCCGAGATCGGCCCCGACACCACCTTGACCAATATGCAGGTGGGCGAGGGCGCTTCAGTCGTGCGCACCCATGGCAGCGATTCCGTCATTGGTACCAACGCCAAGGTCGGCCCGTTTACCTATATCCGCCCGAAGACCGTCGTGGGCGAGGACGGAAAGCTCGGCGGCTTCGTAGAGGCAAAGAACGCCCAGATTGGCCGCGGCTCCAAGGTTCCGCACCTGACCTATATCGGCGATGCCACCGTGGGCGAGCAGTCCAATATCGGCGCCTCCTCCGTCTTTGTGAACTACGACGGCGTGAACAAGCACCACACCACCATCGGCAGTCACGTGCGCACCGGTTCTGACACAATGTTTATCGCTCCGGTCAATGTCGGTGATGGCGCATACTCCGGTGCGGGTACAGTAATTAAAGACGATGTTCCTGCGGGAGCACTCGCAGTCTCCGGTGGCAAACAACGCAACATCGAGGGCTGGGTTCAAAAGAAGCGTCCGGGTACCCCCGCGGCTGAGGCCGCAGCCCGTGCGCAGGACAACGAAAAGTAAGGGGCATATTCTCCCATGACTGGCAAGGTAACTGGTAGCAGCAAGAACATGAAGCTCTTCTCTGGGCGGGCACACCCAGAGTTGGCGGAGGCTGTGGCTAAGGAGCTCAAGACTGATCTGGTTCCTACCACCGCCCGCGACTTCGCCAACGGCGAAATCTTCATTCGCTTTGAAGAGTCCGTGCGTGGCGCCGACTGCTTCGTAATGCAGTCTCACACCCAGCCGCTCAACAAGTGGCTAATGGAGCAGCTCATCATGATCGATGCTTTGAAGCGCGGCTCCGCTAAGCGCATCACCGCCATCCTGCCCTTCTACCCATATGCACGCCAGGACAAGAAGCACCTGGGCCGCGAGCCAATTTCCGCCCGCCTGGTGGCAGACCTTCTGCAGACTGCTGGTGCGGACCGCATCGTGTCCGTGGACCTGCACACCGATCAGATCCAGGGCTTCTTCGATGGCCCGGTCGATCACATGCACGCTCAGCCCATCCTGACCGATTACATCAAGTCCAAGTACGCCACCGATAACATCACCGTGGTCTCCCCGGATGCTGGCCGCGTGAAGGTGGCAGAAAAGTGGGCCCACGACTTGGGCGATGCCCCGCTGGCCTTCGTGCACAAGACCCGCTCCAACACTGAGGCTAATAAGACGGTATCCAACCGCGTGGTCGGCGATGTAGAGGGCAAGGACTGCGTGCTTCTCGACGACATGATTGACACCGGTGGCACCATCGCCGGCGCCGTGCGCGTTCTGAAGGACGCCGGTGCGAAGAAGGTCATCATCGCCTGCACCCACGGCGTTTTCTCTGACCCAGCCCGCGAGCGCCTGTCCGAGTGCGGCGCGGAGGAAGTTATCACCACCGATACCCTCCCGCAGTCCACCGAGGGCTGGTCCAACCTCACGGTGCTGTCCATTGCACCGCTATTGGCACAGACCATCCACGAGATCTTTGAGAATGGTTCCGTGACCACCCTTTTCGACCGCGCCTAAGCGCAGGGCCGCCGAGATTTCCCTCGGCGGCTTTTGATTTGCTTCTGGTGCACGTGCTAATCTAACTCAGTCTCGGCGAGGGCGACCTCAGGATGAGGAAGCCGTTATCGACGCGATTGAAGTTAGAGCATGTTGCTTTTTATATACGCCTGCGATGACTCGTCCAAGACGTCCATCGGCAGGCTTTCGTCGTTTTTATCGCGTTGGCCGCGCCGCACTACTTTAACTAAGGAGAATCAAGCATGGCACAGCGCCCAGTAATCAAGGCTGAAGCACGTACCGAATTTGGCAAGGGAGTCGCACGCCGCCTGCGCCGCGAGTGGAAGGTCCCAGGCGTCATCTACGGTTCCCACCAGGAGCCGGTCCACTTCGCAGTTCCGCTGCTGGACATCCAGTCCCTCGTCCGCAACAACGGCGTCAACGCCGTTCTGGAGCTGGAGATTGACGGCGAGCAGTACCTGACCATGGTTAAGCACGTTGACCAGAACGTTCTGACCTTCGACATCGACCACGTTGACCTGCTGGCTATTAAGCGCGGCGAGAAGGTTGAGGTTGAGGTTCCGCTGACCCTGACCGGCGAGCCGGCCCCAGGCACCATGCACATCCAGGATGCTGACGTACTGCTGGTTGAGGCAGACGTACTGAACATTCCGGAGGAGATCGAGGTTTCCATCGAGGGCCTCGAGGACGGCGCAGTTGTCACCGCTGCCGACCTCACCATGCCGGAAGACACCACCCTGGTGGCAGAGGAAGACACCGTTATCGTCTCCATCTCCCTGCCTGAGGTTGATGAGGAGCTCGAGGAAGCAGCCGAGGCTGCTGAGGAAGGCGGCGCTGACGCTGGCGCCGAGTCCGTCGACGAGGGCGCAGAGTCCTCCGACTCCGAGGAGTAATCCCCTCCCCTTCACACGCAAGGCCGCCGTGAGATTCGCTTCTCACGGCGGCCTTGCCGTTTTTCTCTCGGCCTATGAGACAATTGAGCGCGTGACTCCACTTCTCGTAGTAGGCCTTGGCAACCCCGGCCCCAAGTACGCAGGCACCCGGCACAATATCGGCTTCGATGTGGCAGATGAACTCGCGGGAGAGCTCATGAGCGTCTTTTCGGTACACAAAAAGACCAACACCGAAGTCGCTGAGGGCATAGCTGACGGCCGCAAGATTATCTGTGCAAAGCCACGGTCCTTTATGAACCTCTCCGGCGGTCCGATCAAGGCTTTGGCCCAATACTTTCATCTCTCTGCCGCCGACATCATCGTTGTTCACGATGAGCTAGAACTCGATTTCGGCACCATTAAGCTCCGCAAAGGTGGCGGCGACCATGGCCACAATGGGTTGCGTTCAACCACAAAGTCCCTGGGCACCAAGGACTACCAGCGCCTTTCGGTAGGAATCGGTCGCCCACCCGGGCGCATGGACCCTGCGTCGTTTGTGCTCAAGCCTTGGGCAAAGCAAGAAAAGGCAGAAATCCCCATCCTTTGCGCCGACGCGGTCGAGGAAATCTTGCGCGTAGGATAGTCGCCATGAAATTGGCTACCCTACGCACTGGCTTTGGCACTTCCGCTATCCGCATCGACGACGATAACGTGGGCGTTGAGTTGGATTATGAGGACGTGGGCCAGCTGCTGCGCAGCGAGGATTGGCGCAAGGCCGCCCAGCTTTCCGGCGAGCCTGTGGTCTTCGACCACGCCGACTTGGAAGCCGTCGTACCAACTCCCGGCAAAGTCATCTGCGTGGGACTCAATTACGCCAAGCACATCCGCGAGATGGGACGCGAGTTCCCCGAACATCCCACCTTGTTCATCAAGTTCGCCGATGCCCTCACCGGCCCCTATGATGATGTCTTCATTCCCGAATATGGCACACAGAAGCTGGATTATGAAGGTGAATTGGCGGTCATCATCGGCGAGCGCGCCCACCGCGTCAACCGCGACGAGGCCCTAGATTATGTGGCCGGCTACGCCATCATGAATGACTACACGCTGCGTGACTTCCAGCGCCAAACTAGCCAGTTCCATGCCGGTAAATCCTTTTATCGCACCGCCGGCTTCGGCCCTTGGCTTACCACCGCGGATGAGTGGTCACCGGGGTCCGGAGCTGTCCTCACCACGACCGTAGACGGTGAGGAAAGGCAGCGCGATAATACCGATGACCTCATCTTTTCCGTAGCTGAGCTCATCGAATTCTGCTCACAGCTCTATCCGCTCAATCCGGGCGACGTCATCGTTACCGGCACGCCGGAGGGCGTGGGTTTTGCCCGCACCCCGCAGCAATTTATCGAGGACGGTCAGAACGTCACCATCGCCATCGAAGGCTTGGGGCATATTTCCAATACCACCCGCTATGGCGAGCCT
>QWCP01000554.1_pt1 | contig 10614 bp, 10 predicted proteins | sample 1972561 | NCBI WGS metagenome assembly QWCP01 (sample SAMN09866705, study PRJNA288562) | Human vaginal metagenome isolate pre4_vaginal, whole genome shotgun... | isolation source: vagina | host: Homo sapiens | place: USA: California
AACCCCCAACCCGACGGGGATAAACAGGAGTTGGCCTAAGTCAGAAGATTTTAAATCATTTACGCCCAAACAACTTATGTTATTTACAATGACGCCGCTTGAAAGAAAAGCGCCATCCGGCATACACCAACCGTGATACGCATACGGCGTATCACAGCCACAATGAATAAAACCAACCAACACAAAAAGTACATTGGCACACTATTGAGTTCTCAAACATCGTTCGCACACCACAAACAAAATTAACCAAACGTTAACCTCTCTGCAGCGGCCCGAACAACCTTACCCAACAAGCTCAACCAAAGTCAAACCCGCCGAACAAACATTGCCCGAACATCTACCACCAGTTAACCTCCCGGCTACCTCGCGGCGACTCGGATAAATATACGCACACCCCCAACAAACAACAAATCCCCGGGAAGATGCACATTTTGACGCTCTTCCTGGGGCGGTTTTCTGACTGTCGGGCAGTCCACCTGAATGTTAATAGCTAGTGGTAACAGGCCAAGAGCCCATCCGGTCCGTCGATGACCGTGATTGGAGTTTCAAAAATTGGAGTCAGGATGTCATCGCGCATGATGTCCTCCGGCCCACCGAAGGCAACGATGCTACCGTCCTTGGCCGCACAGATATAGTCGGCGTAGCGGGCAGCGAAGTTGATGTCGTGCAACACGATGATGATCGTGCGGCCGAATTCCTTGGCGGCCTTTCGCAGGTGCTTCATCATCTCGACCGAATGGGAAATGTCGAGGTTATTGAGGGGCTCGTCGAGAAGCACATAGTCCGTCTCCTGGCACAGCACCATCGCCACGTAGGCGCGCTGTCGCTGGCCGCCGGAGAGTTCATCGAGGTAGCGGTTCTCCAATTCGCCAAGGCGGAAGAAGTCAATGTAGCGCGAGACTACCTCTTCGTCTTCTGCAGTCAGTCGCCCCTTTGAGTAAGGGAACCGGCCGAAGCTCACCAGCTGGCGCACGGTCAGCTTGGTAATGAAGTGGTTTTCTTGGCGCAGGATGGAGAGGATCTTTGCCAGATCCTGCGATTTCGTGGAAGCGACGTCGTAGCCGGCGACCTCGATGGTGCCCTCGTCGACGTCGAGAAGCCGGCCAATCATCGTCAGCATCGTAGATTTGCCCGCGCCATTCGGACCGATGAGGGCCGTGATGCCACCGGAGGGGATCTCCAGATCGATGGGACCGATGTTGGTCTCACCGGAGTAGGACTTCGAGACATTGGAAAGCTTGATCACAGCTTGCCCTTTCGCAGAATGACCAGAAGGAAGACGCTACCGCCCACCAACTCAATGATGATGGAGACCACGCCCTGTGCGTAAAAGACGTGCTCCATCAGGAAGTAGGCGCCGGTGAGTACAGCGAAGGCGGTGGCAATAGCCATCGGGAAGAGGAAACGGTGGTCATAGGTCTCCGCCGCCTGGTAGGCCAACGTTGCTACGAGGAATCCGAGGAAGGTCATGGGCCCAACGAGCGCGGTGCTCGTGGCCATGAGGATAGAGACCAAAATCAGCGTGTAGATGGCGTTGACCTTGTGGTTAACGCCCAGGTTTGTGGCGGCATCTCTTCCTAATGCCAACACGTTGAGCTGACGGGAGTTGAGGAACATCAACAGTGTCACCGCAATGACCAGCGGAATCGCGATGGGATAGTACTCACTTTCCGCGTTATTAACGGAACCGAAAAGCCGCGTGGTGAGCACGTCAAACTCGCTGGGGGTGAGCATGCGCTGCATAAACGTTGCCAACGAGCCAAGGCCGCCGCCGATAATGATGCCCACGAGCAACATCGCATGCATGTTGTTGCGGCGGCTGGTCAGCAGCCACGAATACAGCACCACAGACAGCGCCACCATGAGCGCGAGCTGCATGAGAAAGGTTCCCATGGTCCGCGCCTGGGTCAGGCCGGCAGCACCGAGGAAGAAGACCGTAGCCGTATTGATGGCCACGTACAGGGATTCAAAGCCCATGATGGAGGGCGTGAGGATTCGGTTGTTGGTCACCGTGTGGAAAGCCACCGTGGCGACTGCTTGGCACACGGCGACAACCGCCATGGCGGTCACCGCATCAGCGCGGCGACGCGCAATGAGCCACCACTTCCGGGTCCCAAAGTCCATGGGGTTGTCATAGGCCAAAAGGCCGAAGGCAAAAACCAGCCCAGCGATGATCAAAGCACCGAGGATGATCCAGTACTTTCGCGCCGCAGCTGCAGACTGAAAGCTGCCCACGTTTCGCCGGGCTCGAGAAACTTGCACAGCTTCCTTCGTCGCTGGGATAGAGATACTCACACTCACTTGGTCGACCTCACGATCAAGACGACGAAAACGATAGCACCCACAACACCCAGGATGACCGATACGGGCATCTCAAACGGGGCAATGATGATGCGGCCAATCAGGTCGCACAAGGTCACCGTGGCGATGCCGAGCAGGCAGACCCATGGAAGATTAGAGCGCAGATCATCGCCGCGCACCATGCTCACCACATTGGGCACGATGAGGCCCAAGAAAGGCAGGGCGCCAACGACGACGGTGACCACGCCCGTCGCCACCGCGATGAGGCCGGTTCCCAGCAGGATCATCCGCTGGTAATTCAGGCCGATATTGGTGGCGATGTCCTCCCCTAGCCCGGCGACGGTGAGTTTATCCGCGTAGAAATACACCGCCAGCAAAACCAAAAGCACGATCCACAGGACTTCGTATTGCCCCTCATAGACAGAGGTAAAGGATCCCATGAACCAGATTCCGAGTTGCTGCAAGGTATCCGTCGCTAGCGCCACGTAGGACGATACCGCGCTGACGACCGCGCCCAGCATGATGCCGATGATCGGCACGATGAGCGAGGAGCGCAACGCCACGCGGCGCAAGAACGCGAAGAACACCATGGTGCCCACAAATGCGAAGAGCACCGAAATGATCATCTTCACCAACACCGATGCGTGCGGGAAGAGGATAAGGGAAAAGAGTAGGCCTAACCCGGCCCACTCGGTGGTACCCGTCGTCGTGGGTTCCACGAAGCGGTTTTGAGTTAGCAGCTGCATAACCAAACCGCTCATTGCCATCGCAGCGCCCGCCAAGACGAGCGCTACGGTGCGCGGCACGCGAGTGGTGAAGAACATGTCCCAGCCATCCTCGTTATCGAGGATGCTGTACTCGCCCACCATGAGGGAAAGGAGGAGTAGCGCGACGACGCCAAGTACGCCAAGGCCCAGCTTCCAGGTCAGCACAGAACCGCGCGAGCTGCGCTTGTTCGCGGCTGGCCGCTGTGCAGCAGCGCTACTCTTCACCGTCACGTTGTGAATCTTCTCCTTCGCTAACGCAGAACTGTTTAGGCTTGGGCCTTCTCGAAGGCGTCGGCAAGCGCGTTCAAGATCTCGGTGTAGGTAATGATGGACTCATCAATGTAGGTATCATTCGGCGCCACGTAAACGTTGCCGTCCTTTACCGCGCTCACGCTCTTCAGCGCCGCATTGTCCTTGACCAGCTTCTCACCCGGGGTGACCTGCTCGCCTTCCTTGGAAATGGCAGCGTCGCGGTCCATAACGAGGATCCAATCCGGGTTGGACTGAGCAATCGCCTCGACGGAAATATCATCGCCCTCGTGGTCGTCAGAAGCATTGTCGACCTCTAGGGCCGGGGTCAGGCCGAGCAAGTCGAAGACCGGCCCATACACGCGCCCGATGCCAGGGGCGATGTAGCCGATTTCCCCACCGGAGGTATTCACGGCCATCACCTTCTGCTCAGGGTCATAGGCCTTCTTGGCACGCTCGGCTGCAGCGTCGAAGTCCGCGATGAGCTTTTCGGCGTCTTCCTCGTGGCCAAAGACCTGGCCCAGCGCCTCGGTGTGGCGCTTGAGCTCTTCGAAGAAGTCCTTGTCATCGCGCGGCTCGAAGTCAACAACTGGAACATCTTCGAGCAGCTTCTCGATGTCCTCCTGGTGCTGCTCGAAACGCTGACCGTTCCACACCACGTCCGGCTCCGCCGCCACGAGGCTTTCCAGATCCGGTTCCTTATGGGAGCCCAGATCAACCTCGACGGTGTCCTTGTTGTAGGTATCACGCAGGGACTTCGGCACCAGCGGAAGCGGCGCGGCGGCAAGGTCGATATCCCACTGAGCCAGAACGGAGAAAGCGCGGTTATCCGTCACCGCGGGGTTCTCTACCGGCAGCGCGACCTCCTTCGAACCAAAGTTATCCTCCAGCGTAATCGTGGAGGAGTCCGCGGCTGCGGAGTTGGTCGGCTCAGCAGAATCCTGGGATTGGTTTGCGGAGCAACCCGTTAGAGCGAGCGCAGCCACGGAGAGGGTGGCGGCAACTTTGGTGACGGTCGCGCCTGCGGCACGGCGAGAAAGAGTAAACATAGTTTCCTTGCATATTAGGTGTGGCTAACCACAGCTGGCAAATAATGTCAGCGCATAACCTAACCTATGTAAGGCTTACCTTTCAAGCGCACAATTGTTTCTTAATTCATCACGGGGGTACGCATACGCTGGGCGACGCCCCGTGACGTGCCATTACAAGAACGTGGCACGCTACCCCTTCTCCGCGATGAGATCGGTCACCGATACAGGCCCTTCTCTATCAAAGTCTTCCTGCGCCGCGCGGCGAAAGTCCGAGTCCGCCAAGAAATCTAGCGCTACTTGCGCCAACCCTGCAGCGGAATCGACAGCCGCATCCACCGCCTGCGGCGTGGCCGCCCAGCGGGCGAAGTCCTCGGTATGCAGGGCGACGTCGGCAGGCGAAACCTGCACCATCGGGTGCAAACCCGGAACTAGGTGGGAGACGTTGCCGAAGTCCGTCGAGGCAGCCACCGTATCCGGAACCGTCCCCGCCGGCAGCGCAGTGCGCCCCCGGCGCGCTTGCGTCGCCGTCCAGCGGTCCACCAGCGCCGCATTGTTGCGCACGGGCAGCGTCATCGGATGCTCATCCCAATCCACATCCACCTCAACGCCGGCCATGAGCGCTGCACCCTGGACGATGTCTTCCACCCTGGCGGACAGATCCATGAGCGTGCGCGTTCCCAACGAGCGCACGTAAATAGTCATCTCCGCCTCGCTCGGAATAATGGAAGGGCGATCGCCACCGCTCATGATGGCGTGCACGCGATCCGAAGGCGGCATCTGCTGCCGCATCAGACCAATGCCCTGGTAGGCCAAGCTCGCAGCATCGAGGGCGTTGCGCCCCATAAACGGCTGGGAGCTCGCATGTGCAGCCACACCACGAAATGTCACACGCAAGATGCGGCGGCCTACCCAGGCGTGCGCGCCGATGTCATAACCAAAGCCATGGATCATCACTGCGGCATCCACGCCGTCGAGGCTGCCTCCGCGAATCATGTATTCCTTGCCGGAATGACCTTCCTCCGCAGGGGTTCCCTGGAGAAGTATGCGGCCGGATAAGGAAGGGGTGGCGTCGTCCAGCACGGCAGTAGCCGCCAAGAATCCAGTAACACCCGCCGCGGCGATGACATTGTGCCCACACGCGTGCCCAATATGCGGCAGGGCATCATATTCCGCCAGGATGGCCACGGTGGGATGCTGCCCGGGATCGAAATCCGGGCTCTGCCACGAGGCTTCGAACGCGGTCTCCACACCATAGACCCCGCGGCGCGTGGAAAAACCATGCTCCTCCACGAGGTCCGCGAGTACCGCCATGGAGCGATGCTCCTCAAAAGCGGTTTCGGGGTGGGCGTGCAGATCCGCAACGATGTGCGCTGCCTGCTCCCGCAGGGCATCTGCCTGTGCGGCAGCAGCGTCCCAGAGCCGCGATTGGCCCGGGTAGTCCTCTCCGTGCTTTTCCGGTGGGGCGGCGGACGCCACGCGCTTGGCGACGCCCTCCTCCATCGCCTCCAAATACGCTGTCGACGGATTGTTGCGTTCGTCCATTCGATTAACCAATCATGACGTTGTTGCCCGGTCCCAGCGGAAGATCCACATAGAACCAGATGGCCAGCAGAATTGCCCAAGCGGTAAAGAACGGGATAACGAAGGGCACGAGGCGCGACATCAGTGTTCCCAGGCCCGCCCCGCGCTCATAGCGCTGGAGGAAGCCAAGCATGACGATCATGTACGGGTTCAGCGGGGTGATGATCTGGGTCGCGGAATCACCAACGCGGAACGCGCCCTGGATGAAGGCCGGTTCATAACCCAGCAGGGCAAACATCGGAACGAAGACCGCTGCCATGAGCGTCCACATGGAAGAACCGGAAATGATCAGCAGGTTCAGGCAGGACGCGAGCGCAATGAAGGCGAAAATGGCTGGGAAGCCGGTAAGCCCGATGGATTCGAGGAAGGCCGCACCCTTCACAGCAGTGAAGGTACCGATACCGGTCCACGCAAAGAGCGCCACGAACTGACCCAGGATGAAGGCCAGAATAAGGAAGCTCATCATGTCTTTGAGAGCACCGATCATCATGTTCACGACGTCGGTGCCCCTTGACCGTGCCGACAACCTTGCCGTAGACAACGCCGAGCACCAAGAAGTAGGCGAAAACGATGAAGACGATGGAATTCAGCAGCGGGGACTTGGGCAAGAAGCTGCCCTCCTCATTGCGCCACGGCGATTCTGGCAGAAGGACCGCGAAGAGGATGATGGCGGTGAGGATGACCGTGGCCACACCGAACCAGATGAGGCCCTTGGATTCGGCCGGACGCAGTTCAGCGGTGAGCTCCTCGCCGTTTTCATCGCGGTCACCACGCTCAGCGGCATCCTCGGGATCAATATCTTCCTCAGTGGGAACTTCCTGCTGCCACATGCGCGGCTCGATGACCTTGTCGATGATGAAACCAGCCAGCACACCCAGCACGATGGAGGAGGCCACGTTGAAGTAGTAATTCGACATGGCGTTAACCGGCGCGAAGTCGGTATTCGGCAGCGTCTCCATGACCGCGGTCGTAATACCGGCAAAGAGCGCATCCAAGGAAGTCGGCACCAAGGATGTGGAATAGCCAGCGCCCACGGCGGCGAAGCCACCAATCAGGCCAGCCACTGGGTGGCGGCCCGCGGCTTTGAAGACCATCGCCGCCAGCGGCGGGACGATGACGAAGGCGGCATCCGCCATGACCGAAGCGGTCACGCCGATGACGCCGACTGCATAGGGCAGCAGCCACGGCTTCGCAGAACCGAAGAGCTTACGGATGAGCGCCGAGAGCATGCCGGAGCGCTCCGCCACACCTACCGCCAGCATGATGGGAAGTACCGTCACCAGCGGCGGAAAGTTGATATAGTTCTCCCCCATTGTCGTGGTGAACCAGGTCAGCCCCTCACCGGTGAACAGGCCTTTAACTGGCTGAATTTCATCGCTACCGGGAATCTTAATTTCCACGCCCATCTTCGCCATGATGGTGGAAAGCACGCCTGTGATCAGGAAGAGGACCAGGAAGATGGTGAAGGGCTCCGGCAGCTTGTTGCCGATGTATTCGACACCATTAAGGAACTTATCCAGCATTCCCCCACTGGATTGTTGGCTCTGCTTTTGCTCAGCCTTTGCGGGATTCGTCTTCGGCTTTTCCGCGGTGCCAGCGCCGCCTTGTGGCGCTGCATTGGATGGGCTGTTCATGGGTACTCCTGTCGTAGGGGTCAGTCCCAGTGCTCCACGTCACACTGTTGGGGAAAGGCTACCACGGGAATGTAACTTGGGTAACAAATATTTTCCTTCTTCGTCACATTTTCCCGGCCAGCCGTCCTCCGCTTTCGCCCCGCGCCCCTACACCCCTCACGGGATTCTCATTACGCTCACTGCAAATAGCGCCCCAAAATCGACGCCGTTTTTAGCCCCTTATCTACCGTGAACAACACTGAGAGGTGTCCATTAGCCCTGAGTTGGCAATGATGCTCGCTTTTCACGATTTTGTTGGAGACTATCTGCGCTCCCAACGGACTTCGCCGTCAACGACCTGTGCCGTGGGGCTCATCCCTGCATAGGCAGCGACATACTGTGAGGCTAAGTGCTCGGGATGGATATGAGCGATGAGATGCGTAATGCCTCGCTCCGCAAGATAAGCGCTAAGCAGTTTCACGGCTTCCTTGGCGTATCCATGCCCCTGCCACTGTTTCCCAATCACCCATGCGATCTCCGTCGCATCACCGCTGCGGGGCACAGTCGCCTGGACGTAACCTATCGGTTGCTTACTCGAACCGAGGGTGACGATGAGATTGATCCATTCTTCGGTACCGTCGCTCGAGCCGCCTCGGGTTTGGAACGCGTACCGTCGCGCAAGCTCATCAGCAGAAGGCGGCTCACCACCCGTAAACGTGTACAGGGCACGGCTGGAAAGCACAGTAGCCATCTCGGTAGCATCCTCGACACGAAGCGGCCTTAAGTCGATAGGCATCTTTATCGCCATAGTTCACCACGCAAGATTTGATCAGTCACTAGAACATTAACGCTTCTGCTGACGACGAAGTTCCGAGCGCCCTCTCACCAAGAGCGCTTTTCACCCATCGCTACACTCACGGTAAATAGTGGCCCAAAATCGACCGTTTTTAGCACCTTATCTACCGTGAGCGTCGTCAGATTGCCCGAATGTTACGTCCCCACGCTCAGCTTCGTCACCGCTCGAGGGCACCAGCCCGTTTATCCGCGCGAAAGGATCCCACTCGCAATCGCGATGCGGCTCGAATTCCGCAAAGTTGGCAGCGTCGATGGCAACAGCTTCGGAGCTGAGGTACTCAATGAGTGCGACCGTCATATCCATCCCCGCCGCCACGCCTGAGGAAGTCCACCGATTACGGTCCTGCACCCACCGCGCCTTGAGCTTCCAAATCACGGACTCCCCGAAGGAGCTCGCCCACGCAAAGGCACGCTTGTTGCTCGTCGCGGCGTAGCCTTCCAAAAGCCCCGCTGCCGCCAAGACCGCAGAACCCGTGCACACGGAGGCAACCCACGGTGCTTGTGCGCCCAACCCACGAAGCCACGACAGAAAAGATTCGTCCCCTACGAGCTGCCGGGTTCCTTTACCGCCGGGAACGAGGAGAGCGTCGGTCAGCCCAATCTGCCCATAAGAAATCGTCGGCACCACTTCCACGCCCTGCGAGCTTGCAACTGGCTCGCCCGTCGGCCCGGCGAAAACCACGGTGATGTCAGGCACCGCTTGAAGCAGCTGGACGGGTCCGAAGACGTCGAGAAGCTCAAAGCCTTCAAACAAGACGACAGCGATGCGGAGAGATTCGGTATCCATGCGGCCATCCTAAAGCAGGCCCTATGAGCACGGACGAGCATCTGGGACCCGGGTTCAATTCCCGGCGGCTCCACACACGAAGAGACCCCAGATAGAACGCTTTCTAACTGGGGATTTTGGCGGAGCAGCCTTAGACCGTGACAATCTGCTGATGGGGCGCTACCCTGGTTGTTGATACGTCACCAATAGGAGTGTTTAGCCAATGAAAGCATTCGGATTCTTAAGCTTCGGACACTACGCCTTCGGCGGCCAGCGTGGACCGTCCGCCGAAAAAGTCGCGAAGATCCACCTGGAAATCGCCCAGGCTGCAGATGAGATCGGCGTGAACAACGCGTCTTTCCGCGTCCACCACTTCGTACCGCAAGCCTCAGCCCCCATGCCGCTACTCGGCGCAGTCGCCGCCACCACCAAGAACATCGAGGTGGGTACCGGCGTGATCGACATGCGCTACGAAAACCCACTTTACCTCGCCGAAGAGGCCGCCTCCCTCTACCAGCTCTCCGGCGGCCGCGTGGCCCTGGGTGTCTCTCGCGGCGCCCCGGAGGTTGCCGAGCGCGGTTGGGAGGCTTTCGGCTACAAGGGCGAGGCCCCCAACGGCGCGGACGTGGCGCGCGACCACCTCGAGGCGTTCATGGCCGCGGTGGACGGCAACGGGTTTGCCACCGCCGCACCCCTAGACCGCCAGTACCCAAATATGTTTCAGCCAGGCTCCACCCTCCCCGTCTTCCCCACGGCATCTGAGCTGCGCAAGCACATCTTCTACGGCTCCGGCACTCACACTTCGGCAGAGCAGACCGCGAAGGACGGGCTGAACTTGATGTCTTCCACCCTGGTTTCCGAGACCACCGCCGCGACCTTGGGTGAGATCCAGGCGGACCAGATCAGCCGCTACCGTGCCACATGGAAGGAAGCGGGCCACGACTGGGCCCCGCGCGCGTCCGTCTCCCGCTCCATCTTCCCCATCGTGGACGGCGCCGATATGCAGCGATTCGGCATGCAGGCCTCCGGCTCCGACCAAGTGGGCATGCTGCCCGACGTCGGTGCGTCCACCTTCGGCCGCACCTATGCCGCCGAGCCCGACAAGCTCATCGAGCAGCTCAAGGCCGACCCGGCCGTCATGTCCGCCGACACCCTACTGATCACCATCCCGACCGGCATGGGCGTGGACGTCAACGTGAAGATTCTCGAAAGCTTCGCCACCCATATCGCCCCTGCGCTGGGCTGGCAGCCAAACACTGAGGGCCCGGTCACCGGTTACCCGATCGGTTAATCCACCCCCTTCACACAAGAAACCCGCTGGCCGTTATGACCAGCGGGTTTCTTGCTCTTCAGTGGAGCCGCCGGGAATTGAACCCGGGTCCTTCGTCACCTCGCCAGGGCTTCTCCGTGCGCAGTCTGCACAGGATCTCTACTCGGCCCTCCGGCTCGGG
>QWCP01000556.1_pt1 | contig 10558 bp, 12 predicted proteins | sample 1972561 | NCBI WGS metagenome assembly QWCP01 (sample SAMN09866705, study PRJNA288562) | Human vaginal metagenome isolate pre4_vaginal, whole genome shotgun... | isolation source: vagina | host: Homo sapiens | place: USA: California
CACATTCACACCGGGGCGATGTCTTAACACTTGACAGCCAGAGGAATCAACTGGAACCTACTGGGCAACATCTTCTGCTCAACACCGCTAAAAACAGAAGAGCCAATTTAAACATTCCTTTTATGCCATCTAGTCCAGAGGAGTTGATGATATTATCAAACTCAGTATGGAGTAGCGCGTTTTCCTTTTCACCTCGTGCTTCAAAGACTATAGGAACTGTTTTCTCTTTTGTTCTTTGTCTTGCATCTCATAGAAGGCGCATTCAATACCGTATTGAACGGCTAAGGCATATACGTTTCGCGTATGTCTTACTGAAAACCGTGCAATCTCTCGCATCAACACAAAAGCCCCATAATCCCCAGCAGATTCAACAACCGTCCAGCTACCGCGTCACCAGCGAAGACAGAACACAACTACTGAATCACGCGAATACGTCCTCTCCGAATAATCTCACGAACGGTATCGTCATCGGTCAAGTTCTCGCCAAGAAGATTTGGTTTACCGGCACCATGCCAATCAGATCCACCAGTTGTGAGCAAATCTAAGCGATCCGCCAACCTCAACAAGCGCTCTTGCTGTTCTGGTGGATTATCCCGATGGAAAACCTCCAAACCGTCCAAACCGCAGTCACGAGCAAAGAACTCTATGTCGGCATCCGTCAGCAAATTCTTATTGCGAGTAGGCGCAGCACAATGCGCAAGAACCACAACACCACCAGCATTTTTCAATGCTGTAACTACCTGCGAAACGCGGGGAGATAAAACTGGAATATAGTATGGGCTCTTCGCAGAAATCACACCATTAAAAGCATCCGTTCGTGTTTCATAAACACCAGCAGCAACCAGCGCGTCAGCAATATGCGGTCGACCAATCGTTGTTGCATCTCCCTCATGCACTTGTTCCAAAACGAGATTCCATGAAATCGGATAATCTTTCTCCAAGGCTTCAACCATCTGCCGTGCGCGCTGAGTACGACGTTCACGCATTTCTGCATACAAATCCAACACGTTATGATCTTCGCAGTCATATAAATATGCCAAAACATGCACACTGACTCGTCCATGGTCGTGTTGAGCAGTAATTTCAGTACCCCGAATAAGAGGAAAATGAAGATTTAAAGCTACCTGCTTAGCCTCACCCCATCCGGCTATAGTATCGTGATCACTAATTGCAACGCCATGGAGACCTTTCTCATAAGCCATGCGAATAAGCTGCGTAGGCGAATAGGTGCCGTCAGAAAAAACCGTATGACAATGCAAGTCCCAGCCACTACTCGCTGGCTTGTGCCCATCATTGTGTTCAGCGTTGTGCTCAGCGTTGCGCTCAAGATTGTGTGAACCCGTCATAGTTCCATCGTAAACTGAGCCATAAAGAAAGGCATAATATGAAACTCACTGGTTGGCGTCATACCACATCGTGGACATATCTGGTCATGCTTATCGCTTCAGCTTCAGCTCTCCTCGTTTCCTTCGTGCTGAGCGCGGAAACACTGCAATTGGCACGTCATCCCGGCGCTGCTTTAGCCTGCGATGTTAATTCAGTTATCTCTTGTTCAACTGTTGCTAATTCCTGGCAATCAGAGTTTATTCGCGTTGGAGCTTTGAGCTTTCCGAACGCCTTCTTTGGTATTGCTGCCGAATCGGTCTTCGTTACCGTGGCAGTTATGGGCTTAGCTCGCATCACTTTCCCTCGCTGGTTTGCTGTGGCTGCATGGGCGGGAAATCTGTTAGCTGTTCTCTACGCTGTATGGCTGTTTACCCAGTCTGTGTTTGTTATTCAGGCATTATGCCCATGGTGCTTAGGTCTGCTAGCTTCAAGCTTGCTGCAGTTTATGGCAGCTTCGCATGCAACTTTTGCTGTTCAAGAGATACCTCGCAAGAATAAGGCTGTGCACATGTATTATCATCTGAATATTGATTTGCTTGTTGATCTGCTTATTTTCGCGCTTTTCGTAGGCATTATTTTCGTCAAGTATGGCGCTGCTTTGTTGGGATAAGATGATGGCTCGTTTTACCTCGTCACGCGCAGTACTTGATTTTGTGCGCAGTTATTATGACTGCATCGTTGATTATCCGTGGGCTTCACACCCGAGTTTTGCGGTTATTCGTCACACTGATACAAAAACATGGTTTGGCTTAGCTATGACTCTTTCAGAGCATACCTTGGGCATTAGTGATAGCGAGAACATGATTGATGTGCTCAATCTCAAGGCGTCACCTTTTGATGTTGATTTCTTCCAATCACAGCCAGGTTTTGCTCCTGCTTATCATATGAATAAAACGCATTGGATTTCTGTGATTTTAGATGGAACTGTTCCCGATGAGCAGATTGAAAGCATGATTGCTACCAGCGCTGCTCTTACTACGCGTTAAACAGTTCCACCTGTCCAACCAGCACAGCATCACCGGTGAGTAACACACGCTCAACTTCAACTTCAACAAGTAAAGTTCCTCCCGGAACGCTAATACGCCAGTTGTTCACTCCTGTACGCTCGCTGAGCACTACTCCAGTTGCACACAGACCAGTACCGCAAGAAAGCGTTTCTCCTGCTCCCCGCTCATTAACTCGCATGGTTGCCAGACCAGCATTTTCTTGTGCATTCACATCATCAATACGCACAAACTCAGCATTTTGACCAGCAGGCAATTCAGGTTCAACTCGCGGAGTAATTGTTAAATCAAGCTCAGACACATCCGGCATGGTCTGCACAGGAATAGATAACGGCATTCCCACAGACAGCGTAGTTAAATCAAGCTGCTGCCCCACAACCGTTACCACATGAGGATTTCCCATATCCACGAAAGTTCCCATACCCTGTGCATTATTGGCGGGAGCCTTCACCATATATTCCTCACGCATGCCCATACGCCACGGCCCCATATCAATACGGAACACATGCGTACCCAAACCATCCACAGCTCCTAAGAAAGTAATATATTTAATCCCTGCACGGGTAGCCAAAGCAAAAGGCTCATCTTCACTCGCCTGAGTCAATCCAACATGCATAGCAAGCGCTGCAGTTACGCGAGCACCATTACCACACATCTCTGCTAACGAACCATCCGCATTACGGTAGTCCATAAACCAATGTGCTCCTGCATCATGAAAAGCCTGAGCCTGATTAGCGCTCACATCAGACACATGTTCAGGAGGAGTTAAACGGATAATGCCATCTCCACCCAACCCAAAATGGCGGTCGTCAAGAAAACGTACTTCTTCAGGGGTCGGCTCGTATTCGCCGTGCTCATCGAACCAAATAACGAAATCATTGCCTGTGCCATGTGCTTTAAGAACTGTGCGAGGAAAAGTCATACTCACTATATTAGCGGGCAATGTGTCAAGAAAATTATGAATCTCTGCTCGCTACCGCAGTTTTGCGCGAGTTATGCTACGAGCTCTACGCACGTCATACGAGGGACTAAACTAAAAGATTATGGTTACGGGAATTATTGATGTAGGCGGCGGTTACCGCGATATTTTTGGAGCAGGCGTGCTCGATGGTCTGCTCAAAGCTGAACAGCAGTTTGATCGCTGTTACGGTATTTCTGCTGGCAGTGGAAATCTCACCTCGTTTTTAGCCGGTCAGTATAAGCGCAACTATCGCTTCTATATGGAGTATGCTTTCCGTCATCGTTACGCTTCGATGCGCAATCTGCTCACGACCCGCAATTTTGTTGGTTTAGATTATGCTTACGGCACGCTGTCGAATAGCGATGGCGAATATCCGCTCAATTACGAGGCTTTTGCTGCTAACCCTGCCGAGTTTACCGTGGTAGCAAGTAATGCGCTTACTGGTCAGCCGGAATATTTTAGTAAAGAGCATATGCATCAGGATGATTATTCCATTATTATGGCATCTTCCTGCGTGCCCGTTGCTAACAAGCCTATGCAGATTGATGACGTTCCCTTTTATGACGGCGGTATTACTGATCCGATTCCTGTGCAGAGAGCTTTTGACGATGGTTGCGACCGTGTTGTTTTGATTACCACTCATCCTGATGATTTTGTGCGCGATCCTCATAAAGATGCGGCTCCTGCGCGCGTTCTACAACGCTCGTATCCGCAAGCTGCGCAGGCTTTACGCAACCGCGCGAAAGTGTATAACGATGAGATGACTGTGGCTCGTCAGTATGCTGCTGAAGGTCGGCTTCTTATTGTATGCCCTGATGATACGTATGGTTTAGATACGTTGAGCAAAACACGTCAAGGACTGCTCGATATGTACAATGACGGTGTGGGAAAAGCACAGAAGATTGTGGAATTTTTGGCAGGTTCGTATGACGAGTAATGCTCCTATTGGTATTTTCGATTCAGGTTTAGGCGGTATTTCTGTGGCTAAAGAAATTCACGCTCTGCTCCCCCACGAAAATATTATTTTCTACGGTGATTCTGCACATGCCCCGTATGGTGTGCGTTCGACTGAAGATGTGCAAAAACTAAGTATGAATGTGGCTAATACGCTTATAGAACAAGGCGCAAAAGCCATTGTTATTGCGTGTAATACGGCTACAAGTGCTGCTGCTGAATTAATGCGTTCATCCTATTCCATTCCTATTATCGGCATGGAACCAGCTCTTAAATTAGCATGTGATTTAGGGGCTGGTCAGCCTCAGCACGTAATTGTTACTGCAACAGAACTTACTCTGCGTGAGAAGAAATTTGCTGCGTTAATGGAGCGTTTTGCTCAGACGCATACTATTGAAAAACAGCCTTGCCCTGAGCTGGTAGATATTATTGAAAATGGTTATTTTGAAGATGCTGATCGCGTAAATGCTACGCTTCACCACTATCTCGATGCTTATCCATTAGACAGCGTTAATTCTATTGTGCTTGGTTGCACACATTTTACGTATTACCGCGATTATTTCCGCGCTCTTGTGCCCCAGCATGTGCGCATTGTGGATGGCAATGAGGGCACAGCACGGCATGTTCGCGATGTGTTGGCTGAGCGCGATGAGCTGGCAAGCAATAATAATGAAGGTACTATTATCCTGCTCAACTCATCGGATGATCCGCGCATGATGGAGTTATCGAATTATTTTTGGTCACTGTAATTTTTTCTTGAGCAGAAAATCTACCTGTTCATCCTCTCCTACAGCAAAAATATGCTCGCTAAAGCGCTCGTATCCCCAATTTTTATAGAATTCTTGGGCAGCGAAATTGTATTGCCATACGCCTAGCCACAGCCAATCAGCTTTCTCTTCGCGAGCAAAATCAACAGCTTTGCTCATAAGGAAACTTCCTAAACCGCGACGTTTGAAACGAGGCATTACGTATAAACGCTGAACTTCAATACTGTCTTGCGGAATCTTCGGGTTGCTCTCGCTAAAAGCGCCTGGACGGTTCAGCTTCATAAAAGCAGCTATTTCACCGCTGGCTGTATCGATAAGCGCAGTGTGTACGCTATGGTTGTCAGCTAGCTCGCTCTGCGTGTTCTCAAGAGTATACGTCTGCGCAATATAGTCATCGTTATCGCGCGGCGTAGACGTGAGCAAAAAGGTATCTTCAAAGGTAAGCGCTTCAACCCATTGCAAAGCCTGTGCATCTTTTAGCTCTAGAGTGCTGTATTCTAAACCGTCTAAATTTGGCTTTTTATGTTGTGCGTTGTCTGAATGTTTTGGTCTGGCAGGAATTGTAGCAATAGTAAAACCTTGTGAGTTAAGCACCGTGTTTTCGCGCGGTGTGGTCTGCTCAATCAGATAGTTGCGCAGTACGTGGGCATGATTAATCACAAGGTCTTTTGCGCCAAAAACAAGAGTAATGGGCGAATCAGCGTGCTCGTGCATAAGTGTGAGCAAGCGCTCAACAGCAGGATTATTGTCGAGTTCTGCACGATACCGAGCTGCGAATTCACTGTAGCGAGCGCGGTCATGATTCCACCATGTGCGCAGCTGAGGTGAAGGAGCTATATCTTTTAACCATTCATCCAGCTGCGCTTTAGTTTTCGAAACGCCACGCGGCCAGAGACGATCTACCAAAATGCGGTAGCCATCAATCTCAGGAATAGCAGGAGCGTAAGCGCGTTTTAAATCAATATCGGTCATACTTCTAAGCTAGCGCGCGGCGTCTATTTTAATGCGCTTAACCAGCGTTCAATCATATCGCTGTGATTTTGCTTAATCACAAAATACGAGCCGCGGATTGTTCCTGCAAGTTTTGAGCGTTGACGAGCAAATTTAAAACGGTCAACTAACTCGGCTGGCACATCCATACCGTCCGAAAGTTTTAAGCCAACAGCGCGCTTACCACCTTCAGCTAAGGTATATAAAACGTTAAGTCCTAAACCGTTCTCATAGAAGACCCACGTCCACAGTACGTCATCCTCACCCACGGTTACCAGATGCTGAGCCACTTCAAGCGGACGAGCAGAAATAACGAGGTCTTTCTCTTGAGCGCATAACTGAGCAATATCGTTGAGAACTTCTTGGCGCTCATCTGCCGGATGCGTTTCGAAATTAATTGCGAACTTATTATGCACGTAGCGTGCTTCGTTAGCGCGCAAACCTGCTAAAGCTTCAGCAACTGGGGAGCTTTCCAGGCCTCCTAGCGAAGCGTTTTTAAAATCAATAACCATGTAACTTCCCTTAGGACTGCCTATAGATGTGTAGCTGGCTTAGCTACTTTTAGTCGCTTGCAGCAGGCTTTGCTGGCTGTGGCTTACCTATAACTGACGCATCTATACTTAACCTTGTTTATTTTGCCGCAGAACACGCACAATACCGCATAATTTCAATCTTTTCGAACGCTGTATAAATAACGCTATAGCCACACCCTTACCCAGCAAAACAGTGAACTCTAAGATGAAAAATTGTACATATATTTCGTGAAGAAAGAGAGACAACAATGAGCGCACACGAGTGTTCCAGCTACGATACTCAACGACTCCATGCTGGTTATAATCCCTTCGACCACATGGGATCTATTCAAGTTCCTGTGTATCAAGCTGCAGCATTCGCTATGCCAAGCGCTCAAGCCGGTCGCGATATAGCAGAAGGACGTCAACCTGGCTTCACGTATTCACGCGTGGGCAATCCTACTGTGGATGTGCTCGAAAAGCGTTTAACCGCTTTAGATGGCGGTATTGGGGCTGCATGTGTGGGCTCTGGCATGGCTGCGATTTCCGACGCTTTACTGTGTGTAGCTGAGGGTGGCGGACGTATTGTGGCTCATCATGATATTTATGGCGCAACCTTGGATGTGCTGGTGAGCTTCTTACCTAAGTTTGGTATTCATGTTGATTTTGTGGACGATATTAACGACCCAGAACAGTTACGTGCCGCTATTCAGCCAGATACAAAGGCAATTTATGTGGAGAGTGTGACGAATCCGCGCACGATTATTACGGATTTGGAGCTTGTGGCCAGCGTTGCTCATGAGGTGGGAGTGCCGCTGATTGTGGACAATACCTTCCCTACCTCCTATTTAATTCAGCCTTTGAAGCATGGTGCAGATATTGTGGTGTATTCCTCTACCAAGGCGATTAATGGTCACGCGAATGCGGTTTCGGGTGCGATTGTGGATGGTGGTAGTTTTGATTGGGTCGCTCATGCAGACAAGTTCCCGCAGTTTAGCGAGCCTGAGTTCACACTGTACAATGATCAGCTCGATCATGTTCCTAGTGTAGTGGAGGCTTTCGGATCGCGCGCGTTTATTGAGCGAGTGAAGATTAAATATGTGCGTTTGCTTGGTGCTGTGCTTGGACCGCAGGAGGCCTATTTAGAGATTATTGGATTGGAAACGATTGCTGAACGTTTGACGAAGCAAGTTTCGAACACGCGCGAAATCGTGGCGTATTTGAATACGAATCCGCATGTGGCGCGCGTGAATTATTCTGATCAGGCAGGAAGCATTGGTGAAGAAGTACTTCCCTCACGGCATTGGTTCGATTTTCTCTTTCGAGTTAGAAGGCGATGAGGAGAAGGTTAACCACGTTATTGACGCAACGCACATATTTTCGTATGTGCCTAATGTGGGTGATGTGCGCAGTTTGATTGTGAATCCTGCTCGCACCACGCATCGCGAGATTCCTTTTGAGTTCTGGGAGAAAGATGGGTTAAATCCTCAGCTGATTCGTTTGAGCGTTGGCTTAGAAAGCGCTGAAGATTTGATTGCTGACCTTGACCAGGCGATTCGTAGCGCTTACGCGGATTAAGAGTTATTGGGCCGCGAACGGGGTGAAGACTTTCCATCTTCACCCCGTTCGTTGTAGTTTGTGGTAAACGGTTACACGAATGTACGTGGAACTTGAGGGTGTCAGGTTTTTGTGTAGGTGGTAGGTTGCCCTATGGTGAGTTATTTTCAAGTCTTGAGGCTGGTCGCAATGAGGTTGTGCTTGACCTAAGCCATTTTTGGTTCTCTATATGTATGTCGTGTACACCATAACCGTTCGTCTTTCTCGTGCAGTACACACAACCATGAGGGGGTATCGCTCTTATTTAAGAGCGATACATGGCAACACCTGCTCCCAGTGAAGCCGTGTTCAACGTGTCACGTCTGGGAGCATACGAATCCGCTAAAACCTCAGAAATTAACCTCGCTCATCAAGCACCACACACAGGTACGGCTTGCTGAAAGACCGTGCCTGCGAACCAAATCCAACAAAACCTGACATCCTAGTGAGACTCGACCTTAAACATGTGGAGCAGATCAATCCGAGTGTTGTGAGTTATGACACGTCGAACCCGTCATAACTCACAACGGTCAGAATATTCAACTCAAATCTAGCAAAAGCAATAGCACGTACAACAAGGTAGTGCACTACGCGCTGCATCAGCACATTGGTACGCGCACAGTCAGGAACTTGTAAAATCAAGCTTTTTAAGCATGAGTCGAGCTACCGCAACGCCGCATGAATTGCCTGATCTAAATCAGCAATCAAATCGCGCACGTCTTCAATACCAATGCTTAAGCGCACCAGACCATCAGTAATGCCATGCTTTAAACGTTCTTCACGAGGCAGCTCGAAATGAGTCATGCGACATGGAAGCTCCGCCAACGATTCCACCGCCCCCAGCGACACCGCAACCGTAAAAAGCTGCAATGAGTCGAGCATTTTCTCCGCATCCACCCGATCGTCAAATTCGAAGGAAAGTACCCCGCCAAAAGTGCACAATTGCGAGGAAGCCAAAGCATAATACGCATTCGATTCCAATCCCGGATAATTTACGTGAGTCACATACTCATTACCCTCGAGCCACCTCGCCACATCCACAGCATTAGCCTGATGTCTCTCCATGCGCAACGCCAGCGTCTGAATCCCTCGACGTAGCAAATTCGAGTCCTGAGGAGACAACGCTCCGCCCACACGGTTCAAAGCAAAGTAGAGTTTCTCGGCGAGCTCAGAACTCTTCGTCGCCACTACCCCAGCAGTCACATCGGAATGGCCAGACAAATACTTGGTAGCAGAATGCAGCACAATATCCGCTCCCAAATCCAAAGGCTGCTGACCCAGCGGTGTCACAAAAGTATTGTCAATAATAACCAGCGCCCCATGCGCATGCGCTACACGAGCAACAACTGTTACGTCAGACATTTTAAGCAGCGGATTCGTGAGCACCTCAAAATACACAGCCCTCACGCGCTTGCCCTGCGAGAAAGCCGCGTCAAAAGCCTGCTCCAACGCTTCCTCACGGGTGGTATCTGCCTCGGAAAAGCTCAATCCCCAGTGTTCAAAATACTCATGAATAATCGAATACGTACCACCATAGATGTTGTCGCCTGTAATAATATGATCTCCCGGTTCAAAAATGGAGAACGCCGCGTGAATCGCCGCCAATCCCGAAGAGAAAGCAAAACCAGCACTGCCGTGCTCCAGCAACGCCACCTGCTTTTCCACAGCTTCACGTGTAGGATTGCCCGAACGCGCGTAATCCCAGCGCGGATATTCGCTAACTGTTTCGAAAGCGAAAGTCGAAGAATTGTAGATTGGTGGATTTACAGCGCGCGTTGAGTTATTGCCCACCGCCTGACCGTGAACGAGTTGAGTATTGAAAATATGTCATGTATCCAAAGTATCAAGCCGAAACCGCCCGAAACAGCGTAAAACAGTAAAAACGCTCTGCTCGCTTATAGCCATTTTTTATCGCGCGTTCTTAGCCACGCAACTAGCGCCCGTATAATAAAATGTTATGAATATTTTATTGATTATTGGTTTAATTTTTGCTGCTCTTGCTGGCTTATTGCACGTGCTCATCGCCTACATGGAAATGTTTGCTTGGGAGGAACCATTAGCGCGCAAAACTTTCGGTGGCACTGCTGAGGAAGCTCGCCCTTTTACTTTCTTCGCATACAATCAGGGTCTGTATAACGGTTTCTTAGCTGCGGAAACTTTTGTTGGTATTGCGTTAACCGTGTACGGATACACTGCTGTTGGTTCTGCTTTAATGATTGCGGGAACTGCTTCTATGTTGTGCGCTGCTCTCGGTTTAGTACTCAAAGACAGCTCGTATGCTCAAGCATCAGCCAAACAAGGAACTCTTCCGCTGCTAAGTTTGATTTTTATTATTATCGCTTTGCTCGTCTAATGCAAAGGGCTGGGAGAAATCCCAGCCCTTCTATT
>QWCP01000557.1_pt1 | contig 10507 bp, 6 predicted proteins | sample 1972561 | NCBI WGS metagenome assembly QWCP01 (sample SAMN09866705, study PRJNA288562) | Human vaginal metagenome isolate pre4_vaginal, whole genome shotgun... | isolation source: vagina | host: Homo sapiens | place: USA: California
TAACACTAAATCGCAATTATTCGTTATTAACGCAGAATACGTACTGCGCGAATAACACTAAATCGCAATTATTCGTTATTAACGCAGAATACGTACTGCACCAGTAACATATGACCGTTATTTTCTCAGCTAGATAACTGAGTTTTTAACAGTGCTGAGACTATGACTTATGCCACAGAATATTCGTCAGCTTAACTTTACACACTTTTTGGCCTATAAACCCACATTTTGATCTCAAGCTCTATTTTTGGGAAATAACCCAATAACCCCCTATCATGGGAATTGACACATTAGGGAAAACAGTTCCGAAATAAACTTACAAACGAAAAAACAAGCGAAAAACAAAAAAGCAGCGAATCCCGCTGCATACTAATTGTGGGTGATATAGGAATCGAACCTATGACCCCTTCCGTGTGAAGGAAGTGCGCTAGCCGCTGCGCCAATCACCCAAAATCTTTTTAATTATGCGTGAAAGGCAATCCTTTCGAGTGGGCGATACAAGGTTCGAACTTGTGACCCCTTCCGTGTCAGGGAAGTGCGCTACCACTGCGCCAACCGCCCGGTTGTGTATTAAGCTACTGCTTAATCGAGGTGGGTACGAGAGTCGAACTCATCTATACGGCTTTGCAGGCCGCTGCCTAACCGCTTGGCTAACCCACCGTAAGGTCGAATAACTCATCGGACCTAGAGCGGACAACGGGACTCGAACCCGCGGTCTCAACCTTGGCAAGGTTGCGCTTTACCAACTAAGCTATGTCCGCAATGCTTTTTGCTGATTTCCCAGCGCCGAAGCACGAGTAATTACTATACTCGGAATAATCTCAAATGCAAGCCCTCCCCTATTTTGGCGTGTCGCCGGTGTCGTTTACGCGCGATTCATAGAAAGCCAGCCTTTCGTGCTTGTTTTTTTTTGTAGTGTATTATTTGTTTCCATTTGCTACAATCGTGCGCAACTTGTCTCACTTTTGGAGCTGATTCTGTCGTGCATCGCTCCATTTGCGAGAGGACTGTCTTACTTTTAGAGCGTGTGTTGAATCTAATTTATGGAGCTAGCGCGCGTGTGCATCAAAATTGTTGCGCTAAGGAAACAGTTTTGATACATGCGATTATTGCTTATGATAAATCTAGCTAAACAATAACAACAATATGAGTGACCATTGTGCATAAGGAATGTGCTCATATGATAGAATCGAATTGAGAGCTGGGGCTCCCCTTACCCTTGACCCTTCACGGGGTAGGTTTGGGGGAATGACCAGCTCTTTTGTAATAGTTAATTTTCCCGTTTTCTATTATGCACACGCAATTTAGCTTCGTATCTTCTCTAGATAAACGTTTTTGAACAATAGTATTTATCGAATCCTTTGTTGCATTGAATATTCTAAAAAAATACACTATAATGAACGTAACGCGAGGGCCTCACAGCTGCCGTTTACGTCAGATTGTTAGTCGGGGGTCCCTCGCAATCTTCATTTTAAGTATTTTTTAATATAAGATTTATTCATCTTCGTCGTAATCTGCAGAATGTTGACGACGTGGAATCCCTAGTTTATCTACCATTTCGTTATATAAATCAAGATAGTCATCGTCAATAAGATTGTATGCTTCAATAATAAGTTTTCGAGGAGTATTTTGGTGTTCCATGCAAAGCTTAAGTAATCTGCTAACGCTTCATAAGGCTCTCCTGCGCATGTAGCATTACTAGCAGCTTCTTGCAAAGTTTATCCATGTGTGGCTCAGCGTAAGGCCGGAGTTTCTCAGCCATGTCATAATAAATTTTCTGCATGTTCATCAGCTTCTCACTCCTTTCTTATTTTTCCACAACTGGGAACGCTGTATTGACGAGCCAGCCTTTTTTCTTTTCTCGCTCAATCGTTGCAAAAACTGAAAAACGTGGGGTGCTCCTCAGACTAATGTTCCAGTCTTGAAAGCTGGTTGCCGAGGTCCCCACGTTGGTTATATCTTATCACAATATTTATAGGATCACCCCCGCGTATGCGGTAATAGCGCAGATAGCTGAAATAATACCTAATACTCTTGCTCTACTCATAATCGTGTGGAAAGATTGAAGGCTAGGGGTTCTAGCCAATTGGTCTGGTTGGAACCCCCGTTTTTTACTTGCGCTTATTATCATGTCGCAAATCTAACCAAATCATAACAATGATAGTTAAAATGGGATCACTCCCGCGTATGCGGGAAAGACTATGAGCCAAGGCGGAAAATGACACCATATTCCAGCGATAATAACGAGTGAGAGTATGGCTGATAATATTGCATCTAATTTCATAATGAGCCTGCAGTATAGTGGATAGTGAGTCCCGGACACTTGGGTTGTTCGGGACTCTTTATTTACTTATTGCGTTTCAAGGATTACCACTGCGTACTAGGGAAAGACTAGTGCCCACGGTGAGAGAGCACTTTATTGAAAGAATTACCCTGCATATGCGGGAAAGACTCATATGATAGAATCGAAGTAAAAGCTAGGGCTCCTCTTACCCTTTAATCTCGTAATGAGTTGGTTTGAGGGTATGACTAGCTTTCGTATATTACAACTGTTTTATAGTCTTTAATGATTCATATGTTATAGCCAAAAGTAAAGGAGCCCACACAACGCCTAAGGTGAGTAAATCAACCGACGGCATGAAGCCAACTTTCAACGCAGGGAAACTCCTTCCAGTGATAGTATCAACTATCGCTTTATTACACAACTTTGTTTGTCATATAAGACTTTATTTTGCATTATTGTATTTTGTAAGCAGTTCTGAGAGCTTAGTTAATCCTGCTTGGCGCTCGCGAACGTCAAGAGATTTGGCCAAATCTGCAGCGCACACTGCGATCGGCATAAAGGATTTTGTCGATGTTGCTCGAGTTTCTTCAGTAATGCGCGAAGAAACATTTTGGCGAATAAAATCGAAAACTTCAGAATCGTCGATAACGTGGACTCTAACATTAATTATTGAACTATCTACGCCGTCTTCTTTATTTTTAAGATGAAACTTATTTATTAGATTACCTAGATTGTTGCTGCTTGCATATCCTTCTATTTTGTCAGTTCGCGTAAGCTGGAATTGTGAGTGCATATTCCCAGTTGCAGCTGAAAGTATTAAGTGCTTTGAAAGTTCTGCTAAACGCGATTTTCTGCACCAATATTCCATTGTTTTTGCGCGATTTCTGGAACGATTAACCAACTCTTGTGGAGTAATTGAGCGCAAATATGCTTCTATGCGATACTTCTGCTGCCTATTGATCCACGAAACTTCACAACCACTAAGCATAAACAATGCAGTAAAAGCTAATGACGGAGCATATGCCCTACCGCTTTTAGAGTTTTGTTGTTTGTAACGATTTACAGAATCTAGTGAAATTAAGATCTTCCTACTTCCAAATGCGTATGTTGTTAGTAAATGATTCGAGCATAATGCGCTAACTCTCTGAGTGCTAACTGCTAGCTGGGCTGCTGCTTCCTCACGCGTAAGAAGAGTATCATTCACAAACATAGACATAACGCAAGTGTATCAAAATTGTTGCGTTAAGGAAACAGTTTTGATACGCGCGTGTAGGTGGTTTTTTAAATATTTTGCGGTTAGTCGATCGTTACAAAAATATTGGGCACTAACTGCAGTGCGCTAGTGCCCAATATTATCTATTATTTTGCTAAGCTGCTTTCAGATTTCCACTTTTCTATGAGTCGCAACGCTTCTCGCTCAGTCGCATGGTTAAAGTCATCACTATTATTTTCATAATTCAATACAAACGACGCTAATATTATTTGCTCTTCTTTAGTAAATTCATCTAAATGATTTTTAACGGAATCTTTAATTTCATTGTAGAGATCTTCTCTAGAAATATAATTTGAATAACTTTTTAAATTAAAATCCCATCCATAATCATTCGAGTCACGGAAGGGATATGCTTTAGTGCATATAAACTTAAGCTTACTGACTTTATCATTAAATAGTTTTTTAACATAATTTTCAAATCCTTCTTTATCAAGATCTTCCCACACATAAAATGCTCTATTAAGGCTTCCTATTTTTAGCATATTTTCAGATTTTGAAATGAGTTCAATTTTGTCTATATAAATTTTTTCGAGAGATTCTAAATGCTTTAAGTTAATTAATTGCAAATCCTTACGCTCTGGTCTATTATTAAATCTCCCAAATGCCATTTCTTCTTGATCAAGAATATCTGCAATAAGTCCAATATTAGATTTATTAGAATTCTTAAGAATAGAATAAATTACCTCATGCCTTTCATTTTCAGAATCAATTTTTTTAATAATATAAAACACGAATTTAACTATTTCATTAAAAACAGAATCTGCATGTATTACATTTGTTTGGTTATTTACGAGTTCTCCATACGAATCAATGGTAGCATACAAAACAAACTTCAAACGATTTGAATATTCTTCATCAACCAATGCCTCCATATTTCTTAACAAATAGTCAAGAACACCTTCCTTCTCAGACTTTATAATGGTTTCAATTATGGAATCTTTATTATACTTGTAAAAACAATCATAAATTTTCTCTCTTGAAACCTTAATTCTATTCATGTCAAACATAAAATATAAATCGAATTTTTCAACAGATGCGATGCGATTATCTCTTAAAAGTTGCAAATCATCTGAATGAGAATATTCGCCAATGTAATTAATAGACCTAGCGAATTGGGGGAACATCGATATGAGCATTCGTATAGATGACTCTGAATTTAGTCCTAACTGTTTGAATTCATTTTTATAGTATTCATAAGTTCTTTTTTCATATTTATTTAAATCGTTATATGATTGTGGTCCACATACATAGATTGAATTATCAATAATCCATTCATATAGCTTAGGTTCGAAAATTTCTATTGCAGTAATAGCTAATAAATCAACAAATGATGTTTCTTTCCATAAAGCGCCATATTTGAATCGGAAAGCATTAAGTAATCTATTTACATCCCTTATATTATTTACATATGGATTTACACAGTTTTCAAGTACTGTTTCAAAATATTTGTTATTTTCAAATTCTTCTTCATTCTTGCTTTTATGAACAATATCATTAAGGCGATCTCTTAATATTTCATGCACTGTTGTTTTATCAATTTCAGGAACTTCAAAAGAAACTTGAACAATTTTCTTTAAATATTCATCTCCGTCAATATTGTGGTATTCAGACAAAGCATTGCAAACAATTTCCCTATCCATTGTAAGAACATAAATGATGTTAGGAAAATCGCCTACTTGTTTAACCAATTGGAAAATATCTTTAATTTGAGGAGTAGTCAATCTATCTATATCATCAATAAAAACAATTATTTTGTGGTTAAAATCTTCTAGCGCCTCACACAATTTTTCTTTAGCTTCATCCAAACTAGGATTTTTCATCAATTTAGCACCTACTGCTTTGAATGTAGTTTTCAATATAGGAGCGATTGCAGGCCCAATTACTGGAATAAATGATAAAACGTCAATAGTATCGGAATATTGACTTATAGCCTTTCCGATTTTTCCTTTATTCCCCTCTCCTTTAGCTACGCCTAATTTATTCTTCAATTCATGAAAGAACAAACTGATTAAATTGTTCTTGTCGGAATAATTCCATGGTGAGAATTTAATAACTATTGGATTGTGATTTTGATTTTCTTCTTCAGTTTTTTGTGAAGTAAAAATTTTTTTGATTCTTTTGTATACTCTTGAATACCATTTTTTCTTCTCTGATTCGTCTACTGGAATCTCAGATATTGCCATGTTAATAATAGATGTCTTACCGCTACCCCACTTTCCATACAAGCCTATTACAAGACCATCTTTGCTATCATATTCACAAATCGATTTTCCAAATTGTTTAGCAAAATCAGATCTTCCCAATAAATCTTCATCAGCTTTTTCAATAGGTTTATCTGCAACGTAGCCCATATTTTTTCTCCCACTTTTGCAATTGCAGTATTTCGTATAATAATCTATATTCTAATCATTTATGCAAATTATTCTTTATCTAATCATTACATATTACGTATTTCAAAAATTGAGCTACAAGCCAAAGATTTTGAAAATGCTATCGCATAAAACGCAAACTTTAAGATAGAGTATTGCGGGTTGAAATACCGAAATAAAAGGGGTTATAAGTCTTACACTAATAACCCAGTAAAAGAAAAAAGAAGAACCCGACGCATCAGATTCTTCCAGGTTTAGTCCGAAGACGTCCACCGCAATTCAACTACAATGCTATCATACTTTTATTTTTCCTATAAATTTCCGCCAATATTTTCAATAGGTTTATAGTCTACGTAACTTAATTAAGTACTTTCACAGCCTTCATTGCAATACTGATATTTTAGATTGTAGTATAAGTAAAATAAGGCTTTAGAGAATTGAGAGAATATTTTGAATAGCATTCAGTCATTATGTATTAACATTAACTTAAATAATTTGGTAAATAGCATAATTATTTCAGTTGTATCTTCTCTTTTAATTACAGGCTTATATTTTATTTTCCGCGCTTTTAGATTAGATAAAATTGGTCAATATATATTGCCTGAGAATAATAAAATTCCATATGTTGAACTTGACTTAAATAAACAGATTGTGCGTAACATAGGAATGGAACCTGCAACTGATATTGAATTATTCAAAATTAATTTTCCTTTAGATAATAGTTTTAATTACATGCATGTAGCGTATATATGTGCTTTGCCAAATTTGATTCAAAATCAAAAAGAAAATATTCAATATATCCCAGATGATTGTTTAATGGTTCATGAATATTGTTTTCTTCTTCAATACTCAAATATTTCAGGAATGTATTTTTGGACTTTAATAATTCCAACTAGCCCAAGAGGTGACAACTTTATTCAAATCAATCCTCATTTTATAAAAGATAAACATAAACTCAATATTGCTAGTAATAAATGCGGATGTCCAAGATGGATAAAGATTGCAGTGTTAAAAGACAAGAAAAAATACAATGGCTAAAATTGTTGCGTTAAGGAAACAGTTTTGATACGACAATTAAATTTTATAGTCGAAAATTTATAATGCTAAACCAAAAGTATTCAATTCGAAAAAACATTTGTGAATTTGCCACTCTTACTAGTTTTTTTTATTAATGGAATATTTCTTATCAAATAGCTATCATTGAATCATGATGAAAGCTATTGTTCCACCTAAGTCCATAATTGTTGATTTACCTTATAAGGTTTTCAAAGACAATGAACTAGAACATAGTATTAATGAAAATCTAAAGTATAAAAGAAGTGATCTTGATAACCAAACTATTCAGGTTTTGAAGCATTACTTGCTGAAATTTCCAACTGTTTATATTGTTCATAAAAAAGAATACGAAAAATATACAGTTTATGTTGGTGAAACTAACAATATTGAGGAAAGAACAAAACAGCATCTGAATGCTGATACTAAAATCAGAGATGATTGGGAGAAACTGTCTGAAGGTAAAGTAAAACAGTATATTATTGCTAATGAGCATTTTAATAAATCACTTACTCTAGATGTTGAAAATCGCTTTATGCAGTACTTGTTAAGCGTCGATTCAATTAATGAAGTTACTAATCGTAGAACCAATCCTCAGGGTGAATATTATCCTGAAGAAGAGTTTGAACGTATTTTTTCTGGAATATGGGTTCAGCTTCATGACATGGATCCAGATTTATTTCCAGAAGAAGGAATTATTCGCGACTCAGCTTTATTTAAAGCGTCACCGTTTCATAAATTGACTACTGAACAGAAGAGTATTGAAAGCAAAGTTATAGATATAGTTAATGAAGCTCTACAATCAAAAAATAAGTGTAACTCTGATTCATCCACGCTTATTTTATTAGAGGGTGATGCTGGTACCGGAAAAACAGTTTTACTTAGTGATTTGTTCTATAAAATTTGTAACAAGCTAAGCAAAATAAAAAACCAATCACTCCAATACAATTATGAGGATATTGAAGAAGGAAACGACGAAGAAGATTATGATCATGAATATAAGCAATTTTCAACTATTAATAGTAGGAAAACTGCTTGCATAATTGTAAATCATAAAGAACAAGTGAATGTATACAATCAAATAGCAACAAAATTACGTTTACAAAAAAATAATGATGAACTTGTTATGCTACCTTCCCAGTTTATTAATCGTTTTAGCGAACAAACAGAACAAGGACGTGGCATTATTGACAGACCAAAACGTTGCTGTGATGTAGCTCTTATTGATGAGGCTCATTTGTTGAATACACAAGCTAATCAGGCTTACTCTGGCTCAAATATGTTGTCTGATATTTTATGTAGGTCTCGAGTTGTTATCGCAGCTTTTGATCCTAATCAAATTTTACAAAGCAACCAGCGTTGGAATTCCGAAGATTTAGAAAAATTATTGGGAACAGATTACAAGGATAAGAATTCTTTCAAAAATGATGATGATTGTGGAGAATTATTATTAAATGATTCAATAAGTGTGAGTGTTCGTCGTTTCATTCTTGAAAATCAGATGCGTATGAGAGCTAATGAAAATGTTCTCGAATGGATTAAAAATTTTGTATACAATGGTTGTATTGATACTCTTCCAGTATGTCGTAATTATGAAACAAAAAAAGAAGATTCAAATACTGGCAATAAACCTTTTGATTTCAAAGTATTTGATTCGCCCATTAAGCTATTTAATGCTATTAAGTCTAAATCTGAAGAAAAAGCTTCTGGGTGCGATGGACACGGATTATCACGTCTTGTTGCAACATACGACTGGGAGTATAAGAGCAATAAGAATAACCCTAACGCGGTAAATGGTACTTGGAATGTAGATTTGTATTGCGATAACAATGGAAAATGGCATATTGGACTTGGTCCATATGCTAATGCTAGTAGTTACGAGTTGGAAATTTTGGAAAAGGAAGGTAAGGTTTTTAGCCATCCTTGGAATTATCAATTGTCATCGCAAAACCACGCGAAGCATTCACATTCAATAAAAGAATCAAAAAAATCATGGGCAGAACAGTCTCATACTATAAATGAGATTGGATCTACATTTACTATTCAAGGATTTGATTTAAATTATGCTGGTGTAATAATTGGTCCATCAGTGCAATATCGTAATGGTAAAGTTGTTTTTTGCCCGGAAAATAGTCGAAACGATAAAGCAACTAATAAAAGGCATTCTAAAGATTTATCATCAAATAAAAAAATTACGTTAGACTATTCAATTGATAATCTTAAAAATGAGATCAATGTATTATTGAAACGTGGAGTTAATGGACTATACGTTTTTGCTGTCGACACGGAGTTAGAAAAGGCATTATTAGAGGCTCAACGTAAGCGTAATTCATTGATTTGAGTTACCTGCTTATGTAACAAATCTTCTGGCAACTTTTATCCACAATTACATGGAAAAATGTTTGTGTGTAGTTAAGCCAAAAGGTGTATAAAGTTACGCCTGAATATTCTGTATTGCAATCCACAGCCCAAACACCGTGAAATTCTCAGTCAAGCAGCTGAGAAAGTAACAGTGCTTGACTATTTCTACGTGTAGTTGTGCTGTTGTTCTGTTATATTTTGCGTTATCTTTTATCGTATATCACATTATTATATATGTTTTGGTGCATTTAATCACATTATTATACGTATTTTAGTGTTTTTTATCACATAATTATACGCATTGAGCAATGCTAAGCATAAAAACACGTAAAAAACACGCAGCAAAAGAATTACTTTACGCACTAAATATTTTGCCCTTTATCACTTGATGACATGTATTTCACGCACCGCGCTTTACGTGCTCTTCTTCAAGCATTTGAACGCCAAGATCAACCGCTTTCTGTGAAGCTTCCTGTAATTGCGCATCCGTCATACCTGGCTGCCAAGGCTTTTCAAAAACAAACAGCAACACACTAGTAATCGCTGCGCCAATAATAATGCTTAGCAACGTGATATCGGAAACAAGCAATAGAGCAATACCAGAAGTCACCAGCAGCCTGAGCACAAAATCGATGATTCCAATAAGCAAATCGCCAGACCCGTCATCTGGTCTGCGATGCCTATCCCACTGCAGATACGCTGTACTTAGCAGCGAAAACACCACAACACTCAGCACGAGTATGACCACAGTTTCCCAACCTAGTACGCGGTGTCCTACGAACTGCTGTACGAGCAGCGCAATAATAAGTGTGCAAATGCTAGCAGCAGTTTCTGTAATCACATGACCCCAAAAAGCATGCTTGAAAAGCACTGGCCTTACATTTGTCTCACTCATCATCTTCTCCTAGAAAATGCAATTACGGAATATCGTGCTTTGATTATACAAAATTTCTAAAATTGTCCTAAGCTCAAATAGAGAGTTGCTAATTTTTTTGTTTGCTAATTTTTTGTTCAATAATTTTATCGGTAAATGCCTTTAAAAATTCTCTAGAATTACTCCATCCTGCACCATTGTTTAATCCCGAGAAATCAAAACCAGATATTTCATCTAACGCTTTACTACAAACCCATTCATACATTCCAGCCTCTTTGCTTTTATATATTATT
>QWCP01000559.1_pt1 | contig 10446 bp, 11 predicted proteins | sample 1972561 | NCBI WGS metagenome assembly QWCP01 (sample SAMN09866705, study PRJNA288562) | Human vaginal metagenome isolate pre4_vaginal, whole genome shotgun... | isolation source: vagina | host: Homo sapiens | place: USA: California
CATACATTCCAGCCTCTTTGCTTTTATATATTATTAGGAACAATGGTTTCATTGCTTTTTTACCCAACGACACAACACTCTTGTATTGTTTAGAATATACTACATCGTTATACCATCCTGTCAGCCGATAGTATTTATCTTTGACCCCCTTTTCGCCAATCTCGTCGCATAGATTTTGTAACTGTTTAGCCACATATGTGAGAACCTTTTCATCTATGTTTTTTATGAGCAAAGTTTCATCAACACCATTTTTACTTACCTCTTTCCAATCAACATCTTCATTATTTTCTGAGTGCTTTTCATTCCTTGCAGACTTTTGATTTTCTGTTTTTACTTCTCTATTATTATCGCTAAAATTATTCTGACTCTTACAACCTGAAATAAGTGATATAAGACAAACTACCATAGTTAAAAACGTATAATGCTTAATATGCTTCATTTATGCCTCCTCTACAACTTAATCTTTACCTAATTGCGGTTACGATTCTCATGCTCAATCTTCACTCTGTTTTTCACAATCATCTGCCCAATATTTATTCATCTCGTAGTACAAATCATCGTTGAGTTTAATAAAACTGACGGGATGTAAATTATGGGCAAAGAATGCATATATGCAATCTACAAAATAATTGTAGCTAAAAATCATCCGATAATCAACAAGATTTTATTTCCATACATAAACAGATGTGTGTGCAAAGTGGGTGCACTTTTTAACGATAGGAAAATATTGCCAAAAGTTTAATTGCCATTTATAACTTTCTCAATATCTCTTTTCCCATAAAGCACACGAGAAACCACAACTTCATACTTTTCTTCAAAAACAAAATAAAAAATAAGAAAATTATCACACGCCATGAACCTTATGCTTGATGCAAAGATTCAAAAACATTACTCGCAGGCTTCGCATCACCAGATAAAACCGACTTATAACCCTTTTCCAACTCATCATTCAACTCACCTTGAGTCATAGAACTCACATCACGCGGCTCTCTATAACCCAATTTCACATCAAAAGGAAGCCCTTGCTGTAAAACAACCTGCTTATAAAACATGGTAATAGCACTCGAAGGAGGAAGACCTAAAGAATTCAATATATACTCTGCCTGCTCTTTTAACTCCGGATCAATACGAGTATACAAGTTAGCTGTTTTCGCCATACAATCACCCCTTATTTCTTACGATGATTATACAACATTGCATTGGCATTGCAATGTCACTGCATTAACATTAGCATTAGAAAATTACACTTATACGTAATATTAAAAGCCAAATCGCATTCAAAAACCGTAAGAAACCAGTTAATAAACTTAAAACATAATAAAATCAAGTCACAAAATTTACACAAAACACTACTCATTTTGATATTCAAGCAAAGCATCAGTATCAATCGTTTTAATTTCAAACGTTTTTCTTGTTGAAACACAAAAATTATGCTTAATCATAAGATTTGCAAGCTTCACACCATCAACCAAATAATATGATGATTGTCAGCATAATCCTTAGCTTTCTGCGAAAACCTAGATGTTGTAACAAAAAGACCATGTCCAAGCTTACCAGCAATTGCACCAACTAGACTACTATACGCTGGCTATACTAAAGGAGAAATTATAAAAAAGATTGATTTGAATAAGGAAAAAACTCAAAGCTATACATTCATAGAAAAGACTCAAAAAAACAGCCATAAAAATATATGAAGAAAAGTTCACATAAATCTATAGAAGCCTGCAGATATCTAGTCCGTAGACTTCTATAACTATTAGAGTAGTCAGTAAATATTTTTAATTTAAATCAAACAATATATATACATTATCTATAAAAGTTTTGCTTTTTGCAATTCTACTATTTCCACCAAGTTCTTTATACTTTAGGTATATTTTATTAGAAATCTTATCTATAGAAGCTTCTGTTATATTATTCAAATCAAAGTTTTTTAAATCAATAAAGCTTAATTCTTTCTTCTTTAGTGCGTCAGCAACAACTGCATATATAACATAAAAAAGTATGTCATTTACTTCAGTGTTAGTCATACTCCTATAAGTTTTTAAAGTATTTTGAACCCTTCTTCCTATGCTAGCAGCCTTATAGTATGCTTCTAGATCTTGATTATCTTCATATAAGTATTTGTATGTTTCCTCATCTGTTAACAATGTTGATGGCCTTGCTCTCGCAAAATCAGGTTTTCTTAGTACAATCGAAATTAAACATTGAGCAAGAAAGGAAACACTAATTATATCGACAGCTTTTTTCTTTTGATTTTTATAATAATTCTTTCTTCTGTCATAATACAATCCCCTGTTTTTGAAATACATTTCAATCTGCAAATGAATTGTATCAGTTACCCTTAAAGACGATTTTGGAATGCTTGTTTGATTGTTAGTAGAAAAAATAATATTATCTCTAGACTCCTCACTTTCAGGTCTTATAACTCTAACTAAAATTGTCCTATTATCTTCATCAATTCTTCCACTTCGTTCTGAGAAATAATTATATATTTCTCTTGAAGTCTGCAATCCATTAACTATTTCAGGATTTACAACTTGCAAAGATTTATTTGTTATTAATTTAATATCTGTCGAAAGAATTGTCACCCCGTTATTTAGCCACCAAAAGTCCTCATTCTCTTCACCCTCTAGCGTATTAGCAATAGAGGAATTAACACTATTATGACCCTGATAGTCTCTAACATTTGCTTCAAAAAATGTTTTTCTTAAAAATAGATTATCGTCTGTAATGAATCTAAAATATGTACCCAATTTAACTAAACTAATATACTCATTTTCACTTAATGAAATCGGCTGATCTGCCAATTCCAAATTAACTCTTGTCTCGCTATCCGCATTGTACATATCTATTAATTTATCAGCGGTAATAAAATTCACATTAACCTCTGATGAGGGATAATACTTTTTAACAAGTGTTTTTAATTCCTTTGCTTGCATAGCAACATTAGGATGAGCCTCAGTACCTAAAGTAATATAATAATAGAAAAATCTCACCTTGACTTGACTTCTAACTAACTTAGCTATAGCGTCTCTAAAAATTCCAAAAGATTCAATCGTAGTTTCATTATATCTATCTGAGAAATTATCTAATATATTTGACATATTTAAAAGATTGTCAGAGACGGTTTTCCACTTCATTAAAGCATTTTCTCCAAATGAAGTAGTGTTTTTAGACTGTAAAATGAAAAAATCCAAATAAGACCCTTTTGTAGCATTCAACCCTTCTATTTGATCAGCAGTAACTAATTCACCATTTAAAAAAATATATAAGTTATCACAGCCTCCATCATTACCACCACCAGAATTTCCACTGTCAATTTCTTCATCACTAAGATTAAAATCTTTTAATACTTGTGATGCTGCAAAATGTTCAAAATAAGTGTTTATATCGTTATACCCACTACTCTCTTCAAATTCTTGTTTAAAGCACTCTCTTAATAAGATTTGATTATTTGTCAGCTGAGTTGTCATTTTCAATCCTCCACTCTATTTTTCATATATTTCCTATTTTGATTCTCTTATTAGTAGGCTTATTCGTATCTTCCGGCATTGCCCAATATGAACCAATTTTTATTGCACCAGCAATTCTACCTTCGCTACATAACGCTTGGATTTGTCTAACTGATATCCCCCATTTTTCTGATACCTGCCTTATTGACATATATCTCATTTTTAAAACTCATATCCCATTGTATTTTACTTGCATGTATTTTTTGCTTTTCATTAATAATGAAATTCCAAAGTATGAACAATATCAATATTAGATTCTTCCTGTGCAAACACCCCTTACGAGTTTCTTAACACCCTTATCATTGAAAAGGCACCTTTAAAATAAAAAACTGGCCTTTCTATTAGCTAGAACAACAATTATTTTTATTTGATTTTTCTTAAATTCTTTATTTTAAGTTCTTTGAAGAGAGTGAAGTGTAGATTTTTGTATTATTTTGAGTAAAGTTATCTCCCCCCCCCCATATGATACAGTACATTCCCTTATGCATAAATTTCCCACTTCACCAGCTGGATGCAAAGTGGCGAATCGACTTGAATGAGCGATTAAATATAATTCGCGAATGCACTTCGATTCGCTGAGCTTGCTCAAAGTTGAAAGCACACTGTGCTTTCAACGCAAGCGAAGTACGTTAGCATCCTGTGCACTCAACCCCAGAGCGTTGATATCTTCCCCCATACAGACAAAATACGTTCAAAAACCGCGAGAACTCAGATTAGAACAGGCACGCATTAAACCTTTTAACGATAGCCTCGCTAAGCCTTGCTACACAAGGGCAAACTTGCACCCATCTAATCAGCCTTTGACATCAATACGACACTTTCAACGCGGATTGAGAGAACGGGCAGTATATCTACACTTTTTTGAGTGCACAGAATGGATAGTGGGTGAACTTTTTAACGATAGAAAATATTGCAAAAAAGTTTGTCAATTATTAACAAATCCCAAATGCTTCAAATCCACTAATGAATATTTATCAATTATCTTTGATAACTTACTAGAAAATTCCTTGTAATGTTCATTTTCGGGTTATAGGCCAAAAGGGGGCTTAGGACAAAATTATTTCCTATCACGAGGAGGGCATGGGTCATTCCCATGACTATCAGAATTCTGAATTCTGCCATCCATACCATGAACAATAAATTCAGTACCCTGATTTCTGCTGATTATTCTGCCAACTTTTAATGCTTCAACTTTTGTTGCCGTGTGAATGCTTGCGCGCTGTGAATCATTTCGTTTTACATCCCATCCACCATTCGGGTTATGAACTACATGGTGTTCGCTTCGTTCCATATAAAAGCCTCCTTACATATTGGCAAACACAGCTTTCGTATACAACTGAATATCTCTAGGAGAATTCATACCATACTGCTCTTTAATTTTCATAAAATAATCCCCAATCATCTGTTTATCAATAATCTTATTTGAAGAAGCACCATCTGGAAGATCCCCCCTAGTATTAATCCATGGAAACTCATTGTGTGTGAAGTCTTCCAAAATCTTTCCACTATAACAACAAATATTTCGGATCACACTATCTAAAATAGCCTTCTCTTGAGCGGTAAATATAGAAGAATCAAATGATTCAACCTTTGAAATCGGATCAAAATGATAATCCGAATACTTCGCATAAATATCCCTGTAAACAGGCCCATGCGCCCAAGCTTCACAATCCTCAACAAAAATGTACTTTTTGAAAAATGCATAGAAGAATCCCTGGATATAATAAAGACTCTTCTGCAACGCTAATGGCGTGATATCCTCGCACTGATTTAAAAGATATGCAACAACTTCACTTATCTTCCCATCAAGCATGCCATTATTGCCAATCAAAGCTATAACAGCTTTATAGCTTTTCTCGTAAGTCTGCTGAGAAATCAATCGACCCTTATTTTCCTCCAAAATACTCAGATAATAAGCAGGATCATCAAATAGTCGATTCAAAGTTTCAGAATATTGCCGAGTCGGTATATCACCATCTGCATAACGAGTAAACGTGTGTTCTCCCCATCCCAAAAGTATTGACAGTGGACGCTTACCAATATCATAACGTTCAGGAATTGCTCGAATCTTTTCAAGAGAAACGATACCGTTCTCTTTTCGGTAAACATCATAAAGCGCTTTCAAATTAGAATCACTAATTTCTTCAACATCTACATATGCTCCACAATTAGCGCACTTTGCTTCCCTGCCAACATAGTGATACTGAACACCACGAATAGTTCCAGTCATCTCCTTTTCGTCAACAGTATATGAAACTTCATCTCTACATTCTTCACAAAATACAACTCTTACACTCATAATAATTTCTCCTTTAAAACTCTCTATCTAAACAAATAGCTAATAGACTTATTAAGCTTATGGAAAGAGATTACAATTGTTCTTCTTCCATTCTTACCTTTAATCACGTTAAACTTCGTATATATGTCTACCAACTCTTGGTTTCCCAACGCATTAGCCAATGCTATTCTAGGAACGAAAACATAAAGAACTTCGCGCTCATATCCTATCTTCATATTTTGTAGACTATGACAAAAATCATCAACTGAAATTTGCATTAAGATTTCTTTTCGCTTCCTTGGATAAATGTTGTATTCGTTGATGAAATCTATATTCTCCTGACGATTTTCATTCATTGCGATATTAAAACGACCAGCATCAATACATTCTTTTATCATCGAAAGAACATCTTCAATCTGCTTTCTAGTGTAGTTTTGATTATAATATGGATTCATGCTTCCCCCTGACTTCTCCATACACTATTGTACTAAAAATTGTTCAGAAATCAAGGGGTTTGTACTAATTAGTACATTGTGATATTAGAATTGTTACAGTTGATTAGCCCGATCTCTTCTCACGTAAATAACCGCGAGTATTTGAACTTCTTTTCTACTCTCATCAACACAAAAATAAACGTAATAATTTTTTACGCGTAATCTTCTAAAACCAAGCTTACCCCACGGTTTCCTATCATCGTTCAAGCTCTTCAAAAACATCATCTATCGGATAACTATCACCACGAACCGCCTGATCATAACCTTTAGCCATCAACGCGTTAAACGTTTTCTCATCCATATCATCTTGCGCCGGGAGTGACTTCGGAATAGTAAGCGAAAACGGAATACCCTTATTAAGAATGATTTGACGATAAAACATGTCAATAGCCGTAGCCCTAGGAACTCCAATCGTTTCCAAAATCTGCTCCGCCTGCTGCTTAATATTTTCTTGTATTCTCACATTCACATTCGCTGTTTTAGTAACTGCCATATCAATCAACCTCCATACACACATCATAAAATACTGTATCGCATATTGCAACACAATTTACATGAATAGGATTCCTCGACTGATATAAACACTTTCAACATTCACACTAAGCATTTAGCGCAAAATACTACTATTTCTTCTTATAACCTATAGCAACATTACCTGCTTTATTAATCCCTGGTACTTTAAGAACATTAGAGCTTGGCTTGTTTTTTAAATCAAATTTACCAACCAAAAATAAAGCTTTAAGTCCTGGACCAGGCAAATCGAACGATGATTCAACTAACTTAATACGCTTATCTCCAAGAGTGACTTTAGACAAATCATAATGAGAATCCAGAATATCTCGTGACACAAAGAGATACAACTCATCCTTATTCATATAGTTTTCTGGTATACGAAACTCTTCCCGAGATACCGCTACCGTCTCCCAATGATACGACGCAAGCTCCGCCTTCTCATCATCGTCGGAACATCCAGCAAGAGAAAAGAGAGAACCTAGCAGCAGAAGTACAACAAGACAACTTTGAAAAATGGTTTTACAAAAAATAGTTTTACTTCTCATAACACTACTAGCCTCCTTTTCGTTAACACGACTCTGTATCAAATGATCATAAAACAGATTATTAAGCAAACAAGATCTACCATTCACTCTGATTACTGTAATAATCTTAATAAATATATTACTTTTTCGTACTAATTTGTCTAGATTATCAACGCTAATCTCTTCATTTACTAGCAAACTATACTCTTTCACAAACAGCAAGGTTTGAAGAAACAGAAGAACCAACATAATCACGCGGTTTAATGCCTCCAACAATATTCCCTCATAAATGAAGCAATCACCTGCAAATCTTCACCCTCATAATACTCAACAAGCAACTTCTTAAACTCAGGAACCTTATTTTCTGGAATAACCAACAAGCCCCTGCCATGAGAAATCAAATAATGATTCGCAAAAATCACAGAAGCCCTCTTATTCCCATCTAAAAATATCTGTGACTTCATACAATAAACGCATAATTCAATCGCAATATCAATAGGCTCTTTCCTTCCAATTCTACCTTCAACATTCTCACTATCTTTCTCACATTCAACAATATTCCTTATTTTTTCTTTAACATCTATTTCATTAGGAATAGGCGGAATATAAGTAGATCCACCAATCGCAACAGGAACACCCCTGATACGACCGCCATCTAAGAAAAACCCCTCATTAACAAGCTTCGCTATATGACTTAGCATGTAATAATCAGACCTGCTTAATACAACATCCTCGTCTAAAATAAACTCCCAAGCATGCTTCAAATTCAAGATTTTTTGAACATCACTCGCAGAAACACCAAACACTTTCCCGTTATCTATAATCTCTTCAGTTTGAGGAAAAGTAGTAGCAACGCCTTCCAAAACCGCCTGATCGTAAATATTCGCCTTTAAGTTAGCCCTTGCAAAAGCAATATTGTTCACCAAATCAGCAGATAACTCACTATTAGAATACCCAGCATTCGCGAGCTGCCTTACTACAGCGCGAAGTTCCTTACGCAATTGCCTAGATTCACTTGCATTGCGAAGAAGAAAATTATACAAATCGTCCGAATACACACCAACATATGTAGACGTCAACTTTCCCGAAACACGCTTTCTGGTGTATAAATATTTACCATCTCCACGATTTTTGATTTCAGGAGTACCATCATACGCAAGCAAACTCAAGCGAGCATTAATATCAGCCTTTTTTCTAAGCAATTCTTGCACATCATCATATTTTGCAGCCATCTTCACACTCCTTTTTCACATAAATTGGGGAACATTTACTTAAATAATATACAATTTTGTTCCCCAATAATCAATAATGTAGGGAACTTTTTTACAATTATTCCACCGATTTATTCCCCAAAATTATAAGCAAATAGAGCGCAACTATGGATGCCACTATCTAGCAATCTTCCGATAGTCTTATATTCCTACATATAACCAATCTGCCCTACTACCAATCAACACTACTGCTCTTTGCAATAAGTCCAGTGCTATATTCATACGTGTAGGTGTTCTGCATATGAGCATCACTCGGCGACCAGCTTCCATTTGAAGATTTTGAAGCCTTAAACAGAATATAAAGACCACATTTTCCATCCTGAGAGTCCCTGTTATACTGCAGATAGGTAATGTCCGAACGGCTTTCATTCAAAACAAAGTACATATCCCCCTTGGCAGTATAGTTCTCCTTGAACGTAAAGCCTTTCGCAGCAAAATACTTATCAAATATCTTAAGCGCTGCATTTCTTTCCTTCTTTGATTCTAAATCACGCGCAGCGGCATCATGCAAATCGGAATTTTTCTCTGTCTCTTCAACCTTTAATCTTGTATCTTTCCTGTTATTACGATTAATTCTGCGATACCACTCAGATTCACTTATTTTTGGATCAGTATCAGTTGAATCTTTCATTGGCCGAAGATACTTAAGGAAAAATGGGCCTTCAGACTTATAAAGATAATACTCAAAAGGAGCGTACATATCATCCACGTGCTCTGTGTATGTACCATTATTATTTTGTTTCACAGAATATCTGTCAACAATAAATAAAACGTCAAAAAATCCAAGACCTAAGATAATCAATACACAAAATAGAACAGATAGATAACGAAGTACAATTCTTATACCTATCTTCCGTACACATGAAATAAGATAGAGATTATAGAAGACACATTCAAGAACAATCGTAATCATCCAGACAACTGGCATTGCCGCGCATATAACATATACCCAAGTCTGCAAAAGCCACTGATTTGGAAGACGTACCGCAGTTATTTCGAAAAATGCAGTTAGAATACCACTTAACACAAAAAAGCAACAAAGAATCAGTGAGAGTCTACCCTTTCCCTGTTGATTATCATAGCTAAGAAAAGATTTGTTATGCTCTATATTTTCACTCTGAAAACGTCTGTGTAGATTGCGCTGCCAAATAACACAAATAAAAGAAACTCCAACAAGAAACAGAATTGCAAAACAATAGGCAATCCATCCAAAAAGCTGCAGCTTATTGGACGCCATAAAAACAGTTCCAACAATAATTAAGATGGAAAAGATTTCCGCACTCAGCCGCAAAACCTTATACTTGGACAATTCCTTATTTGCACTGTGAAGGTTTTCACATATTTGCTCATATGATTCACAATATAGAGGATTTTTCTCATCTGTAAGAGTATGTTCCTGTTTTTCTTTCTCTTTCATCGATGAATCTGACATTTTTCTATCCCTATATTCTATTCATATATTCTGTTCCTATATTGCGCTTACGATTGACAATTGTTCCAGTTGCCTATTCTGGTCTCTTCTAACGTAAATAATCGCGAGTATTTGAACTTCTTTTCTACTCTCATCAACGCATTAAACGTTTTCTCATCCATATAAGCAAGCATATTCGATACGCAATATTAAATATATTAAAGACGCTACTTCTATACGAACCAATACTTATGACACATGCAAATACGGTATTTTAGAGTTTAGATTGCCACATAATTGTAATCTTGATAATATTATGATACTTTTTTGATAAAAGGAGGTTGATACTATGATTAATATTCGACCAGTTTCCGATTTAAGAAATAAATTTCCAGAAGTAGAAGAAACAGTTATAAATTCAAATACACCAGTATTCCTTACAA
>QWCP01000564.1_pt1 | contig 10423 bp, 5 predicted proteins | sample 1972561 | NCBI WGS metagenome assembly QWCP01 (sample SAMN09866705, study PRJNA288562) | Human vaginal metagenome isolate pre4_vaginal, whole genome shotgun... | isolation source: vagina | host: Homo sapiens | place: USA: California
TCAAGGAATTTTCTTGTTTCAGGTTCTTTCAGCTTTTCTTCTTTGATAATCTGAACAAGTTCCTCTTCACGCTTTTCAGCTACATAATCATGCCATTCTGTCATAACATCTTCGACATCATTAATTCCTGCAATAAAGGTTTCAATAAGAGCCTTCTTGCTACGAAGCTCCGGACTGGCATCAATAGCCTTTTTGATTGTGACAAGTACTTCTTTATCTTCGCAATGGCTGTCATGATACTTCTTAACAAGCATAAGGATATAGTCGATATTGATTTCTATCTGCTTGATAAGTTCAACTTCAAAGACAATATCATCTATGATATCGGTGCTTTCACCTTTCTTGCGTTTTTCATTCCATTCATCACGCAAGTCCTGATATTTACCAAGGTAATCCTGTAAATCACGCTCAGTTATCATTTCTTTACCAGTGAATTCATCAAATGCAGATAAAAGGTTTCTCATACGTAGGATTGCACCAAATAGGGAGATAAAGTCCTTCTGATTTTGTTCGCCTATAATCTGTGGCTCTGAAAGTGGAAATTTTGATGTAAGGTCATCCATCATATCTATATATCCCGGATGTGTTTTACCATCAATACCTTCATAGCCATAGTAGTAATCTTTAAAGCCCTTCATCAGGACAATACCACCTGCATTCTTATCACCAAAAAGTGAAATGGCAGTATCAACACGTTTCTGAAGATTTCTAAAGCAGACAATGTTACCGAAGGTCTTAATCGAGTTAAGAATGCGGTTTGTTCTTGAAAATGCCTGAATGAGTCCGTGCATCTTCAAATTCTTATCAACCCATAATGTATTCAAGGTTGTGGCATCAAAGCCTGTAAGGAACATATTTACAACGATGAGTAAATCAAGTTCCTTGTTCTTCATACGAAGGGAAACGTCTTTATAGTAGTTCTGGAATTTGTCGCTATCTGTAGAGTAGCTCGTATGGAACATCTCGTTATAATCTTTGATAGCAGCCTCAAGGAAATCTCTTGAAGACTGGTCAAGTGCAGATGTATCTTCTGAATTTTCCTCATCAAGAATACCGCTTGCGCCTTCATCATATTCAGCTTCATTTGCACCATAGCTATAGATAGTAGCAATACGGAGTTTTTTGGTAGGATCAGCCTCCATCTGTTTCTTAAATTCCTGATAATATAATTTTGCCATCGGAACAGAGGCAACGGCAAAGATGGAGTTAAATCCACTTACTCGTTGTTTCTGCTTGATTTCTTCTACCGCACCATTTTTGCCGGAAGCAACTTCCGAAATATTTGTAAGGGTGTTATAGATATAAGTCTTATCACCACGATATGTCTTTCTATCAAAGTTATTAAGGATATATTCCGTAACAAGCTTGATTCTTTCAGGTGCCATCATAGCCTTTTCGCGGGCAATATCCCACACCTGTTCATCATCAATATCTTCACCCATATCCATGGTTTTTATATAGTCAACTCTAAATGGAAGTACGTTCTTATCATTGATAGCATCGACAATAGTATAGGTATGAAGCTGGTCACCGAAAGTCTGCTCGGTTGTAAAGAACTGTGGCTTACGGACACTTCCTGTATTAGCCGGGAAAATTGGTGTTCCGGTAAAGCCGAACAGATGATATTTCTTAAAGCTTTTTACAATGGCAGCGTGCATATCACCAAACTGGCTTCTATGGCATTCGTCAAAGATGATAACCACGTGCTTATTATATACTTCGTGTTCTTTATTTTTTTTGATGAATGTTGCAAGCTTCTGAATAGTTGTAATGATAATGTGAGCATTGCTATCCTCTAACTGCTTTTTAAGAATTGCAGTGGAAGTATTGCTGTTTGCTGCACCTTTTTCAAAACGATCATATTCCTTCATTGTCTGGTAGTCCAAATCCTTACGGTCAACTACGAACAACACCTTATCGATATACGGAAGCAATGAAGCTTGTCTTGCCGTTTTGAATGATGTAAGGGTCTTACCTGAACCTGTTGTATGCCAGATGTAGCCACCGCCTGCAACATCACCATATTTTTTGTAGTTATTGGCAATCTCGATACGATTCAAAATACGCTCTGTAGCCGTAATCTGATATGGACGCATTACCATAAGCATATTTTCTGATGTGAAAATGCAGTACTTGGTAATAATATTTAAAATCGTATGCTTTGCAAAGAATGTTCTTGTAAAGTCAATCAGGTCAGGAATGACACGATTGTTTGCATCTGCCCAGAAGGAAGTAAATTCAAAACTATTACTCGTTTTACCTTTCTTGGCACCGGCAGGAGCATTAACATCCTTGAACGCGTTAAAACGTGTACTGTTGGAATAGTACTTTGTGTTAGTTCCATTCGAGATAACAAAAATCTGCGTATATTCAAACAAACCACTTCCCGCCCAAAACGAATCACGCTGATATCTGTTAATCTGATTAAATGCCTCACGAATAGCCACACCTCGGCGTTTAAGTTCTATATGAACAAGTGGCAAACCATTTACAAGGATCGTAACATCATACCTGTTGTCGTGCCTTGCACCATCAGCAGTACCAATAACATACTGATTGATAACCTGTAAAAAGTTGTTGTGAATATTCTTCTTATCAATAAGTGTGATGTTTTTGGTACTGCCATCATCTCTCTTTAGAACCTGAACATTATCCTCTTGGATTTTGCGTGTCTTTTCAACGATTCCTTCATTCTGATTGGCAATGGAATCTTTGAAAAATCTATCCCATTCCGTTTCAGAGAAATGATAACTATTCAGTTTCTCAAGCTGCTTACGAAGATTGGTGGTCAAATCTTTTTCATGATGTATTGTAAGATATTCGTATCCCTGCTGTGTAAGCATACGAATAAACTCTTTTTCCAAGTCGGATTCTGATTGATAACTGTTAGAACGTGCCTTCACAGGCTCGTATTCAGTAACAACCGTATTTTCACTTGTAGCTGCCACGATATTGAAATATGCCATACAGGCACCTCCTTAAGCGATTACAACTGTTTGAAAGAAAGCAGCTTATCTCTATAAAATTCGTATTGTTTTTGACGTGCTTCTATTTCAGCAGGAAGACCAATGTTAAGGTCAGAGCAGATAGTGTCAAAGCGATCCAGAATTTGTACGATTTGACGCTGCACTTCAAGAGGCGGAACTGGGAGAATTAACTCCTCTAAGTCAGACTTGTTAATTGCAGGAACTCCACCATCTTTCTTAAGAGACAATATTTCATATGAATTATTTGACAAGTAATAATACAAATATTTATTTAATACAAAATCAGCATTTCCAACGATTTTATAGCATAGAGGCCCAAGCCAAAACTTGTTTTTTTGATACCCCACATAACCAATACCACCTTGACCTCTAGAAGGCGTTGTCACCACGTCTCCATCACAATTCCAATCTAATGAATATCCAGAATTAGTAGTTCCAGCATTAATATATTCATATAAAGAATGTGATTCTTGAATATCCCTTAATTTACTTCCAGTTGAAATAAAAGCAATATCGCCAATCTTCTTATACTCCACACCGCTAGGGCAGTAGTGTGATATAAGCGAGCGTAGAGGATTATTATCGTTAAAAGTGAGCAGTGTATCTCGATAATACTCGTACTGCTTCTTGCGAGCTGTAAGCTCTGCTGTAAGCTCTGCTGTAAGCTCTGCTGTAAGTAACGTGAAAGAGTCCAATATATGGACTATTTCACGTTGTACCTCCAGAGGAGGTACGGGGATGCTCACTTTTTCCAGTTTTGGAGCCGTCAATTGAGGAATGCCACCCATTGGAATGCTATACTGTTTACCTTGCAGACAGTAATAAAGATACTTAGTATTTACAGCTGTCGCATCCTTTGGAATAGCGGTAAGCAAACGGATGATTGGATAAAATGGATAATCTCTATATTCTGCATATCCAATAGTTCCCCTTGCAGCTACAGTTACCCCAGGTTCGTTAACCTTCGACACATCCGTATATCCATAAAGTGCATTCTCTCCGATTCCATTGCTGATAATCGGAACAGAATACTTTTCAGTTTTTTGCTTTGACATTGAATTCTTGGGGGCATCTCCTCCCACAGAAATATTGCAAATCTCTCCAACTTTTCTATACTCCACCCCATCAGGACATAATTCCTGAATCAGTTCTTCTAACCTGCTCATTCTTCTTCACCTGCCTTCAGCATCTGATTAACCGCTTTATCGAAGTCAGAAGTAATTTTTTGCGTTTTGTTAAATTCCATATACTCACTAACAGCCTTTTCTTTAGCCATTCTGCTGGATATTTTCCCTTTGTCATGCAAAATCTTGTATTTGCGGAAAGCCAAAAACTCATTTACACTGGCTGCAAATTCCTTCATAGTAAACGTATTTTCGCGCTCTATCAAGTCTTCAATATAATCAAAATATCCCGTTACCGCTCGTTCCAAACGACGTATCTGTTTTTCCTCAAGATAGTTTTTAGCAACTGTAACATCCGATTTTAAAATTCTGCCATCAGGAGCATTTTTCCACGTAGTAAGCCCCATATGTTCTTTGGTTTTGTCGGCTTTGGTATAAATAATTTCTGCCGCAGTCCGTCCGGTAATAGCATAATGAAATTTGTTCTGAATCATGGAATAAAAGTCGTGGGTAAGCTGTGCATTTTTATCATAATCAATGCTACATTCTGCAAAAATATCTGTAATCTGTTGCCATATACGACGTTCACTTGCTCGGATAGAGCGAACTCTTTCCAGCAATTCTTTGAAATAGTCTTTACCAAACGCCGTTTTTCCCTGTTTTAAGCGTTCATCGTCCATGGCAAAACCTTTTAGCATATATTCTTTTAATACGCCTGTTGCCCAAATACGGAAATTAGTTGCACGTCGAGAGTTTACACGATAACCAACGGATATAATCGTATCAAGGTTGTAAAATGCAACTGGCTGCTTTACTCCATCAACACGCACTTTTTGCGTGTTGTTCTCTCTATTCAATTCGCCTTCATCAAAAACATTATTGATATGTTTTCGAATAGTAGATTCACTTTTGTCAAAAAGAATCGCCATTTGATTTGCTGTTATCCAAATTGATTCATTCTGAATAAATGCATTGACAGAAACATCTTCCTCAGCGGATTTATACATTAAAAACTGAAATTCGTTACTCATACGCCCACCTCGATTTCTGCAATGATCTTGTCAATCTCATCACGAAGAACCTGCTCACGAGCAACAATTTCTTTAATCTCGGCATTGAGCTTTGCAATATCGATTTTTTCTCTGGTATCCACAACTTCCACATAGGTGGATACAGAAAGGTTAAAATTATTTCCTTTGATTTCATCGTAAGAAGCAAGGTGAGCTATGTGTTCTACTTCCTCACGCCTGGTAAAGATATCAACGATTCTGTCGATATTCTCAGGCGTTAGCTTATTGTTGCCGGTAACCTTCACATACTCGTTGCTGGCATCAATAAAGAGCGTACGGTTATCTGTCTTATTTTTCTTCATGACCATAATGCAGGTGGAAATAGAAGGTCCAAAGAACAGGTTGTCTGGAAGTTGAATAATACAGTCGATAAAGTTGTTATCAATCAGATATTTACGGATTTTCGGTTCAGCGCGGCATTGTTCGCGGTACATAATACCTGGAAAGCATACAATTGCAGCCGTTCCATTTGATGCAAGCCACGAAAGACTGTGCATGATGAATGCAAAGTCTGCATAGCTCTTTGGTGCAAGTACACCTGCAGGTGCAAAACGAGGATCATTGATAAGCGTGGCATCATCAGAGCCTGCCCATTTAATAGAATATGGAGGATTGGAAACAATCAGTTCGAATGGTTCATCATCCCAGTGTTGTGGGGATGTAAGTGTGTCTTCGCAAGCAACATCGAATTTGTCGAATTCCACATCATGTAGGAACATGTTAATACGGCAAAGGTTATAGGTTGTGACATTGATTTCCTGTCCGTAGAAACCATTACGCGCACCTTCCTTACCAAGAATTTTCAGCGATTTCAAGAGTAAGCTGCCGCTGCCACAGGCTGGATCATATACCTTATTGACTTCTGTTTTTCCAACAGTACCAAGGCGCGTAAGAAGCTCTGACACTTCGGCTGGAGTGAAGAACTCACCGCCAGACTTGCCCGCGTTCGATGCGTACATAGACATCAGATACTCATAGGCATCACCAAAGGCATCAATATCATGGTCTTGTACAGAACCGAGGTTCATGTCAGCCACACCATCAAGAAGCTTGCAGAGCCTTTCGTTTCTCTTTGCTACGGTAGCGCCAAGCTTATTACTGTTTACATCAAAGTCATCAAAAAGTCCTGCAAAATCAGATTCGGACTCACTGCCTTTTGCTGACTCTTCAATATGACGGAATACCTTCTCAAGTGTTTCATTAAGGTTCTCATCATCTTTAGCTTTTGCTCTAACATTGCAGAAAAGTTCTGAGGGAAGCATAAAGAAGCCTTTTTCTTCAACAAGACTCTGTCTTGCTTCTTCCGCATCATCGTCAGACATCTGTGCGTAATCGAATTTAGTATTGCCAGCTTCAATTTCACCTGCGTTAATATAATTAGTAATGTGTTCAGAAATATATCTATAGAACATAGTGCCAAGCACATAGTTCTTAAAGTCCCAACCATCTACTGCACCACGAAGTTTATCGGCAATTGCCCATATAGCACGGTGAAGTTCGTCACGTTCCTGTTCTTTTTTATTATCTAGGGCCATTATATTATTCATCCTTTCCAGTATTAGTCCATTCTGCTTCCAACGCACTGAAATCAATACCCTGTGTCTCGCAGAATTCTTTAATTTTTTTCATAGCTGACATATTAGGCTTGGTCTTTCCGCTTTCCCAACGGTTGATAGAGGAAAAAGACACACCAAGTTCTCTTCCAAGAGCCTCCTGTGACAGAAAGCATTTTTGACGGATTTTCTTTATTTCTTCTGAACAGGTCATCTTATTTCATCTCCGTATGTATCCATTTCAGTGATATAGCATAATTATAGCATAAATTCATTTTTTCTATCTCCTGCAGCTATTTCATATAGTCACAGGAGATTTTTTCTAAAACCGTCAGATTGCCAATGAGTTAATCAAAAGGAATATCCCAACACCATCGGAGCATTTTCTCTCTCTTGGAATTAAAATTACTGCTGAACAACCAGAGATTAAGGGGGTCTAGCAACAAAAAAACTATCTCTAATATGCTTGAAAAATAAGAATATCTTGGACATACAGTCAATTTTAAAACAAGAAAGAAACCGTACAAGTGCAAGAAGAATGTCTCAACGTAGATTCTTTCTTGAAATTAGTACAACAATACACTGACATACAAGAACTTAAGGCAGAGATTATTTGAACCTTTGTAGATAAGATTTATGTTGAAAAATCTGAAAAGATAGCAGGACAAGAACCAAGAAACAAACCATATGGATACAGTGGAATTACATAGGTGCAGTTGATATTCCACCCCATAAATAAAATCGGCGTAGCCGGTAGTACTACCGATTACGCCGATATTTTTTAGGAATTAAATCCCTAAGTGAATGCCCCTAATCTATTCGCGCTTTTGCATACATGGTTTGTTTGGTCTTAAACCAGTGTTGCCTTATAAAATGCCCTCTTATACACAGGTAAAAGGGGGCATTTCAATAAAGTGTATATCAACCGTTATAAGGCGTTACATGCCCTACAACAAACGTATGGCAACCGCATAGCAATATCACGGCGGCAAATACAAGCCGTTACGCAAAGCCACGCAGACACTTACTCGTTATCTCCACCCGTTGCTTTAGTTGCAGACAAAACCTCGGCAGAGTCCTTTGCGTCGTGCCATCTCCAATCGGTAAAGGCTGGATGGTCATAGCCCTTATCTACCGCAAACTGGAACGCATCAGCGCGGAATTTCTCCCAAGCGTCAATCTGATCTTTCCACTTATTTGCATCAACCAAGCGCAAAGCATCTTGAGCCAAAGCCCAGCGATCCATATGATTTTGACGAACCATATCATATGGTGTTGTAGTAGAACCTTGCTCTTCGTATCCGTGAACACAGAAGTTATCATGATTTGGACGGTTCCAAATCAAACGACGAATGCTACCAGCATATGCGTGGAACGCAAACAAAACGGGCTTATCAGCAGAGAAGAGTTTGACAAATTCCTCGTCAGAAATTGCTTGATCGTTTTCTTGAGCATTTTGAATCTTAAGGAGATCAACAACGTTTACAAAACGAACATGAACGCCCAACTTATCAAGCAACTCAACGGCGGCAAGCGCTTCTTGCGTAGGTACGTCGCCGCACGACGCAATAACAAGATCAGGCTCTTCTCCCTTTTGTACGGTAGACGCCCATTTCCACTCAACAACACCGCGTTTAAGCTCTTCACGCGCGTCGTCAAGCGTAACCCAGGTAGGAGCAGGTTGTTTACCAGCAAAGATAGCATTAAAGCAGTTGGTTGATGTAAATGCACGCTCGGCAACAGCCAACAAAAGATTTGCGTCAGCTGGGAAGTAGATATTGGTTACGTGGTCATTGTTAAAGCTCTTGTTAAGCATAATGTCCACAAAACCAGGATCTTGGTGCGAGAATCCATTGTGATCCTGACGCCAAACGTGGCTTGAAATCAAAAGGTTAATTCCCGAGATAGGACGACGCCAAGGAATATGGCGAACGCATGCTTCCAGCCACTTGCAGTGCTGGTTAATCATGGAGTCTACGACGTGTACAAATGATTCGTAGCTCGACCAAATACCATTACGACCAGTTAACACATAGCCCTCTAACAGTCCTTCGCATTGGTGCTCAGAAAGCTGCTCGATAACGTTTCCAACAGGAGCCATGTGCTCATCATTTTGAGGATCAGCGTTTATTTCGCCAAACCATTGTTTATCGGTTACACGATAGGACGGCTGCAAACGGTTTGAAGCGGTTTCATCGGGTCCAAAAATACGGAACGAATCGCGGTTCTTGTTGATAACTTCGGCCGTGAAATCGCCCAAAACGCGTGTTGCTTCTACAGCACCGCAACCATGTCCACCTTTTTCTACGTCAATAGCAAAGTCTTTGGCATCTGGAAGATCAAGGTTATGACGAAGCTTACCACCATTTGCGTTGGGGTTAGCACCAAGTCTTAAATCACCTTGAGGCATAGCTGCAACAACATCACTTTTAATTGCACCGTTTTCATCAAAAAGCTCTTCGGGTTTATAGGATTTCATCCAATTTTTCAAAACCTCAAAGTGAGCTTCGGTATCACGAGCAGATGCTAAAGGCACCTGATGAGCGCGCCAAGAACCCTCGGTCTTTTTACCGTCTATATAAGCTGGGCATGTCCATCCTTTAGGAGTGCGGAACACGATCATAGGATACGCAGGACGAGCCTCTTCGCCTGCTTGAGCACGCGTCTTAATATTGCAAATTTCATCGAATACCGTCTCAAGAAGTGCCGCAAAACGACGGTGAATAGATGAATGGTCTTCGTCGTCAAAACCAGCTGTAAATACATAGGGGTGATAGCCCATACCACGGAAGAATTCATCGCGTTCTTCGCCACTAATACGCGACAAAATTGATGGGTTAGCAATTTTATAGCCGTTAAGATGTAAAATTGGCAACACAATACCGTCGGTTAGTGGATCAAGGAACTTGTTGGTTTGCCAGCTTGTTGCCAAAGGACCGGTTTCTGATTCGCCATCGCCTACTACAGCTACAGCCAATAGCGATGGATTGTCCAAAACAGCACCATACGCGTGTGACAATACATAACCAAGCTCTCCACCCTCATGAATAGAACCAGGTGTTTCGGGCGCATAGTGCGAAGGAATACCTCCTGGATATGAGAATTGACGGAAGAACTTTTGCAGGCCTGCTTCGTCTTTTGTAATGCGCGGATAGGTTTCGGTGTATGTTCCGTCCAAAAGTGACTGCGCGGTACCAGCAGGTCCGCCGTGACCTGGTCCCATTAAGAAAACCGTATTTTGGTTGTGGTCGTGAATAAGACGATTAACGTGACCAAACAAAAAGTTTAAGCCTGGCGTAGTTCCCCAGTGGCCTACCAAACGATATTTAATATCGTCACGATTAAAATCACCCTTCATCAAAGGGTTGCTGCGTAAATAAATTTGTCCAATAGACAAGTAATTAGCACAACGCCAATACTTATCAACAGCCTCGAGCTCTTCTTCAGATACAGATTTCCCGAGTTTATGCCACGGTGTACCCAATACCGGTTGACCCATATTGTCCTCCTTATATTTTTTTTACATATCTAACTCTAAGTGATAAAACGTTTTACTAGTTGAAAGTTGCGCGGTTTTTATCGATTTACATAATCCATTCATAATAGATTTGTCATAACAAAAAGGTGCCAAAACATTCTGGCACCTTTTATTTGCATATCCTCAACTACCACAATATTGCAGTGAAACA
>QWCP01000565.1_pt1 | contig 10416 bp, 4 predicted proteins | sample 1972561 | NCBI WGS metagenome assembly QWCP01 (sample SAMN09866705, study PRJNA288562) | Human vaginal metagenome isolate pre4_vaginal, whole genome shotgun... | isolation source: vagina | host: Homo sapiens | place: USA: California
CTTAAGCGAGTTCCCGCTTTGAAAGAGCTTGAAATCCCAATGATTTCAAGCTCGGTCAAAGCGCTAACGCAGCGCGCAATCTACACCAGCAACGAAAAACAACAACACCGCGCGCTCTAAGCGCTCGCTCTCATCCAACGCGCATAATACGCGGCACACCAGCCTCAACAAGCTTACGCTCAAGATTCTTAATGCCAACAACATCCGCAAAATTAAAACGGACAATCTTACTCACACCGCACTCCCTCATCAGCCTCGACTCACGCTCAGCCTGTCTATCAATATTGCGATTAATAGCGGCCTGATTGTAGGAATTACGCAACATTTGATTATCAGCCGAAGAATTGAAATCAATATTCACATGAGCCGCATTGCTCGAATCAACAAAATACTTCCCATACCCATCAAGCTCACCAACAATCAGCCCACCGCCCGGAAGCTGCCACAAAAAATCACACCGATACTTGTACCCCGTATTAGACACAACAAACTCATGCTGCAACTCCGGCACCATAAACCCAAGATCAATCATCGTTCCGCGCGCAAAAGACTCGCCACCATTCTCACTTAATCCGTTCGCAAAACAGCAAAGACGACGCAATCGAAAAAGCGAATCCGCATCACTACCAGCGCCAACCACACTGCTAACACAAAATCCACTGCCGCCAACACCGCCAACACCGCCAACACCGCAGTTACCGCAACCGCAATATCTACTTTCACAAATCTCAATCACCTTATTAAAATTCACATTATCGCGCGCAGCAGAATCAAAAATCGGCAAAGCAGACCTAAAACTCAAACTGTTAGCAGAATCAAAAAGCAGCGTACTTTTGTCAACAACATGACTTCTAATCTCGTAACTTACCCTATCGCTAAAATGCGGAAGCGTAACAAGACGCCCACCATACTTGCGACTTGGTTGCTCAATGCGCACGTCGTCACTCGTAGCATCCTGCTCCCTACCGGTCGCGCGAATACGATGCAATTGCGGATTGTCGTGCGCAGACTTATTAGTTTTGGAGCGAATATAAATCTGCGTTGGCTGCGTTTGAAGATTACTATTCTGTGAATCATATTCGCCACCAGCAAACAGCACATCGTAATCTTCCACAACGTTATAGCCAAATAACACTGCCCCACTCGTAACCGTAAACTTCCAATCCGGGTAAAGCTCCATCAAAGAAAGCACTATATGACGTATACGTTCTGGAGTATACAGCTTTCCCCAATATTCAGTTTGCGCATAAAGATTGCGAAAAGTGCGCACAAAAGTGCCGTTTTTCACGCGTCTGTATGCATATTGTTTTTGAGCTGCGTGAATAGGTATGATGCATCTATGCTCTATTTCAGCGTCTCTTATCATACGTATCATTTCGTTGTTAGTTTTAGGCATACTACTGAGGTTATTTGAGAATACGATACATAAACAATAAATTTACAGCATTGTGGTTAAAAGGTATTTAAGGATGATTCATGTGTTACTAACGCAGAACGCCAACTGCGCAAGTAACTAAAAATCTGCATTATACGTTGCTAATGCAGAACACCAACTGCGCAAGTAACGAAAAAACGCTGTTATACGTTGTTAACGCAGAACGCAATCTGCACCAGTAACGAAAAATCTGCATTATACGTTACTAATGCAGAACGTAATCTGCACCAGTAACGAAAAATCTGCATTATACGTTACTAATGCAGAACGCAATATGTCCAGCAACAAAAAAGGAGCTTCAAGCCCGAAAGCTTGAAGCCCCATTTATATCAGATTAGCGCAATCACTCAGCTTCGTCGCCATAATCGCCCTGACCACCTTGATCATCAAGGAAGTCATCTGGATTAAAGTCGTCGCCGAGCTTCATATCACCAAAATCAATGTTGGAGAAGTCAACATCACCCATATCGCTTTCACCGAAGTTCGATGGCGTGCTATCAGCACCGCCTAAACCAAAGTTCGGGTAAATGGAGTCGCGAATCTGAGGATCTGGCTCTACCTTAGCGTTACGGTAACGCGCCAAACCAGTACCAGCTGGGATGAGCTTACCGATAATCACGTTCTCCTTCAAGCCCTTAAGGTCATCTTCCTTCTGGCTTAAGGCGGCTTCAGTAAGCACGCGCGTAGTCTCCTGGAAGGATGCTGCGGAAAGCCAAGAGTCAGTAGCCAACGAAGCCTTGGTAATACCCATAAGCTCTGGTCGACCAGCAGCAGGCTTACCACCGTTCTTCACAGCAGCCAAGTTTGCCTCGCGGAACTTTGCCTGATCCACAAGTTCACCTGGAAGAAGATCCGTATCACCAGAATCAATCACCGTAATGCGGCGAAGCATCTGATGCACAATAACTTCAATGTGCTTATCGTGAATATCTACACCCTGAGAACGGTACACGTTGTGCACTTCTTCCACGATATTCACCTGAGCTGCACGTGGGCCAAGAATACGCAGAATCTTCTTAGGATCCACAGAACCCTCAATCAACTGCGTACCAACTTCAACGTGGTCGCCGTCCTTAACCAGCATTGGCGCACGACGCGTTACTGGGTAAACGATTGGCTCAACCGTAGTGTCGTCTGGAGTCAAAGTCACCTGACGGCCGTGGTCAGTATCCTCAACCTTCACAACGCCTGGGAACTCAGCAATTGGAGCCTCGCCCTTAGGAGTACGAGCCTCGAAAAGCTCCGTAACACGAGGAAGACCCTGCGTAATATCGGAAGCCGAAGCAACACCACCGGAGTGGAAGGAACGAAGCGTAAGCTGCGTACCAGGCTCACCAATGGACTGTGCTGCCACAATACCAACAGCTTCGCCAACATCCACGAGTCGGCTCGTAGCCAAGGACCAGCCGTAGCACTTTGCGCAAACACCGCGCTTGGATTCGCAAGTAAGCACAGAACGCGCCTTAACTTCCTCAACGCCATGCGCAACCAAATCACGCAACACGTCCATAGAAAGCGCATCTCCGCACTTTGCCAAAACTGTAGTGCCGTCAGCAGGATCGAGAACATCTGCAGCAAGCAAGCGCGAGTATGGACCACCATCAGCAGCCTTAACAAGCGTCAAATTGCCGTTTTCGTCGCGATCAGCAATCTTCATCATAAGACCGCGCTTCGTGCCGCAATCTTCTTCACGCACGATTACTTCCTGCGAAACGTCCACGAGTCGACGAGTCAAGTAGCCAGATTCTGCCGTACGAAGTGCGGTATCTGCCAAGCCCTTACGAGCGCCGTGCTGGGAGATGAAGTACTCCAACACAGACAAGCCGTCGCGGTAGTTTGACTTAACAGGTCGAGGAATAATCTCACCCTTAGGGTTTGCCACAAGACCTCGCATACCTGCAATCTGGCGAATCTGCATCCAGTTACCACGTGCGCCTGACTGAACCATGATGTTCACGTTGTTGTCATCGTGGAAGTTTTCGCGCATTGCGTCTGCGACCTTGTCGGTGCATTCGGTCCACAAGTTGATTAACTCTTGACGACGCTCTTCGTCTGTAAGAAGACCCATATCGTATTGAGAGTTGATTTTTGCAGCCTGATCCTCGTAATCTTGCGCAATCTGCTCGCGATTTGGAGGAAGCACAATGTCGGAGAATGCCATTGTTACGCCAGACCAAGGTGCGCGCGTAAAGCCGAGATCCTTCAAAGCATCAAGACTTGCCGCCACTTGCGCTGTAGAGTAGCGTGTTGCGATATCGTCGACAATCTTGGAGAGTACGCCCTTTGGTACCTGTTCGTTAACAAACGGATAGTCGACTGGCAAAGTTCCGTTGAACAAAATACGTCCGCAAGAAGTTGCAAACAGTACTGTTCCGTCCTTAAAGCGTTCTTCGCGTACAACGTCTGGGCTACCTGGCTCAGGGTCAACGACCTTAATTTCAGCAGGTTCCCAATTCTTTGGCAGCACGAAGTCTGCAGGAACGCGAATCAACACCTTAGCCTGCATGTCAATTTCGTGCTTGTCGAGCGCCATTTCAGCTTCGGCGAGCGAGGAGAAAATGCGGCCCTGACCCTTGGCTCCCTCGATTACGGTAGACAAGTAGTAAAGACCTAAAATCATATCCTGGGATGGCATGGTAACGGTGTGACCGTCTGCTGGCTTCAAGATATTGTCGGAAGCCATCATCAAAGTGCGCGCTTCAGCTTGAGCTTCGGCAGAAAGCGGAAGATGCACTGCCATCTGGTCACCATCGAAGTCTGCGTTGAATGCTGCGCAGGCAAGTGGTGGCAGGTGGATTGCTTTACCTTCAACCAAGATTGGCTCAAATGCTTGAATACCCAAGCGGTGAAGTGTAGGTGCACGGTTCAGCAGCACAGGATGCTCGGAAATAACTTCTTCCAAAACGCCCCACACTTCAGAGTCGCCGCGGTCAACCAAACGCTTGGCGCTCTTCATATTCTGTGCGAAGCCCTGATCTACCAAACGCTTAATTACGAACGGCTTGAACAGCTCCAACGCCATTGGCTTAGGCAAACCGCACTGATGCATGCGAAGGCTTGGGCCAACGACGATTACGGAACGGCCGGAATAATCAACACGCTTACCGAGCAAGTTCTGACGGAATCGACCCTGCTTACCCTTAAGCATATCGGAAAGTGACTTCAGTGGTCGGTTGGATGCGCCGGTTACCGGACGACCGCGGCGACCGTTGTCAAAGAGCGAGTCAACTGCTTCCTGAAGCATGCGCTTTTCGTTATTAAGCATGATTTCAGGAGCGCCAAGCTCAATAAGTCGCTTCAAACGGTTGTTACGGTTGATGACGCGACGATACAAATCGTTCAAATCGGAGGTTGCGAAACGACCACCGTCAAGCTGAACCATTGGTCGCAAATCCGGTGGGATTACTGGAATCACATCCAAAACCATTGCTTCTGGCTTGTTGCCAGTAGTTAAGAATGCGTTGACTACCTTCAATCGCTTCAAAGCACGAGCCTTGCGCTGACCAGTGCCGCTGTCAATTTCTGCGCGAAGCTCCTCTGCAGCAGACTTCAAATCGAAGTCTTGCAAACGCTTCTTAATGGCCTCAGCACCCATGCAGCCTTCAAAGTAGTCACCGTAGCGATCTTCCATCTCGCGCCACAAGTCAACGTCGCCTTCCATATCGCCGGCACGCAAACCTTTGAAACGATCAAACACAGCGTTCAAACGCTGAATTTGCTCATCATAACGGGTGCGAATAGCAGACATCTCGCGCTCAGCACTGGCGCGCAACTTAGCACGAGCAGCACCTTTGCCTTCGCCAGATTCTTCCAGTTCGTGCAAATCTTCTTCGACTTTCTTTGCGCGCGCTTCAATTTCGTTATCGCGGCGCTTGCGAAGGTTGCCGATTTCAGTATCGAATTCGTCTTGCAAATCTGGAAGATCTTGATGACGCTGTTCTTCGTCGACTTTCGTAACCATGTAGGCTGCGAAGTAGATTACCTTTTCAAGATCTTTTGGTGCAATGTCGAGCAAGTAACCCAAACGGCTTGGCACACCCTTGAAGAACCAAATGTGCGTCACTGGAGCTGCAAGCTCAATATGTCCCATGCGTTCGCGGCGAACACGGCTGCGGGTAACTTCCACGCCGCATCGCTCGCACACGATTCCCTTAAAGCGCACACGCTTGTATTTGCCGCATGCGCACTCCCAGTCGCGAGTTGGACCGAAAATCTGCTCACCGAACAGACCGTCTTTCTCCGGCTTCAAGGTACGGTAATTAATAGTTTCTGGCTTCTTTACTTCGCCGTGGCTCCAGCTACGGATGTCGTCGGCGGTTGCCAGTCCAATCCTCAGTTTGTCAAATGCGTTGACGTCCAGCACTCTTATCGTCCTGTCTGTGAAATTGTTTTATACGTTTTTTAAAAGGTGTTTCTAAGCAAGTGTTACCAGTAAGGGCGCTTCTAAGCAAATGTTGATTTGTTGAGAAGCGCCGTTACTCACTTCTTGCAGAATCACTGGTATTCAGGTTCAACAGCAATCTGGTCTTCCTTGGCGGACGAATCTGGTCGAGCGCCAATATTGAAGCCAAGATCGTCGGAGGATGAAACTGGATCGTCCTCTTCGTCCTTCATGTCAATCGCAACGCCTTCAGCGTTCAACACTTCAACATTAAGTGAAAGCGACTGCATTTCCTTAAGCAACACCTTGAAGGATTCAGGAATGCCAGCTGGTGGCAGGTTATCGCCCTTGACGATAGCACCGTATACACGCACGCGGCCGTCGACGTCATCGGACTTCGTAGTCATCATTTCGTGCAATGTGTAAGCAGCACCGTAAGCCTCGAGCGCCCAAACTTCCATTTCGCCGAAGCGCTGGCCGCCGAACTGAGCCTTACCACCCAACGGCTGCTGGGTAATCATGGAGTAAGGACCAGTGGAACGCGCGTGAATCTTATCATCAACCAAGTGATGCAGCTTCAAAATGTACATGTAGCCCACGGAAATTGGCTTCGGGAATGGCTCACCAGTACGACCATCAAACAGCGTTGCCTTACCATCGGAACCAACAAGCTTGTCACCATCGCGATTGGTGAGAGTTGTAGAAAGCAAGCCCTTCAACGTTTCTGGACGCACGCCGTCGAATACTGGCGTTGCAACTGGAGTACCAGGCTCACCATGTTCAGCACCCTGCGGAACGTACTTCTTCCAAGCTGCTTCCAAGTCTGGATCCAAATTAATATCCCAGCCAGCGTGAGCGATCCAACCCAAGTGAAGCTCGAGCACCTGACCCAAGTTCATTCGAGAAGGCACGCCCAACGGGTTCAGCATGATGTCAACTGGAGTACCGTCAGCCAAGAATGGCATATCTTCTTCTGGAAGAATGCGGGAAATAACACCCTTGTTGCCGTGACGACCGGAAAGCTTATCGCCTTGCGTAATCTTACGATGCTGAGCAATGTAAACGCGAATCATTTGGTTCACGCCATTTGGAAGCTCGTCACCGTCGTCTTCAGCGTCTTCACGAGTGATTTCCTTCACTGCAATCACAGTACCGGTTTCACCGTGTGGCACGCGCAACGAAGTATCGCGCACTTCGCGGCTCTTTTCGCCGAAGATTGCGCGGAGCAAACGCTCTTCTGGAGTAAGCTCGGTTTCGCCCTTAGGAGTTACCTTACCAACCAAAATGTCGCCGGCTTCAACCTCAGCACCGATGCGAATAATACCGCGCTCGTCGAGATTTGCAATTGCGTCTTCACCAACGTTTGGTAAGTCGCGCGTGATTTCTTCAGCACCCAACTTAGTTTCGCGAGCGTCGATTTCGTACTCTTCAATATGAATGGAAGAAAGCGTATCGTCTTGCACAAGACGCTGGGAAATAATCACAGCATCCTCGTAGTTGTAACCATTCCAAGGCATGAATGCAACGAGCAAATTCTTACCCAATGCAAGTTCACCCTTTTCGGTTGCAGGACCATCTGCAAGTACAGTACCAGCTTCTACGCGCTCACCGTCTTTAATAAGCGGCACTTGGTTGTAGCAGGTAGTTTGGTTGGAACGCTGGAACTTGGAAAGCTTGTAGCTGGACTGAGTTCCATCGTCATTCATAACGCGAATAATATCTGCAGAAACATAGATTACTACACCAGGCTTTTCTGCCAAGATTACATCGCCTGAATCAACTGCAGCACGCCATTCGGAACCGGTGCCAACAAGCGGACGCTCGGACTTAATCAGCGGCACAGCCTGACGCTGCATGTTCGTACCCATCAATGCACGGTGGCCTTCGTCGTGTTCCAAGAATGGAATCAAGGAAGCGCCGAGGGAAACCATCTGACGTGGGGAAACGTCCATGTAGTCTACAGTGCTTACAGGCACATCGACTGCTTCTTCTTCGTCCACACGAGCAAGTGCTTGAGTGCCTACGAAGTTGCCGTTTTCGTCGAGTTCCTGGTTTGCCTGAGCAATAACGTGTTCGGCTTCGCGGTCTGCAGTCATGTATTCAACTTCATTCGTTACATGACCATTCACAACCTTGCGGTATGGCGTTTCGATGAAGCCGAATGGGTTGATGCGTCCGAAGGTTGCCAAAGAACCGATAAGACCGATGTTTGGACCTTCTGGGGATTCGATTGGGCACATACGTCCGAAGTGGGATGGGTGCACGTCTCGAACTTCCATGGAAGCGCGATCGCGAGAAAGACCACCAGGACCAAGTGCGGAAAGACGACGCTTGTTCGTAACGCCTGCCAAAGGATTGTTCTGATCCATAAACTGGCTAAGCTGGGAAGTTCCGAAGAATTCCTTAATAGTTGCGTTTACTGGGCGAATGTTAATCAAGGACTGAGGAGTAATTGCTTCCGCATCCTGAGTTGTCATACGTTCGCGCACAACGCGCTCCATGCGGCTTAAGCCAGTACGAAGCTGATTCTGCACAAGCTCGCCAACCTGACGAATACGACGGTTGCCGAAATGATCAATATCGTCAACATCAACGCGCAACTGCACATCTTGACCATCGCGCTTACCTGGGAAGGTTTTCTCACCGGAGTGTAAGGTTACCAAATATTTGATAGTGGCGATAATATCTTCACGATTCAAGCTGCGATCAGCGTAGTCGGCTTCAATACCAAGCTTGCGGTTGATCTTGTAACGACCAACACGAGCCAAGTCGTAACGCTTCGTATTGAAGTAGAAGGAATCGAGAAGATTGCGACCAGCTTCTGGAGTTGCAGTATCTGCTGGGCGAATCTTACGATATAAATCGGTAAGTGCATCGTCTTGCGTTTCGATTGGTTCCTTTGCGAGCGCATCCAAAACGAGTGGATAGCCTTGGAAAGCGTCGGCAATCTCATCTTTGGTCATACCGATAGCCATAAGGAATACGATTGCAGACTGCTTGCGCTTACGATCAACACGAACGCCTAAAACGTCGCGCTTATCAATCTCAAATTCCAACCATGCACCGCGGCTTGGGATAATCTTCGCGCCGAAAACATCCTTGTCGGAAGTGCGATCTTGCGTGCGATCGAAGTACACACCTGGAGAACGCACAAGCTGCGAAACGATTACTCGCTCGGTGCCGCCAATAATAAAGGTACCGTGTGGTGTTTGCAGTGGGAAATCACCCATGAAAACAGTCTGGCTTTTAATTTCGCCAGTTTCGCCGTTTTCAAACTCAGCGTTCACATACAGTGGAGCAGAATAGGTGTAATCCTTTTCCTTGCACTCAAGCACAGTGTGACGTGGTTCTTCAAAGTATGGGTCAGAGAATGTGAGGCTCATGGTCTCAGCGAAATTCTCAATTGGGGAAATCTCTTGGAAGACTTCGTCAAGACCGGAAACGTGAGGTACGGTATGAGTTCCGTTTGCCTCATCTTCAGCAACGCGCTTCTTCCAGCGTTCAGAACCAATCAACCAATCAAAGCTGTCGGTTTGCACGCCGAGGAGGTATGGCACATCAATAGGCTCACAAATAGAGCCAAAATTCACACGATCTGACGCTTTGTGCAACTTAATATCATGCTCGTCAGCACGTGCGATGACTTTCGTGGTGCTCGTCATAGCTTGTTCAGCAGCCAATGGACGTTCCTTTATCACTCGCTAGTTAACTATTTAATCTTGTAATCTTTGAAAACTAAAGAAATTCGCGGCAAATGAAGTGCTATTGAAGCAGATTGCAATTCGCGGGCGCCTTCTTCGGTTCCATGAGTATGCCCGCTATATGACACACCTTACACAGATTGTCTATTTTATCAAAAACTCCAGACTTTTCGCCGCTATCACCCTGACAACAAAAAACGACAACAAAAGCCGGAAAAGTTGCGCGCGTTTGTGCGACGACCTGCTTGAGCGCTGCGATTTAGTGCGCGAAAGTAACTCGGAGCGTGAGCTTGCTCAGGGTTGAAAGCACAGTGTGCTTTCAACGCAAGCTCAGTAGCAAGTACGCTTAGACCGCGCGAGCGTTACACTCCGCCTAAGTCCACAATCTCGGGATAAAGTGCGAGCAAATGTGGACTTGCACACGACCCAAGTACACAAACGCAGGGAATTCTCCAGCAAATGTTTCTGTAGCTTTGCAGTCATGCTTTGCTAACGTTGATTCTGTAGCTTTGCAGTAGCGCTTTGCTAACGCTGATTCTGTAGCTTTGCAGTAGCGCTTCTGCGAACGTTGATTACTTGTTGATTCATAGAACTTTAACAGTATGCTCTGCAGACTTTGAGTACTTGTTGTTTAGAGAACGCTAACATTATTGCTGCTGCACACACTACATCAGGCACACAAACCACGCACCCACCCGAAGCTTAGTTACGTGACTTGAGTTGCACTGAGTAAAACACGCACTTTCGCAACGAACTTCACGAGTCTATGAGTTTTGTGCTGTGGTCTAATGTGGTAGAGGCTCAAAAGTTTTCGGGCAGAGCAATAAAAGAGGACTGAGGAAGCAACATTCGTTTAAGAACAAAGCAGACAGTAAAACCTTTAACAGCTAGAGCGACGA
>QWCP01000566.1_pt1 | contig 10406 bp, 8 predicted proteins | sample 1972561 | NCBI WGS metagenome assembly QWCP01 (sample SAMN09866705, study PRJNA288562) | Human vaginal metagenome isolate pre4_vaginal, whole genome shotgun... | isolation source: vagina | host: Homo sapiens | place: USA: California
AGCAAAAATCCCCAGCGCATCCCAAGCTAGCCAGCCGCCTTCGCGCAGGGTGAAGACCAGCTGATTTTCACCTTCCTGCAAGGTGTTCTCTGGGAGCGCAAACTCGATAGCTGCGGGGCGCAGCGGGGTTGGTTCGCCGCTGGCATCGCCTTGGCGCGAACCCTTCGTTGCGCCCTGTGGGAGCTCCACTTGCTTATGAAAGTCATTAACAGTGACGTCGAGAATGCCGCCGAGCTTGGTGGTATCAATGAGCCACAGTGCCAGTGCCGCCTTCTCGGTGGGCTTATCCAATTTCACCGTCCACTTCAGCGTGTAAGCCTTGCTTCCCGCCCACTTATCCCCGGGGCCGGGGAGGAGATAGGGAACGTCGACAGGCTTAGCATCCGGTCCAACGGTGATTGTCTGGTCTGGGTGCGCGGTGACGATCTTCTTGTAGTCCTTTGGGGAGTACTGAAATTCCGTGCCCTTTCGGTCAAAGGAACCAATCGTAGCTAGCGCTGTGCCAGCAGTGACCGAAGGCAGCGAGGTAGACGTCGCCTTGCCAGAAGGAGAGGACTCAGCACCGGCAGCATCAACCACTTTGACATAATAAGACCACTGTTCACCGGCAACATCGCGCCGGGAGTGGCGGAAGAAGGGGAAGATCGTCTTGCCCAACAGCACGTCTACACCATTGGGATCAGTGCCGATGACGCGGTAGTGATCCAAAACGACGTCCCAGGAGGCAGGCTCCCAGGTGACGTAATTTTCCATGAGCTGCGGTTCTGCCTGAACACCGGTTACGGCCGGCGGAGCAGCAACCGCACCAGGAGCTGGGGCAGAAGAATCCTGGTCAGAAGAGTTCTTGCGGGAAGAACCGCGGCGGGAGGAAGAAGAGGAAAGCGAGCTAAAAAGTCCCATGATGAATTGTCCTTTCGGGGTTTAGAGGGAGCGCAGCGTGTGCTCGCCGGCATTGGTGCGGAAAGAGAAAGCGGTCTCACGCGGGGCAGTATCATCGCGCTCGATCCAGGGCACGACGACGAATTCGGAATCGAGGTGCTCGCGGGCGGCACGAACCTTGATGTAGCCGCGGCGTTTATCCATGGCCTTCACATACGGCTTTTCCAGCCACTCGGTGCTCTTGGAGCCGGCGAAGCCATCGCCATCGGAAGCAATGGAGGTGGCGACCAATTCCACGCCTACGGGCTGGCCGGATTCGGATTGGATTTCAGCAGCACAGTGCTGATGAATATCGCCGGTGAAAACAATCGGGTCGCTGACGTTGGATAGAGATTCGATTAGGCGGCGGCGCGCCGCGGGGAACCCGTCCCATTGGTCGGTGCTATCGGCGATCGGTACGACGACCACGCTGTTGACCACCACGTTCCACTGAGCCGGGGAAGTGGCGAGCTTATCGTTGAGCCACTGCTCCTGCTCCGCGCCCAAGATGCTGGCATCTTCTGCAGCCTCTTCGCGGTATTGGCGGGTATCGACCAGATTGAAACGCATAAGCGTGCCCACGTCGAAAGAATCATAGATGCGGTTATTGGGGCCATCGGGAAGCGCGGGCGGAGCAACCGGAAGATTCTCGTAAAAGGCACGGTAAGCAGCCGCGCGCTGGTAGAGGAAGTGCTCGGCATTGGTGCCAATCTCGGACCAATTACCGGCGTAATTATTTTCTACCTCGTGGTCATCCCACACAATCGCCATTGCGGCGCGTGCGTGCGCGGCCTGCAGGTGCTCATCGGATTTAAAGAGCGAGTAGCGCAGGCGATACTGCTCCAGCGTTTCCACCTTTGCCTTGAAAACATCGGGCACGCTTGCGTCTTGGCGCCAGAGATTATCGCCTTCCACAATGCCGTATTCGTAGATGTAGTCGCCCACGAAAATCGTCATATCCAGGTCTGGTTCCTGCGCAATGTGCTTCCACGGGGTGAAATAGCCGTGGTACCACGCCTGACACGAAGCCACGGTGAAGGTGAAATCATCCACCTCCGCATCCGGCGCCGGCAGAGTCTTAAACTGACCTACTGGGCTCACCTTGCCATCCACGCGGAAGCGATAAAAATACTCGGTTGCAGGCTCCAACCCAGTTACCTGCGGGTGCACCGAGTGCGCCAGCTCGCGTTGGGCTAGTGCTTCGCCTTGCTTGACGACGTCCCCAAACCCCTCATCCTTCGCAACTTCCCAACCCACGCGGACATCGCCGCCGGTCATTCCACCGTGGCCATCCTCGGCCAGCGGTTCTGGGGCCAGGCGCGTCCACAAGATCATCGAATCGTGCCGCGGCGTGCCCGCCGCTACACCTAGGCCAAAAAGATCCGAATCCTGCGGATGATCCCCACCTTGCGAGGAACCCCATGAACTCAGACTCGACTGTGCACCCGCCTTGGCCGGTGCATTAATTCCCGCAGCCACTGCTGCTGCAGAAACACCAGCAATCTGCAGGAAATTACGACGATTAAAAGAAGGACGACTATTTGAATCAGACATACAAAGCTCCACAAAAGGTTTAAAAGGAACTTTTCCAGCCTAAGTAGCCGCGGTGAATCGCTGGTTAAATCAGCGTGAAATCTATTGAGCCCATGGATCATTCGCAAGGCAGAACTCCGCCGAATGTTCTGCCTGACAGTCAAACCACCACTTCTGGTTTTCAGCCCGCATCTGCTCGACCTCAGCAGATCGAGTCATGTACGCAGGGATGCTGGGATCATAATCAGAATCACTGGTCCCGCTGCCCATAGGTGAGGAACACTGAGATGGATCGGAGACGTAGTGATCCGTTTGCGGGCACCGGTAGGGGTATTTTGCCATCTGCTCGTCGTGGAGGTTTTGGCATTCTTGCGCCCAGCGGATAGTTCCATCGCTGTACAAGCCGTTGGTGGTCCAGCTACCGCCGCCATAGACGCACTCGGTAAGGGTGGGTTCTGCGGTGGATTCGGCAGTGTTCGTTAGGGGAGCGTCGGCAAGCGAAGGCTCAGCTTCCGCTGTCGGTTGCGGCTCCGAAGAGGACGTTTCCGGGGCAGAACTTGTGGAACTAGAGCTGATAGTTGAACTATCGGCCGTGCTGGAGGTGCTAGGAGTCGTTGTTTCTTCCGACTGTGAATCCGGCGAGGAACAGGAGGCTAAAGAAAGCATCACCGTTGCGACAGCGGCGATGTAGGAGAGAGTCTTCATAATCTATGGATAGTAGACAACGAGAAAATAGCGGGTGGCGCTAAGAGGGGTTTCCTGCGCAACACCAAGGAATTGAGTCACGCTCACCACTATGGAGCGCAGGATTCATCAACTACATTTAAAGCCATGACTTCCACCACCTCCGAGCCGCCAAAGCTCCAGCCCAGCTCCTATATTCCATTGATGTTTGCACTGCTGACGGCAGTGTTTGCCTTCCAGCTCAATGCGTCGATGCTTTCGCCTGCTTTGGCGACGATGGAGGATGAACTGGGCGCCACCACCGCACAGATTGGCCTAACGCAGACGGCGTTCTTTACGGCCGCGGCATTGTTCTCGCTGTTTCTTCCACGGTGGGGCGACCTTATCGGCCGCAGGAAGGTCCTCGTCGGCATGATGGCGGTTGCTGCGCTGGGCTGCGTGGCTTCCGCCGTCGCGCCAAACGTCGCCGTGCTGCTTATCGGCCGCATCATCCAAGGCGTGGCCGGGCCGACCGTCCCGCTCTGCCTCATCATGCTGCGCCAGCAGGTGCTCAATGAGAAGCAATACGCACTACTGCTGGGCATCGTGACCTCGGTAAACGGTGGTATCGCGGGCGTTGATGCCTTGGCCGGCGGCTGGCTAGCGGGCAATTTTGGCTACCGCTCGGTCTTTTGGACCATGGCAGGACTATGCGCCATCGCGGTAGTAGCAGTGCAGGTATTTACCAAGGAATCCACGGCCACCGAAACCCCCCGCATGGACTGGGCGGGTGTGCTGCCCCTGGCCGTGGCGCTGGGTTGCGTTCTCACCGCATTCAACGAGGCCGGCAAGCTTGCCGAGGCCAATTGGTTCCTCGTCATTGTCCTTCTTCTCATCGGTGCCGCCGGCTTCTGGACTTTCTGGACCGTGGAAAAGAAGGTCGCCGATCCGCTCGTGCCGGTGGCTTACCTCAAGCAGCGCCGCACCTGGGCACTGCTTTCCACCACGCTGCTTACCATGACCGGCGTCTTCGCCGTAATGAACGGCCTCATTCCGAACCTCGGCCAGGACCCAGACGCCGGCGCCGGCATTTCCGCCAGCACCATTTCCTGGGTCACCCTTACCCCGTACGCCCTCGCCGGCCTGGTCTTCGGCCCGATTGCCGGTTGGATGGCCTCCAAGCTGGGCTATAAGTACGTCCTGCAAACCGGCCTCATTGGCACCGTCGTTGGCCTGATTATTTCCATCTTCGTGGTCGGCGCCCCGAACGCATGGACCCTGCTCTTCGTCTCCATTTTCTTGGGCGTAACCTACGCCGGCATTGCCAATATCATGCTCAACGGCCTGGGCATTGTGCTTTCGCCGGCCGATAACCAGGGCTACCTGCCCGGCATGAACGCCGGCGCCTTCAACCTCGGCGCGGGCCTGTCTTTCGCCGTGCTCTTTGCAGTTTCCGGTTCCTTCGAGCACGGCTACCGCGCGGGCATGATCGCCGGCGTCATTATTCTGCTTGCGGCCCTTGCCCTGTCCTTCCTCATTCCTCGCCCCGAGTCCATTGATGACACCGTGGCGGCCGTCAACGCCCGAAAGTAGGCTCGTGGCATGACGCGAAAAATCATTCTGGACTGCGACCCCGGCCACGATGACGCGGTGGCCCTGCTTCTAGCTCTGGGCAATCCCACCATTGACCTGTTGGGCATTACCACCGTTGGCGGCAATCAGACCTTGGATAAGGTCTCCCACAATGCCCTGGTGGTCAAGGAAATCGCCGGCCACCCGGAGGTTCCGGTTTATGCCGGCTGCGATCGCCCACTGGTGCGCCCGGTCGAGGTCGCCGAGGCTATCCACGGCTCCACCGGCATGGACGTCGAGGGCGTCCAACTTCCGGAGCCAAGCACCGCGCTTGCCGACGCCCACGCTATCGACTTCATCATCGACACTGTCATGTCCCATGAGCCCGGCACCATCACCCTGGTGCCCACCGGCCCGCTTACCAATATCGCGATGGCCGCGCGCAAGGAGCCGCGTATCGTTGAGCGCGTCAAGGAAGTAGTCCTCATGGGCGGTGGCTATCACGAGGGCAATTGGTCTCCGGTTGCCGAGTTCAATATCAAGATCGATCCCGAGGCCGCCCACATCGTTTTCGAAGAGCCCTGGCCCGCCACCATGGTGGGCCTCGATCTCACCCACCAGGCGCTTGCCACCCCAGAGGTTGAAGCCGAGATCAAGGCGCTAAATACTCCTGTCTCCGAGTTCGTCGTGGGCCTTTTCGGTTTCTTCCGCAAGGCCTACCAGGCCAACCAGGGCTTTGATAACCCACCGGTCCACGACCCGTGCACCATCGCCTACCTCATCGATCCGGACATCGTCCAGACCCGCAAGGCGCCCGTCCACGTCGAGCTTGCCGGCGCACTGACCACCGGCATGACCGTCACCGATTTGCGCGAACCTGCCGACGTCTCCTGCCACACCCAAGTCGCCACCACCCTCGACCACGCCGGCTTCTGGCGCCTTGTTACGGACGCCCTCAAGAACCTCGCCTAGGCCAACTTCGCTGTGCGTCCGCCGCGCGGGAACCCAGCTTTCAGCCAAGTTATGGCCCCTGGTCCACCAGATCGAGGCTATAACGTGGCCGCTTTGTATCGTGAGGGAAAGTTGGCCTCAACACTAGATGCAGTTGCCTAACCTGAGTTCGAAGGCTCGGCCTAAACTCTAAAGGAAAACCCCAACCCAAGGAGCCACCATGAACCAGCACAGTTTCCGCCACATCGTAGTGATGGGAGTCTCCGGCTCGGGAAAGACCACGGTGGGGGAGGCGCTGTCGCCGTTGGTAGGTCTGGAGTACCGCGATGGCGATGATATGCATCCGCAGGCCAATATCGACAAGATGGCTGCTGGAATACCGCTCAATGATGTGGACCGGGAGCCGTGGTTGAAGCAGATTGGTCAGTGGCTGGCGGATAGGCCAGAAGGTGCGATGGTGGGCTGCAGCGCGCTGAAGCGCAAGTATCGGGATTTGATTCGCGAGTACTGCCCGACCGTGGTGTTCGTTCATGTGCATGGCGACTTTGATGTGTTGCATGAGCGGATGCAGCACCGGCCGGGGCATTTTATGCCGGCGTCGCTATTACAGTCGCAGTTCGATACCTTGGAGCCACTGGAAGAAGACGAAACTGGCCGTGTCTTTGATGTGACGCGGCCAGTCGAAGAGATTGCCCAAGAAGCAGCTGCCTGGATAAAGGCAGGCGCCTAAAAGACTGCCGCTACTCCGTAGAGCATCAAGACCAGGGCAAAGCCGATGACGGAAATCAGCATTTGGTTGACCGTCCAGGTCTTCAGGGTGGTGACCGTGTCCATGCCCATTAGGCGGCCGACGAGCCAGAAACCGGAGTCGTTGACGTGAGAACCGAAGACGGAACCGGCGGCGGTGGCAACCACGATGAGCGCGAGCTGTAGCTCGTTGAAGCCGCCGGCTTCCACGGCGGGAACCATGAGGGCAGCGGCCGTGGTTAGTGCCACGGTGGCCGAACCTTGGGCTAGGCGCAGTGCCACGGCAATGAGGTAGCAGGCAAGGATAACGGGGATGCCGAGACCGGAGAGGGAATCGGCCAGGGCGTCGCCAATGCCGGAGGTACGCAGAACGCCACCGAACATGCCGCCGGCACCGGTGATGAGCACGACGGAACAGATCGGGCCAAGCGAGGAATCAATGAGTTTTTCCAGCGCGGTCTTGTCCACGCCGCGGCGCAGGCCCAGGACCACGAGTGCAATGAGCACGGTGATGAGCAGTGCGATCGGGGTCTGGCCGAGCATGACAAAGAACCGTACCCACGCGGCGTCGGCATCGATGGTGCCATAGGATGCCAAGGCATTGAGACCGGTGTTGAAGAAGATGAGCACCATCGGGATGAGTAGGAGGGAAATCACCGTTGGGGCAGAGGCCGGCTTGAGGGGTTGCTCTTCTTCCGAAAGCACCGGGCCGGCGATGGCATCAGTAACCTTCAGCGGGAATTTCTTGCCGGAGAGCAGGCCGAAGCGGTAGCCGGAGATATACCAGGTAGGCAGCGCAAGTAGCAGGCCGACGAGGAGGACGAGCCCGAGGTCGGCGCCGTAGAACTCGCTCGCCGCGACGGGGCCTGGGTGCGGCGGCAGGTAGACGTGCATGACAGAAAACGCGCCGGCGGCCGGCAGACCAAACGCTAGGACCGGACCGTCCAAGCGGCGGGCAACGGCGAAGATAACCGGAAGCATCACAATCAGGCCGGCGTCGAAGAAGATGGGAAAGCCCATAATCAGCGAAGCCAGGCCGAGTGCAAGGGGCGCTTTGGATTCGCCGAAGCGGCGGACCATGGCGTCGGCAAGCGATTTGGCGCCACCAGAGGCTTCCACCAGCCGTCCGATCATGGCGCCCAAGCCTACGAGCAGTGCCACCGAACCAAGGGTGGAGCTAAAGCTTTCAGTCATGGTGGGCACGATGCCTTCGAGCGGAATGCCCGCAGCCAGCGCCGTGAGCGCCGAGACCACCAGTAGCGTGAGGAAGGCGTGGAGCTTGAAATAGATGACCAGCACCAAAATTACGGCGATGGCGGCCACCGCAATGCCCAGCAGCGGGCCGGTGGATAGTGTAGGTTCCCACGTTTCCATAGAGAGTTCCTTTTCCTTTGCAAACCTTTGAATAATGGAAACGTTAGCAGTGGTCCTGTGCGCTGCCTAAAGCAATCGGCTAAATGCGACCTACCCAACACGTAGCCGGGTGAAGACAGAAAAATCCCCTAGGCACCGTACTGGGCCTAGGGGAGGGGCAGGCAGTTTAGTCGAACTGGCCCTGGATGATAGCCGCCGCATCCAGCGGGGTCACGTGGTAGGAGATGGGGTTCTGGTTAGCGCCGGCCATGAGCGCGCCGGCGCAAGAGTGACCTGCGCCCATCATGTGGCCCAGCTCGTGGGCGATGGTGCCCTGGACTGCCTCTGGGTACTGGGCATTAGGAATCTTGATGAAGACCATCTTGTGATCCGGGTAGGCGGCGCCCTGGACGTAGCCATTTGGGTCCGGCTTGAAGATGATGGCGACGGTGTCATCGTCAGCCTCGGAAGGCTTAACTTCCTTCAGGGAAGCCTTGCCGTCTAGCGCCTTGTTCCACTCGGCAACCGCGGCATCCAGCTGCTTGCGGTAGGGGAAGCCTTCGACCACCTTGTACTCCAGTACGCCGTCCTGGAAGTAGGGCTTTACGGAGTCCTCATCGTGGAGGATAGAAGGATCCGGCACCGGCTTGCCATCGTTGGCCAACTTGGTGATGGTCTTGCAGGTGCCCGGGGAGATGAGGGAGCGAACTGGATCGCTCTTGGCGCTTGCGGCCGGTGCGGCGACGGTGCCAAGGATGGCGGAAGCGGCCAGAGTGGCGGCAGAAAGCTTCTTGAAAGAAGGCATAGGCAGTGAGTTACCTTTCGGTTGATTTTAAGGTTCGCAGAGTGTGATATTCCCAGCAATATCCGTGGTAAACGGCTTTGTGGGGGTATCTTATGCGTGTGAGCATATATCAGTTTCTTATTGTCTGCAAAGGGAAAAATAAGAAACTGCGGAACTTACTGCCTCTTTACCGCCTTTTAGTTCAATCGCTCTCCAGTGGTGGTGCTAAACAAATGCACTCGGTCCGGGTCGGGGGAAACGTAGAAAGTATCGCCCACCGCATAGCGGCCGCGGGCATCGACCAAAATGCCGGTCTGGCCACCCATCCGGGTCGAGGATTTGAGGACGCCGTCGGTGGAGCTGTTGCCGGCGGCGTCGTTAAGCTCGCCATAGACATAGGTCTGGTTGCCCAGCTCTTCGACGTGCGCGACGGTGAACTTTGCCCCGCCGTTGCCGGTATCGCTTAGCTGCCAGTCTTCCGGGCGGATGCCCACCGTGACGGTCTCCACGCCCTCAAAGTTGTAGTTTGCCAGATTGATGCGGGTAGAGCCGATGGTGAGCTCAGAGGAGTTATGGGTGAGGTCGTAGATATTCATCGCCGGGGATCCAATGAAACCGGCGACGAAGACGTTCTGCGGGCGGTCATAAATGGTGCGGGTGGTATCCACCTGCTGTAAGACGCCGGCATTGAGGACGGCGACGCGGTCACCCATGGTCATCGCCTCGGTTTGGTCGTGGGTGACATATACGGTGGTGGTACCAAGGCGGCGCTGCAGGTTAGAGATCTGCGCGCGGGTGGAAACGCGCAACTTAGCATCCAGGTTGGATAGCGGCTCGTCCATGCAGAATACGGCCGGTTCGCGGACGATGGCGCGGCCCATGGCCACGCGCTGGCGCTGTCCACCGGAGAGGTTGGCCGGCTTGCGGTCCAGAAGGTCTTCCATCTGCAGGATCTTCGCCGCCTCGTGCACGCGGGATTGAATCTCGTTCTTCGGAACCTTGCGGTTTTCTAGCGCGAAGGACATATTCTGCGCCACGGACATATTGGGGTAGAGGGCATAGTTCTGAAAGACCATGGCCACGTCGCGGTCCGATGGGCTAACCCCGGTGACGTCCCTGCCGCCGATGCGGATGGAGCCGCGGTCGGTGGGCTCGAGACCTGCCAGCATGCGCAGGCTGGTGGACTTACCGCAGCCGGATGGGCCGACGAGAACTAAGAATTCGCCATCGGCAATATCCAGGTTAAGGCGGTCAACGGCGGGGCGTTCCGCGTCCTTAGAGTAGATGCGGCTTGCGCCATCGAAGGTGACAGTAGCCATGGTTACCTTTCAGAAACTAGTGGGGAAGGGGAGTGGCTGCGAGAGCCTACTTATTGATGACGGTCTTAACCTGGTTGTCGTAGATGGACTGCAGGGTCTTTTGCAGATCGGTCAGCACCTTGGTGACGTCATCGCGGTTGGTGACGATCTTTTCGAAGGCGCCGCCGATTTCCTGGTCCGCGCCGGGCAGGAATACGCGGGCATTGTCCTGCGGGCGAGTTTCTGGCAGCTGCTTGATAGCCGTTTCGAAGTTCGGGTTTTCTTCCATGAACTTCTTCTGGTCCTCGTTGTCTACCGCGGTGGAGCGCACCGGCATGTAGCCCACGTTCTGGGACCAGTAGCAGGTGTTTTCCTCATTGGTGATGAAGTCAATGAGTTTGATAGCGGCCAGCTGGCGGTTCTTGCTGATGCCAGCTGGGATGGCAAGGCCGGCACCACCGGTGGGGCAGGCGCCGTCGCCAGTCGGGTTAGGCAAGAAGGCGGTGCCGAGCTCGAACTTGGCGGTATCGGTCAGACCCGCCAGGTCACCGGTGGACAGGACGGTGGCGGCGGCGCGGCCGGTGCCG
>QWCP01000567.1_pt1 | contig 10400 bp, 9 predicted proteins | sample 1972561 | NCBI WGS metagenome assembly QWCP01 (sample SAMN09866705, study PRJNA288562) | Human vaginal metagenome isolate pre4_vaginal, whole genome shotgun... | isolation source: vagina | host: Homo sapiens | place: USA: California
AACTCGGCTAACTGATAAAGATATTTCTCTTCCATAATACAAAGGAAAGAAAAATAAAACAATTATGAAAATATCCCCCACTAAATTTCTACTGAGCCGAAATTTCTACTGACCCCTCATTCCGTTTAGTCTCAACTTTATTTTCAATACCACAAATAAAGAAACAAAAAAAGTGCTTAAAGCTTTTCAACTTTAAGCACTTTATAGTTGCGGAGGCAGGACTCGAACATGCGACCTCCAGGTTATGAGCCTGGCGAGCTACCAACTGCTCCACTCCGCGATATTAACCATAAATTAAGTAGCAATTGTTATGCCATTTCTTAATTGCGAGTGCAAAGGTATAAAGAATATTTCGTTTAACCAAACAACTCTTGCAAAAAGTATATTTTTTAACAATAAGATACACACTTCTATCTTTTATTAAGGTTTTTAGTCTAGTCTTGTTTATCAAACTCTTCTTACAGCATATTTTCCAACATCGCCACAGCCCTCTTTATATCGTCTGAAAAGGAAGCATGGCAAAGTAAAAAGTCGTCCTTACCAGCCGATAAAGTTTTGTAGAGCGTTTGATTCATACCTTCAATAAATAAGCTAATGGCATATTCTATATCATCCTTCTGCTGTAAATTATCGGAATAGGCATACACGCAATATTTTTGATGAAAGAAGCAGTAGGCTTGTTCTATACTATCTTTTGTTATCTGTTCCATTTATATAAATGTGTTATTGAGATGGTCTCCCTTTTAAAGCTACAAAATTAACGATATTTTGGCTTATACAAGGAGGAAATTTATATTTTTCTTGCAAGTTTCTTTTTAAAATTGTATCTTCGCACACAGATAAACTTTGGGTAACCAAACGTGGGGTGCCATTCCGTTGAATGAGCTGAGATTAGACCCGTATAACCTGATGCAGGTAATGCTGCCGTAGGAAGTGCTAACGAGTAATAATTAGGTTTATCATATACAGAACATTTTCATATCCCCCATTGTAGGTTGCCTTAGAATAAGGTAAAGGCTATGCGCTATTGTACAACTTTGACAATTGCTGGCTCTGATTGTAGTGGAGGAGCAGGTATTCAGGCTGATATTAAAACGATGTCAGCCCTAGGATGTTATGCTTCTTCAGTAGTTACGGCAATTACGGCTCAAAATACGCTGGGGGTTTATGCTATACAACATGTTAAGCCTAGCATAATAGCAGCACAACTTCGGGCTGTTATGGAGGATATTCGCCCTGATGCTATTAAGGTAGGAATGATCGTTGATGGAGAAACGATAGAGGTAATCACGGATATACTACAGCAATATAAGCATATTCCACTCATTGTTGACCCCGTTATGGTATCCTCGTCAGGAAGTAAACTTATAGAAGAGAATGCCATAGCGATATTCCTTAAACGATTAGTACCTATAACTACTTTACTTACCCCTAACATCCCCGAAATAGAAGTCTTAGCGAATACAAAGCCGATAAGCTTAACCGATTTTGAACTTGCTGCTCAACGTTTACTAAACATTAACTGCAATGCTGTTTTAATAAAAGGAGGACACAGAGAAGAAAGCAACAAGGTGGATTATCTTTTCAGAAAACAACATCCTCCTATTTCCTTTTCTTCACCAACGGTAGAAACCCATAATACGCACGGCACAGGATGCACGCTTTCATCGGCTATTACTGCGTTTATGGCAAGAGGACTTACTCTTGAAAAGGCTATACAACGAGCAAAGGAATATCTTACCCAAGCCCTAAAGGCTGGAGCTGGTATTACAATAGGACAAGGACATGGAGCGGTTAATCATTTTTATAATCCTAAAAAAATAATCAAACAATGACAAGCATACAATATATAACGCACGAGAACCAAAGGCTGAGCTATCTTGATGGTGCAATATTAGCATTAATGGGAGGGTGTAAATGGGTGCAACTTCGTATGAAAGAAGCTTCCGACGAGGAGTTTCTAGTTGTAGGGAGCCAACTTAGGGAGCTATGTAAAATATATAGTGCCACTTTTATATTAGACGATCGTGTGCATCTTGTCAAACCATTAGGTGCAGATGGAGTACATTTAGGAAAAAATGATATGCCTATAGATGAGGCTCGCCGTTGTCTACAATCGGATAAGGTGATAATAGGTGGAACAGCAAATACCTTCGACGATATTAAAAGACTACACCAGCAAGGAGCAAACTATATTGGGTGTGGACCGTTTCGCTATACAGAAACAAAGAAGAAACTAGCTCCTATACTAGGGTTTCAAGGATATAAAAGCCTTGTTGAAAAAATGAAAAGTGAGGGAATAACGTTACCCATATTTGCTATTGGGGGTATATTATATGATGATGTGAAAGCCTTATTATCTATTGGCATTGATGGTATTGCAATTAGCGGAGGTGTTCTAAACGCCGACAACCCTATAGAAAAAATGAAATTATTAATGAAATTAACATAACATTATGAGAAACGATATTAAAATAGAGTATCCTTCATCTGAAAAAATTTATATGAGAGGTGAACGCTTTCCCAAACTAAAAGTAGGAATGCGACAGATCAATCTCACGCCTACAGTGGAAATGGTGGATGGTAAGAAAGTGATTAGGAATAATGATCCTATAATTGTCTACGACACAAGTGGACCTTACAGTGATCCAAACATAGAAATTGATTTACAAAAAGGTCTTCCTAAATTGCGCAAAGCATGGATTGCTAACCGTAAGGGAACACTAATGTATTATGCTAAACAAGGCATTATTACGGAAGAAATGGAGTATGTGGCTATCCGAGAGAATATGAATTGTAAAGCACTTGGCATAGAAAGTCATATTACCCCAGAGTTTGTCTGCAAAGAAGTAGCAGCAGGTAGGGCTGTAATTCCTTCCAATATCAATCACCCTGAAAGTGAGCCAATGATTATTGGCACTAACTTCTTAGTAAAGATCAATACAAATATTGGCAATTCGCATGAAAACTCTAGTATTGATGAGGAAGTAGAAAAGGCTGTATGGAGTTGTAAATGGGGAGGCGACACCCTGATGGATCTATCCACTGGCGACAATATCCACGAAACGAGAGAATGGATTTTGCGCAACTGTCCTGTTCCTGTTGGCACAGTACCTATGTATCAAGCCTTTGAAAAGGTAAACGGAAAGGCAGAAGATCTAACATGGGAAATTTTCCGAGACACACTAATAGAACAGTGTGAACAAGGTGTTGACTACTTTACCATTCATTGTGGTATCCGACTAAAGAATGTCCATCTTGCTAAAAATCGCCTTACGGGTATGGTAAGTAGAGGTGGTAGTATTATTTCTAAATGGTGTCAAGTACACAATGAGGAAAGTTTCCTTTATAGCCACTTCGATGATATTTGCGACATCTGTGCCAAATACGATGTAGCAATCTCGCTAGGCGATGGTTTACGCCCCGGTTCTACCTACGATGCTAACGATGCGGCACAATTTGCCGAGCTTGATACGATGGGAGAACTCGTGGAGCGTGCTTGGGCTAAAAATGTGCAGGCATTTATAGAAGGTCCTGGTCATGTACCTATGCACAAGATACGTGAGAATATGGATCGTCAGATAGAGAAGTGCCATGGCGCACCTTTCTATACTTTAGGCCCGCTAGTAACCGACATTGCCCCAGCTTACGACCATATAACTAGTGCCATTGGAGCTTCTATGATAAGTTGGTATGGCACTGCCATGATTTGCTATGTTACGCCAAAGGAACACCTTTCGCTTCCTAATAAAGAAGATGTGCGAGTAGGTGTTATTACTTACAAAATTGCTGCTCATGCAGCCGACTTAGCAAAGGGACATCCTGGAGCATCAGTAAGAGATAACGCACTAAGCAAGGCGCGATATGAGTTTCGCTGGAAAGACCAGTTTAATCTTTCACTCGACCCAGAGAAAGCACGTGAGTATTGGGAGGCATCTAATAAAGTAGGCGGGAAATATTGCACGATGTGCGGACCTAACTTTTGTGCAATGCGCATTAGTCAAACATTAGAAGATTGCGATAAATAACATAAACCAAATTATATAATTATGATAGAAAAAGAAGTTTCAAAAGGTATCATTAGTACCTATTTTGAGAAAATGGAGAAGTGCCTAGACTTGGATGTTGCCATCGTTGGTGGCGGTCCTTCAGGCATAGTAGCTGCTTATTACATGGCTAAAGCAGGATTAAAAGTGGCATTGTTCGATCGTAAACTATCACCTGGTGGTGGTATGTGGGGAGGTGCTATGATGTTCAACCAACTTGTTATCCAAAAAGAAGCACTAGCGATTATTAAAGACTTTGATATTAACTATGAGCAATACAATGATGATTTGTTTACTGCTGACTCAATAGAAAGCACTTCTGCATTGCTTTACAAGGCTGTACACGCAGGTGCAACGATCTTTAATTGCTATTCAGTAGAAGATGTGGTGTTTAAAAATAACATTGTTAGTGGTGTGGTTGTAAATTGGACACCAGTGCTTCGCGAGGGTTTACATGTTGATCCTCTGAATATTATGGCGAAATTTGTGATTGATGGCACAGGACATGATAGCGAAATGTGTAAGGTTGTGGCACGCAAAAACGGCATTAAACTAAATACTTCAACGGGGGATGTGATAGGCGAACGCTCGCTTGATGTAGCTGAAGGCGAACAGCAAGTGGTGGAAGGCACAAAGGAAATTTATCCCGGACTTTATGTTTGTGGTATGGCTTCGTCTGCTGTTGGAGGAACACCACGCATGGGACCAATCTTTGGAGGTATGCTGATGTCAGGTAAGAAGGTTGCCGAAATGATTATTAAGCGTATTCAAGCATAAAAGTAATTTTGAGTGCTAAACCATGAGTGATAGCCAAAAGCTATATACGTTTTGGTTTAGTACTCTTTTCTATACATTATTATATAGAAGGTATATGGAGATTATCGTTATAACTCAACCTACATTTATTAGTAACGAAGCCGCTATTATACAGCAATTATTGTCTTTAGGTGTTGCCAGAGTACATATAAGAAAACCTAATATGTGTATCGAGAGCTGTAGACAACTAATAAAAGATATCCCTGCATGCTTTCACGCTAAATTATCACTACATGATAACTTCGCATTAACAAGAGAATTTGAAATTGGTGGAATACATTTAAACCACCGAAATCCAACTATTCCAAAAGGCTTTAAAGGTATTATCTCGAAGTCATGCCATAGCTTTCAAGAAGTTATAGAGAACAAAGAAACACATAATTACTTATTCCTTAGTCCCATATTCAATAGCATTTCTAAGCAAGGATATTTATCAGCCTTTACACATGAAAGCCTAACCTTAGCCCATAAGCAGCAAATCATTGAAACTAATGTTTATGCATTAGGTGGTGTAACCTTAAAAAATATCCACAAGCTGTATAATTATGGTTTTGGTGGTGCTGCCATTTTAGGAGATATATGGGAAAAAGTAGGTACGACAGACTTTGAAAAACACGTTATAAAACTCGTAACGCATTAAAATAAAATTATACACCACCTTTCATTTTTCTAAGCTTTTTCTCTGCTAAACCTCAGTTATTGCTTATTTTTGCAATCAAAACTTACAAGCACTATGAAGAGAAAAGCAATTATAATGGGAGCCACATCGGGTATAGGGAGAGAAGTGGCAAAATTGCTCTTAAACAAAGGTTGGGAGATTGGTATTACTGGACGAAGAAAGGAAGAACTTATTAAGTTTCAGCAAAAAGCACCAAATCTTATTCATTTTAAGGCAATTGATGTTTGTAAAGACGATGCTCCCATATTACTTCTGGAGTTGATTGATGAAATGGGAGGTATAGATCTTTATGTACACTCCTCTGGATATGGCAAACAGAACATAAACCTTGATACAGCTATAGAAAAGCAAACACTATTGACAAATGGCGTAGGCTTTACAACGATGATAGATGCGGTGTATAATTATTTTGCTAATACTGGAGAGGAAGGACATATCACTGCTATAACAAGCATTGCTGGTACAAAGGGATTAGGCGCAGCTCCCGCCTATTCGGCTACTAAAAGGCTTCAATGGACTTATCTTGAAGCACTCGTACAACAAGCACGAATGAGGAAGTTAGCCATCACTTTTACTGATTTCAGACCAGGCTTTGTAGCCACTGACTTCTTAGGAAATGATCACTATCCTATGTTGATGCAAAAGAAATATGTGGCAAAGAAAATAGTTCAAGGTATCTTTCAGCATCGGCGACGTGTTACAATAGATTGGCGTTATCGCCTACTCTGCTTCTTTTGGAAACTCACTCCAAGTTTTATTTGGGAGCGAATGAAGATTAGAACATAAAACAAAAAGAGGTGTTCTTCCATTATGGAAAAACACCTCTTTACTTTTTGTAGTATTAACCTTATCCTAAAGTAGGAACAATAGCATAATAGATAACATCATGATCGGTACAGTTTTCAAACCAATGGCTATGCCCATCTGGACAATAATGTACCTGCCCCATCTTAATGATTTCGATAACATCATCATAATGTACTGTCAATTCACCGCTAACAACAAACATTGCTTCGAATGACCCCTTATGTTCATGCTTACCACTACATGCGCCTGGACGTAAGGTGGAATACATAATACGGGCTTTATCATCAATATAGTTGCGAGTATCTAGCTTTCCTTTTCCTCCCTTAAAGCCTTCTATATGCTCCTCGGGGATCTTTTCAAAATCAATTTTCAAAATTCTCTATCTTCAATTTTTAATTAAACTAGAATGTATATCTCAAACCTAGCTGACCTCTCCAACGGCTGTTGTAATCAACGTAGTTACGAGCAACGTGTGTACCATCAAACTTGAATACACCTTTTCCCTCATAGTTGAATGGGCTAAAGTAACGATTGAAACCATCACCATAGGTATGCCCCCAATCTTTATTCAAGAGGTTACCAACGTTAATAATATCCATACTCAACTCAAGGGAATTAATGTTAGAACCTACCTTGAAGCTGTACTTTTGTGCGAGGTGAACATCAAAGTGATGCTCGAAAGCCAAATTATCTGCAAAACGCTCAAAAAATTCACCACGATGGTGCTTCATGTAAGAATCATCTGCTAGATATTGCTTCATTAATGCACGCTGCTGATCTTCTGTTAGTGTTCCATTAAAACCAGGACCTAAAACCTTAGTAACAAATGCGTAAGTATCCTTACTATTGTTAACCTTAACGCCTGAAGCAAACTTCATCTTGTCGATTTGAGCATCTGTTGGGATAAAGAAAGCGTCGTTGCCTCTTTGTCCGTCTTCATTCATATCACCATACATCTCAATTGAATAAGGTGAGCCACTACGACCTTGATAGATCAAGCCTACAGTGGTTTGCCATGCTTGTTTAGCACCATACTGAACATGGTAATAAGCACTTGCCTGAATACGATGAGGTACGTTGTATGCACTGAATGAAAGCTCAGGATCATTAGGATTGCGATAAGTGGTATTATAACCAAAGTTACTAGCTGCAACTGATGAAGTTCCACTATTAACACTCTTAGAGCGTGTATAAGTATAGCTAGCCATAAGATCAAGACCAAAGTTGAAGTGCTTTTCAGCTTTAAGAGAAAGACTTAGGGTATAGCCTTTATTAGTATTATAAAGTCCATAAACATGATTAAATGCTGTCTTTCTTGTAGTTTTGGTTAGCATAGGGCGATTATCCCATTCATAACCATATACATTTCCAAAAGTCTGTCCTGTTAACTCATAAGCCAAATCCTTGTAATAAACATCATTCAAGGTCTTAGAGTAGATGGCTTCTGCTGTCCAATCAATTCCAAGCAATTTTGCATCAAGACCCAAATTGAATTTTAATGTTTGAGCTAATTTAAAATTATCATCAAAAACATTAACTGTTTGGTTGCCTGAAGACTTTAAAGTAGAGAAGTTGCCTGATTGATCATTAGGATTTAAAATAAGGTTAATACCCTTAGGTCTATTAACATTATAAGTTGTCAACTGGATACCTGTATTAGCAAAATTGTTGCTTACCCAAACGTATGGAATACGACCAGTAAACACACCTACACCACCACGAAGAATAAAACGACGATCCTTGTTCATATCCCAACGGAAGCCTACACGAGGACTCCACAATGGTGTGCTTGAAAGCTTATGATCGGTACGAACGCCCCACTTTTGAGCTGCAGCATATTCATTGAATGGAATATTTGCAGTAGGAGTATCAAAGAATAATGGAATATCTACACGCAAACCATAAGTGAGCTGGAAAGAAGGAGTAACATTCCACTTGTCTTGTGCATAGAAACCTAACTGACCTGCAGCAAAAGGTGTTTTCCAACGAGGATCACCCGTTACATCTGTATTTGCCTGACCATACATATAGCTATTGAAATACTGATAAGTAGGATCTATGGTACCAGCTTTATAATCGGTATAATATTTATTAAAGGCTGTTAGATCTTTAAATTGGTAAGTACCCGTAAAATCTTGAATGTACAAGTTAGCAAATTTATAGTATTCATTATGTGTACCAAAGGTAAACGTATGATTGCCTTTATACCATGTCAAGTTATCCTCGAAAGTATAGATATCTTGATCCAAAGAGTTAGCAGCAGAGCTACGCTCATTACCAATATTTACAGTTCCACCAGTTACCTGAACAGAGATACCTGGGAAGTAAGAAGTAACATTACGTTTATCGCGAACACGAACGTAGGTAGCACGTGCCTCATTACTTATAGATGGAGATATACGGCTTTGTAGCTCGGCAGTAAATGAGTTAGTTACACTCTTAAATGGATAAGTGTAAATATTATCATTTACCGTAGAAGCCGAACTTGTATTGTTAAGCTGATTAGCAGTAACATTGCTCCAACGGAAAGAGAACTTATTTGACTCATTAATATTCCAGTCGATCTTTGCCCCAATCTTATCGCTCTTTGTATAGATATCAGGATTTCCAAAGCCGCCAGTGTATTCTATACCTTGTTTTGCAGCCATTTCTTTAATCTTAGCAAGAATACCATCAGCTTCTTCTACATTTACACGAGAACCTTCTTGACCATATCCGTTGAGGTTAGGATAAGTTTTATTAACATGCTCATAATTTACAAAGAAGAAAAGTTTGTTCTTAATGATTGGGCCACCTAATGTGAAGCCTGCTTGGTATTCATCTTGTTTAGTGTACTTGGGAGCATAACCTGTACCATCAGAGTAAGGGTAAGAATGACCAATAAGGTTTTGATTATTACCAAAACCATACACACTACCATGAAACTGATTAGTACCACTCTTAGTAATGGCATTAATAGCACCACCCGTAAAACCACTCTGACGAACATCGAAAGGAGCAATATTTACTTGAATTTGTTCAATTGTTTCCATAGAAACTGGTTGCCCACCAGCCTGACCACCATTTGATCCATTTGCCGCTAGACCAAACACATCATTATTCATTGCACCGTCTATCATAAAAGAATTGTAACGATTGCTAGTACCTGCAAACGACATAGCACCATTTGAGGAGGTTGTCAACTGTGGATTAAGACGAGCTACATCAGCAATACTATGAGTAATACTTGGCATTTCAGCAATTTGTTTAGACGAAATGGCTTGCGCAGCCCCCGTCTTCGTACCATTGATACCAGCATTACCTGTTACGACTACTTCTTGAAGTTGCTTAGAGTCATCTTCTAGCTTGCAAGACAAATCTTCTGTTTCTCCTAGCTGTAGATGTACGTTTTGAAAGGTTTTAGTTTTTTGTCCGATATAGGCAATCTCCACTTTATAGGGACCACCTACACGCATTCCATCGATAGTGTATCTACCATCAATGTTTGTAACTGCTCTGTAAATAGTTCCAGATGGTTGATGCGTAGCTGTTACGGTGGCACCAATCACGTCCTCCCCTTGAGAAGTTACCTTACCACTAATTCCTGATGTTGTAATCTGTGCAAAGGCTGTACTTGTCATTACAAAGAACATTGTAATCAGAAAGAATAATCGTTTCTGCATAGTTTGAAAAATTAATAAGAAGTTGTTTGAAAATGATTTAAATATTTTTTGCAAATGTAATGAATTAGTTTTAATTTCCCGTCGTTCTTCCTATTAAATTATTATTACAGTCCGCTAAACTTTTGGTTAAGATACAAATTTAGGGCTGACACTTCTCACGAGGTATCAGCCCTTTTTGTTATCTTTGCTTTTGTTCCCAAACTCAGATAACATGGGCAAAAGTACACATTTTTTCGGACAGCCGGTATATGGTCAGCTAATAAAATCTCTCGAGAGTCTCTTTTCAAGCAGACGTAGAGTCAACCAGCAAGTGCAAAATTATAAAACGTGTTTGAAGAACTCGCATTTTGGTGTAGAAAAGTTTAATTTTTCTCTCGGTCTTTCGTTCAA
>QWCP01000574.1_pt1 | contig 10280 bp, 13 predicted proteins | sample 1972561 | NCBI WGS metagenome assembly QWCP01 (sample SAMN09866705, study PRJNA288562) | Human vaginal metagenome isolate pre4_vaginal, whole genome shotgun... | isolation source: vagina | host: Homo sapiens | place: USA: California
ATCCACAGAGGTATCAAGAGACGGAATAGAATTTATAAGTCCTGAGGTATACGGGTGCAAAGGATTGGTAAATAACTCGTACGCGCGCGTATATTCAACCTGATGACCTGCATACATAACCAAAACCCAATCGGCCATTTCGGACACAACGCCCATATCGTGCGTAATAAGCATAATGGCAGTGTTAAGCTTGGTTTTCATATCATCAAGTAACTGTAAAATTTGTGCCTGAATTGTTACGTCCAAAGCCGTTGTTGGCTCATCACAAATCAAAAGCTCAGGCTCACAAGCAAGTGCTTGTGCGATCATCACACGCTGACGCATACCACCAGATAACTCGTGCGGATAACTCTTAAACACTTTTTGAGGAGCAGGAATTCCCACCAGCTCTAGCATATGCAAAGCACGAAGATCCGCTTCTTTTTTACTAAGATTGCGATTATGCGCCAGAAGCGCTTCACGAATTTGTTTTCCAGCACTCATAACGGGATTGAGCGAGGTCATGGGCTCTTGGAAAATCATGCTCATTCTTTTTCCGCGATACTGCGTAAGCGCTTTATGAGATAAGTGCGTAATGTCATGTCCGTTAAAAGTAATAGAGCCGTGTGTAACGTGCGCTATGGGACGAGGCAAAAGCGACATAATCGAAAGCGCCGTCATCGATTTTCCGCAACCGCTCTCCCCTACAACCGCCAAAGTTTCACCACGACGCATTGCAAAACTTACGTGGTTAAGAGCTAACAGGCTTCCCTGTTCAAGTTCGAGCGAAACATCAATGTCTTGTACTTGCAAAAGATTTTGCGCATCGCACGAGGAGTCTGATTTCTGAGCAGCTTCCAAAGCAACATCTGATGTTTGAACAAGTTCTTTATCAGCACAAATCTTAGTTTCGTTATGAGGGTTTTTGAGTTCACGTTTCATACTGACCTCTTATCGATTAAGTTTTGGATCAAGCGCATCACGAAGAGCGTCACCTAACAGGTTAAAAGCCATAACGGTGATGATAATTGCACACCCTGGAATAACGCTGTAATACGTATTGGATTGAATATAGGGTTGAGAAGAGGCAATCATTTGACCCCAGCTTGCCATAGGAGGCTGTACACCCAAACCCAAAAATGAAAGCGTAGCTTCGGACAAAATAGCATTGGGAATACCCAGCGTAGAAACAACGATCAAGGTAGAAACACAGTTTGGCAAGAGGTGTTTCATAATAATACGCCAGCTTTTTCCGCCGCTTAAAATGCATGATTGAATATATTCAGAATTTTTAAGGCGCATCACATCACCTCTAATAAGGCGCGCGGTTGATGTCCACATCAGCAGACCTAACGCAATATAGAGGTTAATAAGGCCTGGTCCCATAACAAACATAATAAGAATTGCAAACAGCAAAAACGGAAACGAAGAAAAAACCTGTATAACAAACGAAATAGCAGCATCGGTTTGTCCACCAAAATAGCCAGCGCATACACCGGCAAAAAAGCCAAGCGCAAGGGCAATAATCTGAGAAATAATACCTACCGAAAGTGAAATGCGACATCCAAAAACAATGCGCGCAAAAATGTCACGGCCAAACTCGTCGGTACCAAAAATGTGCGTTGCATTGGGCTTTTGCAATGCGCTTGGCAAGGATTGAGCATTGGGATCATATGCCGATAACAGCGGCGCACAGATAGCAATCACACACAGCACGCAGATAACTGCCAAACAAAACAGTCCTAATTTGTTGCGCGTGAAACGTTTCCAGCTCATAGACCAGTATCCACTATGAGACGAGGCTTTTTGTATACGCTTTGCTTGTTGGGCAAGATCAGGCTTCTTAAAGCCTTTTATGCACGTAGATAGCTTCATACTAGTTTGCCTCCTTACCCAAACGAATACGTGGATCAACAAGTGCATACAGCACATCGACAATCAGGTACACCACAACGCAAATTAACGCGATATACATAACAGAACCTTGAATGAGCGGTAAGTCGCGCGCATTGATAGCATCTAGGAGCAACTTGCCCATACCCGGCATTGCAAAAACTGTTTCGATAATAAGCGATCCAGTAAGAATATCGCCCAATTGCGCTCCTGCAATGGTAATAATAGGAATAACTGCATTTCGAAGACCATGAAGTAAAATGATACGTACGCGCGCAAGACCTTTGGCCTCGGCAGTACGCATAAAATCTTGGTTAAGCACTTCTAACATAGAAGTACGCGTAACGCGCGAAATACTTGCAGCATAGCGCGTTGAAAGCGCAATACATGGAAGCACAAAACTCGCAAGTGTTTTAATTCCCGAAAGCGGAAACCACTTTAGATGAAGCGCAAAAATAATCTGAACAATAATAGCAACCCAAAAAGAAGGAGCCGAAATACCAAAAATTGAAAACGACATCAAAGCGCGATCAAGCGCTTTTCCATGAAAAACTGCTGCAAGCGTGCCTACACTTACGCCTACCACAAGAGCAAGGATATAGGCGGAACCCGAAAGCTTAAGCGTAACCGTAAAAGCTTTTGCAAGCAAAGCGATAACGGGCTTATGCTGGGCATACGATACGCCAAAATCTCCTCGTATCATATGCGTAAACCACGTAGTATATTGCTCAACAACCGGCCTATCTAAGCCCATGGTGTGGCGAACCTGATTAACGGTAGCCTCATCTGCCATATCGCCCATCATAATACGAACGGGATCTCCGGGTACAATATTCAAAACAAAAAATGTGATAAGCGATATACATAAGACAACTGCTATGGCTTGTAAAATACGCTTAACGATATAATATTTCACGCCATTTCCCCCTCTCCTCTTGGAAATGTATATACTTTACTATACGGTACTTAAAAAATTACTCAAAATTTGTGATTAAACTGTAACATAAGTTAATAATTGTTTATATATTCGTATATGCTAACTAGTTTTATACAAAACAACCTGAGCACCACAAGCATTCAAAACAAAAAACGTAAGCGCACTGGGCATCTCTATATATGTTTTTACAGCGAGGCCCTCTTACTAACAATTGTATCGTGTGCGTGAACAGAAGAAGGTGCTGTTTTACGCAGCACCTCCTCGTTATCCTTACATGAAACCTTACCAAAAACTCACTTAGCTTTGGGGATTATAGTTTGGATCTGATGTATCAACATCAAGTTCAAACGTATGATAAATAAGATTGCCAACGGCTGCGCCCTTAACATAAGGCTTAGCAACAAAGGTTCCCTTTGGCCAGTACAGAGGAATGGTTGCATAATCTTCACGAGTGATCTTGGTATCAACCTGCTTGTAGATATCTGCACGCTCTTGTTCATCATGAGAAACACGCGCCTTATCTAAAAGAGCGTCTACCTCGTGATTGTTATAGAACGACGATTTTTTAGCAGCACTGGTGCTGTAAAAGTATGTATACAGGTGATTATCGCCATCGGCATAAAGCGGATACCAACCAAGTGCCGTAATTTGGAGATTTCCATCTGCCCAGTCTTTGGCCCAAACGCCAGCATCTTCTACCTGTACATCAAGATCTACGCCTATTTTTGACCAATAATCCTGAACTGCAACAACCTGTTTTTGGCTCAAACCAGCACGAACTTTTGCAGTAAGTTTAAGATCGGTTACACCTGCCTCGGCAAGCAAAGCTTTTGCCTTATCAGGATTATATTCAAGCGCACCCATATCCTTAAGCGAACCAGGTGTTTGAGGAGCAAGCCAACCACCAGCAGCAATAGCATTGCCACTTGCGATGGTATCAACAAGCTCTTGACGGTTAATTGCCAGCGACAAAGCCTGGCGAACACGCACATCCTCAAGACCTTTACCTTGTTTAAGGTTAAGGTTAATAAAATGTACACCTAAAGATTCATACGAATGAATAAGATCTTTAACATCGGGATCTGCCTGATACTGTGCAAGCAGCGAAGGATCAAGATCGCAATAATCAATGTCGCCATTTTTAAACGCAAGCATCTTAGTGTTGAGATCGTCAAAGTATTTATAGTGGATCTCATCAAGAGCGGGCTTGCCATCGTGATGGTCATCAAAGCGAGCAAGTACAACTTCGGTTGTTTCGTCGTTTGAAACAAGTTTATAGCGACCGGTTCCAATAAGATTAGTACCCTGACCCCAATCTTTACCTGCTTTTTCGCAAGCATCTTTAGGAAAAATGTGTGAATAGGAAATAGCAAGATTAGACGGGAATGCCGCAAATGGAGCTTTAAGCGTAAAAGTAAAATGCGTATCATCTTGAATCTTAAAACCAGCAAGCTCTTTTGCTTTACCAGCAAGCATCTCGGCAGCGCCTAAAATTGATGTATACATATACGTGGATTTTGCAGCAGTTTCAGGGGTAAACATACGCTCGAACGTATATTTAACGTCTGCTGACGTAAGCGTTGAACCATCATGGAACTTGACACCCGATTTAAGCGTGCATGGCAGGGTTACCCCATCAGCTTCAAATTGAGGAATTGACTCAAGCAAAACAGGAACCAACTTGTTAGTTTCATCCCAACGAAGCAAGGATTCGCAAATGCTATCCGAAATTGAAGCAGAAAGCGAATTTGTGCTGCGTTGCATATCCAGAGGAACTTTAGCATTGGCTAAGCCAAAACGCACAATTTTCTTCTTATCTGCACCTGCATTCTCATCAGTTGCACCACAAGCGCTCAACATCGCCGAAGCGGCGATGCCGCCCATGGAGACGGCTGATGCCTTAAGGAAATTACGACGGGTAATTGTATCCATCTTAATCCTACCTTTCCTAAAAGCTTGTCGTGTATAACGTAAGCATTGAATTCCAAAATTTACAGACGTTCATAAAAACATACTATATGTCTTTCGTTCGTAAATAATGTATTCAAATTTGCTTACGAATAACTTTGTCATGTTTTGTGAGATGTGAAAAGACTTTTTTGAATTTGGAAACAATTATGTAATATTTACCCACATGTTAAACACAAATGACCTATGTTTTCCCATGATTGTGTATGATTTAGATCATATAAGATAAAATCAATGCCATTCAGAATACCATCCTACACACGATTTACACTATTGTTTGTATTTTTGCCTTCTTAATACAACTTTCCCCTATTTTTTTGCCGATTATTATTCAAAAAGCAAATAAATTATTTCTTTCTCCATACATAGTAAAGTTAGAATCGGTTAATTACGTATTACTTTCGATTGAATCCTCATATGAAACTTTACATCCTTATACTTATAACTGTTCTTACCACTCACCATATCTTTCTACATTATTGTTTGTAATTTCAGCACTCTACATAAGATACGAGGTAACACTCAATACTATGTATTGATTACAACAGCTTGCTATGAGCGCACACAGTGTCTATGCATTTTATAAAAGTTTTGAATATCCAATGACCATCCCTTACTATGTTTAAGGAAATCTAGCATATAGGCATAGATACGTAGGCATAGATACGACCATTAAAACTCATAAGAAAGAGTATGAGCAATGCACGCACTTCACGCACGACTTGGAAAAAATTTTGATCTCGCACAGCGTCTTATACGCTACCAGAAAGCAATCGTAGAGAAGCCCAAAACGCTTCGCGGTTCATGGCGCAGCTGGTGTTGTCCATGTGGGCAAAACGAACATGGCAAATTTGTACAGGCGGCGTTTAAAGAAGTTCGCTTAGATTTGGGGTGCGGAAAAGGAAATTTCACGCTTGAGGCAGCACGGCGCGAGCCTGGTGTGCTTTTTGTTGGCGTGGATATAGAGCCGTTGTGTATAGCCATTGCGGCGCAGAAGATTTGTGACGAGAAGCTTTCTAATGTGGTGGTATTTTGTGCGCATTCAAGTCTTTTGCATGAATATTTTGCTCAAGGCGAATTGGCACGTATATACCTTAATTTTCCAACCCCGTTTCCGCGCAAAAAGCAGGCGCGTGATCGCTTGGTGTATCTTGATAATTTGTTGGTGTATCGCGATTTGCTGGCTAAAGGTGCAAAGCTGACGTTTAAAACAGACTCATATCCGCTTATGCAATTTGCCAAAACTCAATTTGTACGTGCAGGCTATACATGTACGTGGGAATCGGACAATGCACGAGTTGAACGCCCAGATGAGCCTATGAGTCAATATGAGGAAAAACTAAGCGAGCAAGGCGCACGTGTGTTGGCTCGAGAATATATTGTGGGCACGTTGCCTGCACAGATTTCGCAGGTAGAAAAATTGAGTTTGGTTGATTATCTGCCAAGAGATCTCTCGCTTCTGAGCTATATTCCCCACGGTATGCAGGGAACTTTTACCAATTTGATTAATTACGAGGTAAAACACAACGGCAAGCGACTTGATTCGCATGGCCAGCCACTGCAATAGATGAATTAGAAAAAAATTTTATCTTGCATGACTATCCTCATGGAATCAATGCGTAGCACCTCTTTACAACGTAAAAAAGAATATAATATATGATTGACAAAGGCCATAATAATGGTCTTATTAAGATGAATAGAGCAAAACGAGGCGAGAATATGAAGGCACTTATTGTAATTGATTATTCATACGATTTTGTAGCAGATGATGGTGCTCTTACCGTAGGCGCACCGGCGCAGACACTTAGCCAACATATTTGCGAGCTTACGCATGATTTTCTTAATGCAGGCGAATATGTAGTTATTGCCAACGACACACATCACAAAGGTGATCCTTATCATCCAGAAACCAAACTCTTTCCACCTCACAATATCGAAGGAACTCCAGGTCAAAAGCTATATGGAGAAATGCAAACCATCTTGGACGCCAACAAGGATAATCCAAACCTTTATTACATGCCAAAAACTCGCTATTCCGCCTTTGCAGGAACCGATTTGCACATCAAGCTGAGAGAGCGCGGCATCAATGAAATTCATCTTGTAGGTGTTTGCACGGATATTTGTGTTCTGCATACAGCCGTTGACGCGTATAACCTTGGTTTTTCTATTGTTGTTCACAAGAATGGCGTTGCAAGTTTTGATCCACAAGGACACGCGTGGGCGCTTAACCATTTTGAGCATTGCCTTGGTGCAAAAATTGAAGATTAAAAGTTTAGAGTTTAGAGTTTAGAGTTTAAAATTATTTGAAACTCTATAAAAAATTGCTAGAACCGTTATGTTTATGAGATACTTTTCATGGTTCTTTTTGTAGCTTTCTCGTGCTATATCGATTGCCGTTGTGAGCAACACACCGAATAGCACGAGAAACAACTCCCATATTTTTTCTTTCATATCAAACACAATCTGCGCGCACCGTGCTAAGAATCGCACAAAAAGAGCCCCGTTTGGACGCTCTGCCTGCTGTTATTCAATGGAGGTGAGACCCGGATTCGAACCCAGGATAAGAAAGATTTTTTCAAACGTCACCACAGCTTCTGCGAAGGTCTTTACTCTCTTTCAAGCCTGCCTTTCACAATCTTGTCGAGCTGCTCTTGAGTGGTTACAGGTTCCTTCAAATCCATTTCTTTCCTTTCAACAGGTCCCGTCCGCTCGGACGTTTGCGAGTAGCATTACCCTTGCTACGAGGTAGGTACCGCTTTTCCGCAACGGTTGCGTGTATGAAATATGAAAAAAACCACTTTTCAGTGGCTTAAATCAACAAAATTGGGTATAATAATTAATAGAGATACCCGCCCGATTCTACTTGATGTGGATTTGCGCGGGTATTTTTTTTAATTAAAGGACGAGCCAACGGCTGGACTGAGTCGGGTTTGTTGGTGAATGAAATGCACCTGCGAGAGCGGGTGCATTTTTTAACTTACTTCCTTCGAGTACTTATGGCACCCGACTAACGATTCGAACGTTAATTTTCGGTTTTGGAGACCGATGTACTACCCTTGTACGAGTCGGGTGTGTGGTATAGTTGAATTATAAAAAGACCTTGGCGCTCTGAATAGGGAGTCAGGGTCTTTTTAATACCTATGTAAATTGTTCTCCTTATCGACAAAATATGATATAATCGATAAAAAGAGCGAGCAGCCCGCGTACAACTGCGCGAATTTGCACTCGCTTTTTTATTTGTACACATTAACTAACTCCCCTGTTTTTGTAAAACAAGCAATTGTGTAATTTGCACCGAATTCATTCGTAACGTCTTGTATTGCTTTAATAAGCTCTGCATCACTAAACTTAGATTCAGAGTTATCTATCACCACCCTTATAACGCCTTTTTTCTTTTTATTGGTCTTTAAAACATAATTTTTGTCCTATAGCCCGAAGGTCTTTATGTTCTCTTTCTAGCCTGCCTTTTAAAATCTTGTCGAGCTGCTCTTGGGTGGTTATAGGTTCCTTCAAATCCATATCTTTCCTTTCAACAGATTCCGTCCGCTCGGACGTTTACGAGTGGCATTACCCTTGCCACGAGGTAGATACCGCTTTACCGCAACGGTTACGTATATGAAAAAAGCCACTTTTCAGTGGCTTAAATCAACAAAATTAATTTAATTAGTTTGTTTACCAAGAAACAACAGGAACTGTTCTATCCCGCTTGAACTGCTCTATCTCTTCGAGCGTAACATCATCAAGAGTTCGCTCACCGATGAAGATGTCAGCAAGACTTGCATTAAATTTCCAATCCTTTGCTTTCCAGTCCCAAGAAAAAGGAAGTCCACTTTCAATTTTAACTAGAAGAAGACGGTCGTCACTTGCCATATAATGCGTTTCCATTAGCTGGCACCTCCAATCTTTTCAACTCCGCTCGGGGTCTTAATCGCGGAAGAATTTTCAACCATCTGTCGAACGAGTTTCTCTTTTTCGCTTTCTGGAGTTGCTGAGAGTCTAAACAATTCGTATAGAGAATGGTTCTTTTGTTTTACATCAAAGCTCTCTTCTGTATGAAATTGTAACTCAAAATTCTCACCATGTCCAGTGCTTATGACGGTATTAACACCTCGATATATCGCTTGTTTGTCCTTGAGTGTATCGTTAATTTTCGGTTTTGGAAACCGATGTACTACCCTTGTACGAGTCGGGTGTGTGTGGTATAGTTGTTTTAACAAAAAGACCTTGGCGCTCTGGATAGGGAGTCAGGGTCTTTTTAATACCTATGTAAATTGTCGCCCTTATCAACAAAAATTACTTCTTCAATACTATGTCTCTGCATCTCTTTAACAATTTTCTTCGCAACGTCTTCATCGTTTAAGCCCATATATCTTGACCACAAAACAACACGGGTTCCATGCAAAATTTCACCGCTTTTAACATAAGCATTGCCAAATTGACCTTTTGCGTGTCTTAAATTTGATTCAACTGAACGAACGTTGCTACTCTTTGGTATTTTCATCTCATACAGAACATCCCCTATAAGCAAATCAATGTTTTTTTCACCCTCTGAAGCATCTTCTCTGCGAGCTGTTACATTAAACCCCTTTGCTTGAAGAAGTTTTATCAACGCAATTTCTTGCTTACCATTTGAATTCTTTTTAACTTCCTCTTCCGTTTTAAGCCACGTAATCTTTGGTTTATCATCGCTATTGAGCCACTTAAAATCTCTTGTTTCACATTCAGCGATAATCGCAGAGCGATTCTACGAAATAGACTCAAGCCCAATCGTATCAGCGCACTCAACCCAGCGCGCATACATCTCGTCAGGATCATATCCTTCGATAGTTGTTTTCTTTGTGCCTGGAACGATTATGCAATCACACCGAAGATGGAACTTATAGCCAGCCCCACCTGCGCTAAATTTAGACTTATAGTCAAAGCCGCGTGTATATAAAAAGTCGTACAAAGGTTTAGCAACCCCCGTACGTCTGTTATTGGAAAAGCCGCAAGGTTTCCCTCACGGCTTCACACATTACATACTACGCTATATACGCTGCTCAAAGCTGCTCATCGTTGCTCATTGCTGCTCATCGTTACTCATTGCTGCTCATTGCTGCTCATTGTTGCTCATTTTGATTATGAGCTTGCATATCTTTTCTGATGAGGTCTTTTATATAGGCGTTTTGTTTTGGTTGCATACATACCCACTCATATAAGTCCATATCGTCAGGGTAAAAGACAACCCGCTTTGCTTTTGTATTGTGTTTTCTATAGTTAGCGATAGCGCGCTTTAATGCTTCACTTGTTGCCATTTTTATGACCTCCTTTTGTAATAAACCAATATATAAGGTCTATAACCACAAAGATAACAATTAAGATACCTATGAGTTTAATATCCATGATTTTCTCCTCTACTTTATTTTTATACATGTGCTATGCTATGAATAGCCTGCAAGAGGCTAGCCGTACTAACCCCTTGCAAGACTTATATGATTAAGGCTCTTTGCCACTATGCTCTGAG
>QWCP01000581.1_pt1 | contig 10160 bp, 7 predicted proteins | sample 1972561 | NCBI WGS metagenome assembly QWCP01 (sample SAMN09866705, study PRJNA288562) | Human vaginal metagenome isolate pre4_vaginal, whole genome shotgun... | isolation source: vagina | host: Homo sapiens | place: USA: California
TGCGCGGGGCCGAGGCCCGCCAGCAACAACATCGTGGTAGACGTGACGCCGAAGCCCATGCCGATGCCACCGTCCACGAGGTTGGCGGCCGCACCGGCGAGCGCGATGAGGATGAGGGTTAGCATGGCGCGAACACCTCCTGTGCGGCGCGACGGGCGTGGTGAAAGCGATCTGCAACGAGGCCCGCGAGATCAGTGCCAAGAGGGCGGTCGACGGTCGCGGGAACGCCCGCCAGCCGGTCAAGGAGCAGGCCCTCGGTCACGAAGAGCGGAATCACGCGCACGCGAGAGGGGTCTTGATGCTCGCGACACAGGGACACGATCCCTTCGCGACCACCGCGAGTGGCGAATTCCACCTTCGTGGGCACGCCGGTGAGCGCGAAGGTGCGGTGGGCGAGCTCACGGATGGCATCGTTAGCCGCAGTGTCAGAGGACCCGACGGAGTAGATGACCACATGGGCATCGCCAGGCCGGGTACGGGAGGCGAGCACGCGGGCGAGGTCCTCGCCGGTGCCGAGCCCAGGGGCAAGGTGGAGGGAAAGGTGGGAGGTTTGGGAGGCGTCGGCAAGCGCGCGCGGGACGTCCACGCGCTGGTGGTAGCCCTGGGTAAAAAGCAGGGGAACCACAATGGCCTCGGTCTCCCCTAGCTGGGCGAGCTCGAGCGCGGCCGTGGTGAGGTCGGGCTCGTTGAATTCCAGGTGTGCGGCGCGGGCTGGGCGCAGGCCGGTGGTCTGGGTCAGGCGCTCAATGCCGGCCGCAGCGCCCGGATGCCGCGAACCGTGGGACAGGGTAATAAGTGCGGGCATGGGGCGCATCCTTAAGCCTGCGGTGCCGTGGAGTGTCCGCGGCGAGCAAGCGAGCGCTTCAATGCCTCGTTGGAGGACACGGCCGGTGCGGGGGCTACCGGGGCATCGTCTTGGCCGTGAAAGCGCACGGAGAAAATCCGCAGGCACTCCTGGCACTTCCAGGCAAAATCATCTTCCTCATCCGGGAAGAGGTCGGTGCCTGCGCAATACGGGCAGAAGCTGGGATGGTTGCGGTTGGGGTTGGGCTGGCGGCGAAAATTCACTGCAAGTCCTCCTCCTTGGCACGCAAGACCCAGTGGCGGAATTGCTCGCCGTCCTCGCGCTGCTCTTTGTATTTATTGACCAAGCGAATGACGTACTCGGGCACCTCATCGGCGACGACCTTGTGGCCGCGCAGCTTACGGCCCCAGTCCGGGGACAGGCCGAGGGCGCCACCCAGGTGGACCTGGAAGCCCTCGACCCGGTTGCCCTCGGAATCGGTAACAATCTGGCCCTTCAGGCCGATGTCCGATACCTGCGAACGCGCACAGGCGTTGGGGCAGCCGTTGAGCGCGATGGAAATCGGCACGTCCAGATCGCCCAAGGTGTCTTCCAAGATGTCTACCAACTCGATGGCGCGGGCCTTCGTGGTCACATGTGCGAGCTTGCAAAATTCCAGGCCGGTGCAGGAAATGACGCCCCGGCGGAACTCCGATGGCTGGGAGTACAGGCCGGTTTCATCGAGCGCGCGGGAGAGCGCCGGAATGTCTTCTTCCTCCACATCGAGGAAGAGCAATTCCTTCATGGGGGTGGTGCGGATGCGGCTGATGCCGAACTTCTCGGCCACGTCCGCAATGGCGATAAGCTGCTCGCCAGTGGCGTGGCCCACGGTAGGTTTGACGCCGACGTAGAACTTGCCATCCTTCTGGCGATGCACGCCCAAGTGATCGCGGGAGCCAGGCTCGACCTCCAGTGGGATGCCATCCAACAGCGGCTTGTCTAGGTATTCTTCCTCCAGCACTTGGCGGAACTTTTCGATGCCCCACTTGGCTACCAAGAACTTCAGGCGGGCACGGTTGCGATTGCGGCGGAAGCCATAGTCGCGGAAGATGCCGACCACGCCGGCCCACACCTCCGGCACGCGCTCTAGGGGAACCCAGGCGCCGAGGGACTGCGAGAGCATCGGGTTGGTGGACAGGCCGCCGCCAACGAAGCAGTCGAATCCCGGACCGTACTCGGGGTGGTTCACGCCCACGAAGGCGACGTCCTGAATCTCGTGCGTGACGTCCTGGCGGGAGTTGCCGGAGATAGCGGTCTTGAATTTGCGCGGCAGGTTATGGAATTCCTCGCGCGGCAGGTAGTTATTCTTAATCTCTTCGATGGCTGGAGTGGCATCGATAATCTCGTCCTCGGCCACGCCGGCAACCGGTGAGCCCAAAATGACGCGCGGCACGTCGCCGCAGCCCATGAGCGTGCTCAGCCCCACTGACTCGAGCTTGTCCCAAATGGTGGGGACATCCTCGATTTGAATCCAGTGCAGCTGGATATTCTGGCGGTCCGTAAAGTCCGCCGTGGAGCGGGCATAATCGCGCGAGATCTCACCGACGGCGCGCAGCTTGGCAGGATCGGCACGGCCACCGTCGAAGCGCACACGCATCATGAAGTACTCGTCCTGCAGTTCCGCGTTAGATAGCTTGGAGGTCATCTCACCGCCCAAGTTCTGATTACGCTGTGTATAAAGGCCCAGCCACTTAAAGCGAGGGGCTAGGTCATCGGCTGGAATAGAGGAAAATCCCTGCTTGGAATAGATATCGATGACGCGCTGCTTAGCAGAAAGCCCGCCGTCTTCCTGCTTAATTACCTCATCGTTATTGAGGGGCTCGGTGCCGTCAATCTTCCATTGGCCTTCGGGCTTTTTGGCGCGGGGCGTGCGCTTGGTATTAGTCGCGGTGGTCATGGTGTAGATCTCAACCTGCCTTTCCAAAGTATTGAAAGACAACCTACCCGTCTAAAATGAGCAGACAAAGCGGTCTTTTTTAATTTCAAGTAAAGAATCGCCGTGAACTGCATGAACGGAAGTATGTTTTTAGAATCTAATTCAACTCCTTGCCGCAACCTAGACTAAACGGTTCAATTGCCAGAAAGATAAGCCACAAAAATGAACCTAGCGGTCTAGACCCCGCGCTTGAGAGAAAGGCATTCACACAGCATGAATCAGCCCTTGAAGGTAGCCGTTATCGGCGCAGGCCCAGCCGGCATTTACGCCTCCGACCTGCTAATCCGCAACGAAGAGCACGACGTCCACGTCGACCTCTTTGAGCAGATGCCCGCCCCCTTCGGCCTGATCCGATACGGTGTGGCCCCCGACCACCCGCGAATCAAGGGCATTGTGAAGTCCCTGCACAACGTGCTGGACAAGGACAAGCTGCGCCTGATCGCCAACGTCACCGTCGGCCGCGACATCACCATCGACGACCTGCGCGACTACTACGACGCCGTGGTCATCTCCACCGGCGCGGTGCGCGACCGCGAGCTGCTCATCCCGGGCGGCGACAAGTCCATCGGCGCCGGCGAGTTCGTCGATGAAGGAATCATTGTCTGATTCGATGGCCGCGACGAAAACAGCATCCTCAAGGTAGTAGCGCGTGACCAGGTTCGCGTTGTCCTTTGGCCTTTTCTGCCAGGGCTGGGCAGTCTGGTAATCCCGCAGTAGGGAACCAGGCTGATCCACACGAACGGCGAACGTTAGAGCTGCAAGGTCTTGCAGATCGTCAGTGCGCTGGCGCCCTTGTGCTGCGGCTAGAAGCCCCAGCACACCGGACTTGGTAGGAACCTGCTCGGTGGCGCGTTGCTTGAATCGGCTACTCGCGCCCCACGATTGCATAGGGCCAGAAAGCCTAAGTAGAAGGGTGGAAGGCATTAGTGCTCCTGGGTGGCAGCCTCTGCGACAGCTTCGACGAGCTCGGGCAGAGTGGTCTTCTTGGCCAGATCCATCTCGATGAAAGCGCCCGCTAGGTCGCCCAAGGACATCACGAAGGCGGCCTGTGGGACGAATCCGTAGGTGTTCTGGATCTGCTCGGCTTCGCAGGCCAGACGATCGGCAGCGGACTTGCGGCGGCCCTGGTTGTTTTCGGAGGCCACCGGCTCTTCGAATGCGTTGACCATGGAGATAGAGCGGTCATCGCGCACAGTCACGTAGATGAGCTCCGGCACACTGTTGTGTGCGAAGGTATTCTGCTTACCCGTGGGTAGCGACGTGATGAAGCTCTCTGTGAAAGCCTTAATGGCTTCAGCCAGCACATCCTGGTTGCCGAGATTCTCCGCCAGTGAGTCGACGTCGAGCGTGGCGAATCGGTACAGGGTGGAGGACATCATCTGTACGGTGCCCATCATGGCTGCACCGACTTCTTCGTCAGCTTCCACCATGTCGTCGACCGCGGTGTAGAAGTCGAACTCCGGCTCGGATTCATGCACGCCAATAGCGTGTGCGACCTGGACGGATGCGTCGACGTTGAAGTCCGGAGCTTCTGCGACCATACGGCCGAACATGCTGATGTCCACGCCATGTTCTTGGTCGAACAGCACAGATACCTCCCTCTTGGGGAACTTACTTTCTTCGCGGTGGTCGATTGCGTACTGGGCCAGGTTGCTCACCTGTCGGACGCTTAGGAAGAGCAAGTACCCGAGTTCAGATTTCTGTTCTACTTCCTCACCTTCAGCCTTTGCGCTTTTCCTCTTGGTCAGCTTGAAGCCAGCAGCGGTGAAGACTTTCTCGGAAAGGGTGGTTGCTTCGGCCTCTTCGATGGAAGTATCCAGCTCTTGGATGCGGTCTGCAATCAGCTCGATTGCGCGACGGGTACGGTATCCCACGAAGCCAGTGGGGAACTTCTTGCCGAAATCCTTGCGGATGGCACGCTTCCAGGCTTGGGAGGAAACACGCTGGCGTGGCGCACCGCCGAAAATCGCAGTCTTCGGAGCGCCCGTATCGTCACGGTTAATCAGGCTCGGTGGAAGGGTCTGCAGGACGTGGAAATCAATGGTGATGGACATGGAGAGATTCCTTTCGAAATGAACAGTTTTAGTTTTCTTGGGTAGTAGCGAAGCCGTCGATGTCGCGCGGGTAGCGTGCAAAGGCGAAGTCGCGACCCCACCGCAGTAGCACGCCATTGCGAGTGCGTGGGTTCGAGAGTTTGCGCAGATCCGCGGCGAACCAGCCGTAGTTAAAACGGAGGTCGTTGGATCGGAGCAGCGAAATGAGGCAGCGGGTTTGGATCAGCCGGGACTGGGCGGTCCGAGCAAGCACCAGCGCGTCGAAGCGACCCTTGATAGATTTCGATTCGCTGGTCTGAGCTAGCCGACCACAGGCACTGGCAAACGAATGGGATTCATCGTGTACCTCGTGAGTCGCGCCTTGCATGTGGAGCGCGAAGAACGTAATCGCGTGAAATGCAGCCTCCTCGGATGGGGAAGGGGTATCACCACGTCCAACCTCCTTTTCGGACAGAGGTACAACTAGGGAAGAAAGAACGCTTTCGAAAACTAGAGGGTTTCTGTCTACGGACTGGCCAGCCGACTTCCGAAGTTCAGCGAGCGTGCCGCGAGCCCTGGCCTGGTTGGGGTAACCAGTCCGGCCGAGATAGTCGGTCTGAAGCTGGCTACAGGTGGCAGCGACCGCTGAACTCAGCCGTGGCCGGTCATCAGTTACTTGTTCCATGATTTTCCTATTCTTGGTGTATCTAGCGGTGAAAGTTGAGAATGCTTAGCGCGGAACGGTACGCGGAAGAATTTCACGGAGCTTCCTCTGCAGCCAGCTCATGACTGTTCCAGCGGACACGAAGCGCTCATCATCGTTAGACTCGATGATCCTGCCGACCAGTGCCTTGGGGCCGGCACCGACGAGAAGCACGTCTGCGTGTTCTAGGACAGCGTTGCGAACGGTCATCTCCCAAGCTTTCAGCCGGGGCTCTAGATCTGTGCCGTGCAGAGACTTCATCCATTCGCTGAATTTCGGTTCTAGCTCGGCTAGGAGAGTGTCCGTTGCAGCTGGCTGGAATTCGTAGTCTCCACCCGCAGCCTGGAAGAGCTGACCTGCAAAGCTGCCCAGCATTGTTCCAGCCTGGCTAGTCGCTGCTGCTAGGTTGAGCACTGCCTGACGTTGGTCGAGCGCGGACTTAGGAAGAATTTCGAGCGGCAACTCGATTTGCGTGCTGATGCTAATGCCCACGACGGCGCTATTGGGCCCGTACTCCATGGAAGTCATGGAGACGTTCAGGGTTTCCGGCAGATCAACCTCGTTCTCCTTGAGGTAAGCAAGCTGGTCGATCGTCTTAGGACGTTTAGGGGCTCGGTTTTTAACGTCGTAAACCGGGTCGGTTTCCAACGCGATCAACGGTTCCAAACTGCGCCACATTGTCCGCTGGGAATCGAGAGGCTTGGGGTAGTAGACGTCCAGAGTTTTCGTGGACTTGTTCTTGCTGAAACGGTAGGGCGTCATCGGATCGTCCTGGATATTTGCATTTGCATTGGGAATGCGATCCCCATTCGAGACAAGAACCTGAGTGATCAGACCTTCGTTCGGGAAAAGCCGGATTCGCCTAGATTGCCAGGTCAGAATCTCAGCCGGCCCCTTGGGGTAAATGCCATCCTTGTTTGTAGGATCCAAGCGTTGAGCGGAGGTGTCTGGTTTGCGTTCCCACACGGGATAGTCATCCTTTGCTTGGAGGACTCCACCGGTGGTGTTCATTGCCAGGGTTTCCTGGAGGTTTTCCCCAAGAATGATCGTTGCAGTGATAGCGCCGGTCCAACCGGTGCCGATTGGGTAGCCCCTTCCGCCCTTGACACGGGGGTCACCAACGACACCGGATTTGATCCCAGAATAGTCGTAGGCCTGAACGTAAATCAGCCAGCGAGTTGCCTCTGCAAAGGTGAGCGACAATAAGCCATCGCCGGCTCGGAGCGTAAAGTAGTCGTCTTCGAAATCCGGTACGATCCGTCGCACATCAGTAGTCGCGTTCTTGCTTGTATGCAGGTCAGCAACCTGCATAAAGGGTTGCTTTGGATCGAGAAGGTCAAAACGATCAGCGTAGCGCTCCAGATAGTTCAGCACGGCATTGTCTGGTTCGTTCTCCGCAGCGGCTTCCAGCCTGTCGGGAATCCATTCAGCCATATCCAGCTCTGTACCTGGAGCACTCTGCAATTCCTGGCGATGTGCGCACCAGTAAACTGTTAGCAGCAGGCGATAGATGGCGACGTCCTGCAAAGGATTGTCACCACGAATGGATGCGACTGAATGGGAACCGTCGAAGATCTCGCGCAGGCTGAGCTCTGCAGCGGAGCCATCGGTCAGCGTAGTGAGAATCCACGGCTGATCGAGGAGGCTAAAGCTCTCCGTCACGATAATTCTTCCTTTCGTGTGTAGTTCTGCTGTGTACTTTCGGTATGCAGTTTTGGGCATATCCCTTTCTAGGGAGGTCGAAACAGCTTTTCATTTGTCACTAAAGCTACTTGTAAATCAAACATTTCAGGCGCCTTTGCGAGATCCAGGGAACCCCTCGGTTCGCAGGCCGAGGAGCTCTGAGTAGCTAATCTTCACGTCCGCCAAGCTGGCCTCAAGGTTTTGGTCTAGGCGTAGCGCTACTTGTCCCCGGAGGAGGTAGTGGTCCTTCCATCCTTCTGGCGTTTGGTCTTCCAAAGCATCGACTGTGCGATCCCACACCTTGTCGGAGCGTGTGAACATCGTGGGTAGACGAACAGTGGAAGCAGCAAGCTGAAAGGCTGTATCGTAGTTAGGGATTGTCGTGTCTTCCACTACGCACTCAGATTGCTCGTTACCTGGTACGGGGAGAGGGCGATAGCCGTATTCATCATCGACGATCGGAATGACCTCGATGCTGTTATCGGCATCGCGGACGGAGGCCGTTGCTTTGATCTCCTCCTCTGAGTGATCGTGGATGAGCATCTCAAAGAGTGAATCCAACCGTTTGCCAGTTTCATCGGGGCTCGGTATACGGAAGACCTTCGATCGTGACTTATCGGAGTCGTCCTTGCCTCGACTACTTGTTTTGGATTCTTCCCACCGGGCTGCACACGTTTCCGGAAAGTTATGATCCGCGTCGAGGTCGTATGCTCTTTGAACTAGTTCTGGAACGTCGGAGGGGCGTCGGAATCCTTTATCCACGACCTCTGTGGAGAGCAGTTGGTAAGTCGTGAGTAGCAATGCATCGTCGTAGATGTATTCTGTGCCGGAATCCCATACGGGAACTGGGGTCGTTTCTTCGACACCACGAATGTAGATGCGGGCATCACGTAGTTTTTCCGGCCGATCGCTGTCAGGCCGCTTGTGGCGATGCAAGCGCCCAGCTCGTTGAATAATCAGGTCCATCGGTGCAATGTCGGTGATCAGTGCATCGGCGTCGATATCAAGGCTCTGCTCGAGAGTCTGCGTACCGCATACGATGCGCAGGGTAGGGCGTCCTTGTTTTCTATGTGACGCCGGCCCCAGCTCGTTGAGGAGTTCTTCTTCGTGACGGGCCCGATCGAGGCTGGTGAATGCGGAGTGATGGAGGCGAACCTCACCAGGAAATACTGAGTCCAGAGCCGCGAAAGCTTCTTGGGCGCGCTTGATGGTGTTGCAAATGACAAGAACCACGCCGCCGTCGGAACAGAGCTCGGTGACGAGTTGTGTTAGCTCCTCAACGGAGTTATCGACGATCTCGACTTTGGCGTGCATGCCGTCGGGACGTGGGGCGACGGCCTGTTCTCTGATACCTTCCTCGGACACAAGAGTGAGAAGTGGATAACCTTCACCGGCTAGAGGAAGGTTTTCCGTACCTATCTGGCCACCGTAAGCTGCAACGAGCTCCTCTTTGCGGCTGGTCGGCAAGGTGGCGGACAGGAGGATAACCGGAACGCCGTATGCGGCGAGCCACCGCAAGGTTTCGGCGAGATATTCGTTGGTGTAGGTCGAGTAGGCGTGAACCTCATCGAATATCACCACCTTCCCAGCGAGCGCCAGGTGCCGCAGCATGGAGTGTCGAATTTGAAGTGCCATCATTAGAACCTGGTCGATGGTTCCGACCACGAAGTTGGATAACAGGCCGTTCTTGCGGCCGGATAGCCAGTCGGTGGCGATGACAGACCCATGGCCAGCACAATCCTCGCCGATGTCGCGGTAGCGGAGCTTGCGGTAATCCTTATTGAGGCGGTTCTTGCTGTGGGCTAGATAGAGAGACGACACAGCAGAGCTTTCCGTGATGTTCTCAACCCAGCGGGAAAACCGTTTGAAAAGTCCGTTGGCCGTTGCCATTGTGGGTGCCGCTAGAATCGCGCCGCTGGCGCGATTGTGCTGGGCGAATAGTAGAGCCGCTTGGAGGGCACCTTCAGTCTTCCCTTCTCCGGTTGGAGCTTCGATTATGAGTAGGGCCGGGCCGGGGGGCTTAGAGCTCAGTAGTTCTGCAATTGCGGTTTGAACGGGGCGTGGAGTGGCGCTTTCTGGCCAGGAGAAGCTCGCGCGATAGTTTTCGGCAACCTGAGCAGGATCTTCGCTGAAGTGTTTGAACTCGGTGTGGAGGTCGAACTTAGCTTTCGCCATTCCCAGCTTGATGCGATCAGCTTGAGAACCGCTAAAGCGAAGAGGGAAGAACTCGGTATTGGAAGCCAGCCAGTCGCACATAACGGTGAACCCGGTGATGATCTGAATGGCTGTTGTTGGTGGCTTGCCTTCTACGGTGTCAAGGGCAAGTTGAACGTTAGTGGTAGCGGCGAAAGCATCCAGAATCTCGTTGACGGCGCTTAGCCACTCGGGAGGATAGTTATTGACGAAGGTGGTTGCTGCCTTCCGGCCAGCCGTGGTGAGCCAACCGTGGTGAGCTTCCACCGTTTGGGTTAGTGACAAAGCAACGGGAGCTTTGAGTCCATGTGTCTTTAGCCAGCGCTTAAGCAGTTCCCGAGAATAAAGCGGGTGGGCGAGGTTGGCGATCTCCTCGTCGGGAGTAAGGTCTGGGATAGGGATGTCAGCGTCCTCGAGTGGATAGAGCAGTGGGGTGTTGGTCTCTGGGGAGCGAAGCTTTCGGATAAAGGGTGCTGACAATTTTCCGCAATCATGTGCGGAAACGAGGAAAACCGTGAGTGAGCGGATGTGTTCGGGGGAGAGTCGTGTGCTGCGACTGAGGAAGCTCCTGATCTGTGGGGAGAGCCAGGAATCCCAAAGATAGGTTGCGACCGCGCCGGAATCGACCATGTGCTGAACGAGGGACATTGGTCCATGCTCGTCTCCCGATTTAGCTAGGAAGGCGCTGGCTGTGGGGGAGAAACTGTCGACCACGCCATTCCAGGAATCTAAATCGAACACTGGTGCGCTGTGGGGGTCTGTCATGTC
>QWCP01000583.1_pt1 | contig 10130 bp, 11 predicted proteins | sample 1972561 | NCBI WGS metagenome assembly QWCP01 (sample SAMN09866705, study PRJNA288562) | Human vaginal metagenome isolate pre4_vaginal, whole genome shotgun... | isolation source: vagina | host: Homo sapiens | place: USA: California
GTTAATTGTTTACAGCAAAGGTAAAAACAAAAAGAAATATAGGCAAGGCAAGGAATATGGATCTGCAAGATGGGGAGAAAGTAAGGATATTGCTCCATACATTGACCCTAAGTTTGAAAACAATGTTCTTATAACTAATACTGAAAGACTTACAATGAACTCAAGACCTAAAAATCCTAAATATGCCAGAAATAAAAATGTACTAGTAATAGGTGGTTCTGGATCAGGTAAAACAAGATTTTATGTAAAGCCAAATCTAATGCAAATGCACTCTTCCTATGTAGTAACAGACCCTAAAGGATTAACCTTATAAGGACAGAGAAAATAATAAAAACTTGGAAAGGAGGTAATTCTCATGTCAAATATGAAAAGAACAGGACAAACAGCCCTTTATGAGCGTTTAAGTCGTGATGATGAAATGCAAGGAGAGAGCAATTCCATCACCAATCAAAAGCAGCTACTTGAAAGCTATGCCAAAAGAAACGGCTTTGTAAATATTTATCACTATACAGACGATGGAGTAAGCGGAACAACCTTTGATAGAGAGGGATTTCAAAAGATGATAAAAGCAGTAGAAGAAAACAAAGTATCTACTGTGATAGTAAAAGATATGAGTAGGTTTGGCAGAGATTACCTCAAAGTAGGCTTTTACACCGAAATACTGTTCAAAGAAAAGGGAGTAAGGTTTATTGCTATCAATAACGGAATAGACAGTGAGAAACAAGCAGAAAGCGACTTTACCCCATTTCTAAACATTATGAACGAATGGTACGCAAGAGATACATCAAGAAAAATACAATCTATCTTCAGAGCAAGAATGGAAGAGGGTAAAAGAGTATCCCCAAGTGTGCCATACGGCTATTTTAGAAACCCTAAGAACAAACAGGAGCTACTTGTCGATAAAGAGAGTGCAAAGGTCGTAAAACGCATTTACCATCTTGTAATAGAGGGATATGGAGTAACACAGATAGCAGATATACTAACCAAAGATAAAGTCCTTATCCCATCAGCCTATGCAGAAATACATTACCCTGAAAATAACCATAGCTCCAAGAAAAGAGGAATAGAAGACCCGTATTTTTGGACGCCGACCACAGTAGGCTATATCTTAGAAAAGCAAGAATATATGGGACATACTGTATTAGGAAAGACAATTAGTGTAGACTACAAAACCAAGAAACGTAGAAAGGCAAAAGAAGAGGAACTCATTATCTTCAAAAACACCCATGAAGCTATCATTGACGAAGAAACATGGAATAATGCTCAAAGGCTAAGAAAGACAGTAAGAAGAAGTCCGAAGTACGGTACAACATCAAATCCACTTACAGGACTTTTAATCTGTGCAGATTGTGGAGGAAAATTAAGTTACAGAGAGCCGGCAGAACATAAAGAAAAGAAATATGATAGTGATTACTCTTTTGTATGTCAACATTACAGACACAGAAAAGGCAGTTGCAGTATGCACTACATTAAAGTAAAAACAGTGAATGAAATTCTCTTAAAATCAATAAAGGAAATAACAGATTTTGCAAAAGAAGAAAAGCAAGAATTTCTAAAAGTGATGAACAAGTTATCCGACGAAAAAAGAGAAGAAAAGTATCAAGAGGATAAAGAGAAATTAGAAAAACTGTCCTCAAGAAATGGAGAATTGACAACACTTATTACAAAGCTGTATGAAGACCACGCACTTGGGAAAATTCCTGTAAAACACTTTGATAGATTATTTAATATATATGATACGGAGCAACAAGACTTAGAAAAACAAATACAGTATTTTGAGCAAGAAATAGAAAGCTACCATCAGAGAAAAGTTGATACCGATAAATTCCTAAAGATGATAGAGAAGTATACAGACATTGAGGAACTTACAGTACCGATGATAAATGAATATATAGAAAAAGTAGTAGTCCATGAAGCAACAGGGGGAAGAAAAGGAAAAGACAGAAAACAACAAGTTGATGTTTACTTTAACTTTATAGGCAACTGTCAAGTACCACAGAAAGCTGATATAGAAAAAATGGCTTAAAAATGGTATAATATTAAACAAAATAGGATTGTGAGGGGGGTGTTTTTATGTCGGCAATTAAAATTGAAAACCTCACTTTCTCATATTATGGATATGTAAAACCTATATTTGAAAATGTATCGTTTTCCTTTGATACAAACTGGAAAATAGGATTGATAGGAAGAAATGGAATTGGTAAATCAACTCTATTTAAGTTACTTTTAAATCAAGAAACTTATCAAGGTAAAATAAGCAAGGATGTTGAATTTATTAAATTTCCACCAGATATAATTGATACTTCAAAATTAGGAATTGAGTTATATAAAGAACTAATATCAGATGAGGAAGAATGGAAATTATTTAGAGAACTTAATTTGCTAAATGTAGATGAGAACCTTGTTTACAGAGAGTTTGAAACGCTTTCTAAAGGAGAACAAACAAAAATCCTTTTAGCTATTTTGTTTACAAGAGAAGATGGCTTTTTACTTATTGATGAACCAACAAACCATTTAGATATGGACGGAAGAAAAATTGTAAGTGAATATCTGAAAAGTAAAAAAGGATTTTTGCTTATATCTCATGATAGAGATTTTTTAGATGGTTGTATCAATCATGTTATTTCTATTAACAGGAATTCTATTGATGTCCAATCGGGAAATTTTACATCATGGTATGAAAACAAAGTGATGAAAGACCAATTTGAAATTAGTCAAAATGAGAGATTAAGAAAAGATATTAAACGATTAAAAGAGGCTGCAAGACAAAGTCAAATTTGGTCTGATAAAATTGAAAATACTAAAAATGGTGTGAAAGTATCAGGTGTAAAACCAGACAAAGGACATATAGGTCATCAATCAGCCAAGATGATGAAAAAATCTAAGAATTTGGAGAATAGACAAAACAAGGCAATAGAAGAAAAACAGAGTTTACTAAAAGATATTGAAACAAAGGAAAGTTTATTATTGCATCCATTACATCATCATAAAAATCCTCTAATATCGGTTAGCAATTTATCATCATGCTATGGAGAGAGACAGATATTAAGCAATGTAAGTTTCGAGATAAAACAAGGCGATATAGTGGCTATATATGGTCAAAATGGTAGTGGAAAATCAACCTTGATTAAAATTTTATTAGAGTTACATCATGAGTATATTGGTGAAATAAAATCGGCAAGTAATTTAAAAATATCGTATATTCCTCAAGATACATCTAATTTAACAGGTAGCCTAAATGAGTATATTCATAAGCAAGGTGTTGATGAAACATTGTGCAAAACAATTCTTAGGAAATTAGATTTTGTAAGAGAATTATTTGAAATGGATATGAAGAACTATAGCGATGGACAAAAAAAGAAAGTTTTAATTGCTGTAAGTTTATCAAAGCCAGCTCATATATTTGTTTGGGACGAACCACTGAATTATATAGATGTAATATCAAGAATACAGATTGAGGAAATTATAAAAGAAGCAAAGCCTACACTCATATTTGTAGAACACGATAAGCGATTTGTAGAGGATATAGCCAATAAAATCATACAATTATAAATGAAATAAACACTCAAAGTTTAGAAAAAGACTAACACAGAAACAGTAAATCAAAAAAATGGTTTACTGTTTTTTTATTGCTCAAAATTAAAAAGAAAGGAACACAGAAAATGAAAAACATAGATGAAAAAATCTTAATGGCAGAAGAAGAAATTAAGCAGTTACAAAACAAAAGAAAAAAGCTCATCAGTCAACAGAAACAAGAAGAAAGAAAAAAGAGAGATAAAAGAATATATGAAAAAGGAGCAGTCTTTGAAAGTATCTTTACAGAAAGCAAGGATTTCACCAAAGATGAATTTTATCAGTTAATCACATTCCCAAATATCAAAGAAGCAGTCAATCAAAAAATCTTAAAAATCATAGAGCAAAGAGAACAGATGGAAGTAGAAAATACAGGAAAAGAAGATGAAGAAACGGACATCGAAGAATAGTCCCTTGTTTACAAGGGCGCACTTATACACCCTAAAGGGTGTGTGCGTTCTCCGAAGGCTCTTAGCAGAGGGCATATCAGCTAACGCTGATACAGGGGAGCTACACTCCCCTACGGAAATAAATTTCCTACCCCGTGTGTACTTCCAAAAAGAAATCGGATAAAAAACTATCCGATTTTTTTAGGAAGTCTTATCCATCGCCACATAAAAGTATCAGAAAAACGAAAGGGGGTTTTTAGCTATGGCGATATATCATCTCAGTATAAAGATTATTTCAAGAGGCAAAGGGAAAAGTGCAGTTGCGGCAGCTTCCTATCGCAGTGGCGAAAAGATAAAAAATGAATATGATGGCATAGTCCACGACTTTACAAGGAAAGGCGGAATAGCCCATACCGAAATTTTATTGCCACGAAATGCACCACAGGAATTTGTAAGTCGTTCTGTCTTGTGGAACAGTGTTGAGAAAATAGAAAAAAGTAAAAACTCACAGCTTGCAAGAGAAATCGAAATTGCCTTACCCAAAGAACTGAGTAGAGAAAAACAGATAGAGCTTGTAAGGAAATATGTAAAAGAAAATTTTGTGAAAGTCGGTATGTGTGCCGATGTTGCTTTGCACGATAAAAATGACGGAAACCCACACGCACATATCTTACTTACCATGCGACCGTTAAACGAAGATAAAACATGGGGAGCAAAATCAAAAAAAGAATATATCCTTGATAAAAACGGAGAAAAGATAAAACTCAAAAACGGCAATTACAAAACAAGAAAAATCAATACAACCGATTGGAATGAGCAAGAAAAAGCGGAAGAGTGGCGAAAAGCATGGGCAGACATTACAAACAAATATCTTGAAGAAAACAGCATACAGGAAAAAGTAGACCATCGTTCCTATCAAAGACAAGGAATAGAGCAAATACCGACCACTCATTTAGGAGTATCAGCAACACAAATGGAGAAGAAAGGCATAGCTACAGACAGAGGAAATATTAACCGAGAAATCAAACATCAAAATGCGATTTTAAGAGAAATTTCAAGAAGAATAAAAGCCTTGTTAAATTGGATAAGAGGAATTGGAAAAGAAGAAACAGCAGAAACAGAAAACATAAAATCCACCATCCCACCAAAAGAAAATCTACTATCCATTTTTGAAAATCTTATCAATCAAAACGCAGATAGCAATAATGCAGACTTAGAGAAATATATTGAGAGTTATCAGCTTCTTAAAGATAAAAACATCACTTCCATATCTGAACTGAAAGAAAGCATAGTTACTTTAAGAGATAAGAATTACAAGACCACAAAAGCTATCAAAGACACTGAAAAAAGAATTGATGATAAAACACAGCTTATCGACCAAGCCGAGAAATATTTGAAACATAAAGATATCTACAAAGCCTATACCAAATTAAAGAAAAGCAAACAGGAAGATTTTTATAATGAGCATACTGCAGAGATTATTCTATTTGAGAGTGCAAGGAAACATCTCAAAGAGCATTTAGGGGAAAGTAAGACCTTAAATATATCCAAGTGGAAATCAGAGGCTAGCACTTTGAAGAAAGAGAAAAAGAGCCTATACAATCAAATATTAGAAATACGAGAGGAAGTTAAACAAGCTGAAAGTGTTAGAAGCTGTATAGAGAAATTACTACAAGAAAACAGAGGACTAACACAGGTAAAGAGGAACGAGTTAGACCTATAAAATTGAGTGAAAAAATGGTATAATATTAAATAAGTATTTGATTTTGGAGGTGTTTAAATTCATGGATGAAAGAGAGAAAATCATTCGTTTATGGTTTGATATGTGGCTTACACAAAAAGACTTAGGAATAGATGATATTTTTTCAGATGATGTGATTTATATTGAGAGTTGGTGTCCTAAGTATGAAAATCGGCAAACAGTAAAGCACTGGTTTAATGAGTGGAATACAAGAGGAAAAGTTCTTGCGTGGGATATAAAGCAATTTTTTCATAAGGATAATCAAACTATTGTAGAATGGCACTTCAAAAATAAAATGAATGAGGGGAAAGTTGAAGAATTTGACGGTATTGTACATTTGTAAATGATGTGAGACCAAAAACAGGAGAGAGAATTTCCTGTATGTTACCCTATTGCTGGCGGGTTAACCCGCCAGCAATAGGGTAGTAATGTTATCAAACGATGTTATTTCAATAGTAATGAATAGACTAGATACTAATGATAAGAAAAATGATTTTCTTTCATTTATGATTGATAACAGAAATGCCCTTATATCTTTGAAAGATATTTTTAGTGAATTAAATATAATCACTAAATAGTAATTTTAAAGAGAGTTATATAAAAGATAAGAAATAGTATTAGAAAGAAGGGAAAGAATATGTGTACAGCAGCAACTTATAAAACGAAAGATTTTTATTTTGGAAGAACATTGGATTATGAATTTTCATATGGAGATGAAGTAACAATAACACCAAGAAACTTTGAATTTAAATTTAGAGAAGTAGATGACATTAAGAGTCATTATGCGATAATTGGAATGGCATTTGTTACTGAAGATTATCCATTATATTACGATGCAATAAACGAAAAAGGGTTAGCAATAGCAGGTTTAAATTTTGTTGGAAATGCTCATTATAAAGAAAAACAGGAAGGAAAAGATAATGTTGCTCAATTTGAACTGATACCATGGATTTTAAGCCAATGTTCAAATGTAAATGAAGCTAGAAATTTGATTGAAAAAATGAATGTGTTAAATACTCCATTTAGTGATAAATTACCATTAGCTAGCTTACATTGGATTATTTCCGATAGCACACAATCAATAACTGTAGAGTCTGTTATTGATGGAATAAAAATATATGATAATCCAGTAGGGGTATTAACTAATAATCCATCTTTTGATAAGCAAATGTTTGCCTTAAATAATTATATGTATTTATCACCTAAATCTCCAGAGAATAAATTTAGTAAAGAATTAGATCTAAGTTTATATAGTAGAGGAATGGGAGCAATAGGTCTACCAGGTGATTTATCATCGCAATCAAGATTCATAAGAGTAGCGTATACTAAATTAAATTCTTTTTCTAAAGAAGATGAAAAATCAAGTGTTAGTCAATTTTTTCACATTTTAGGTAGCGTTGATCAACAAAGAGGATGCTGTGATTTAGGTGATGATAAATTTGAAATAACAATTTATACATCTTGCTGTAATGTAAATAAGGGAATTTATTATTATACAACATATGATAATCATCAAATAACAGCAGTTGATATGCACAAAGAAAATCTAGATAGTAATGTACTTATTCGTTATCCTTTGATAAAGGAAGAACAGATAAGAACTCAAAATTAATGTTTATCTATAAAGAAGATAAAAGTATTACATATAAAAATGAATTAGTATGAGGAGAAAAAATATGTGGATGGCAGTAAAAAGAGGAATTGTTGTAGCAATAGGTTTATTAATACAAATTCTATTAACATTATTTATATATTTAAAATTTGGAGAATTTATAAGTATTATTCATGTAGTTTATGGTTTACTTAGTATTATAATTGTTTTAATGATTATCAAGTATAGTAAAAGATTAAGTAGCGATTTAATATGGATATTACTGATTATGCTTTTTCCATTAATTGGAACACTTCTATATATCATACTTAGTAATAATATGAAAAGAAGTAAAGTTTTAAAGAATATTAATGAAAATATAGAAAATGGTCAAAAATACTTAATACAAGATGAATTTATAAAAAAAGAAATCGATACTAAAAATTTAGGACAATTAAAATATATAAGTGAATTTGCAGGATTTCCTGTAACGAAAAACAATGAGATAAACTATTATTCTCTTGGTGATGACGTTTATCCTGTTATGTTAGAAGAACTAAAAAAAGCCAAAAAATTTATTTTTATAGAATATTTCATTATTAATAATGGTACTATGTGGCAAGGAATTTTAGATATATTAAAAGAAAAAGCAAATTCAGGACTAGATGTAAGAGTATTATATGATGATATGGGTTCTTTTGCTATGCTACCTAGTAATTATCCAAAGTTACTGGGGAAATATGGAATAAAATGTATGCAATTTAATAAATTATCGCCATTTGCAGGTATTATTATGAATAATAGAGATCATAGAAAAATGATGATAATTGATGGACATACTGTTTTTTCTGGTGGAATTAATATTTCAGATGAATATATAAATATAAATAGTAAATTAGGAGTATGGAAAGATAATGGAATTAGGATAAAAGGTGAAGCTGTTTGGAATTTTACTGTTATGTTTCTAGAAATGTGGAATTCATTTAAAAAAGAAGATAATGATTATAATAAATACAAATATAATTTTACTGAAAAGTATAAGGAAAATGCTTTCGTTGTACCTTATGGGGAAAGTCCATTAGATGATGTTATAACCGGCGAAGATATTTATCTAAATATTATCAATCAAGCGAAAAAGTATGTTTATATTTATACACCTTATTTAATTATTGATACAGATATGATAAATAGTTTAATCTTAGCTGCAAGAAGAGGAGTAGATGTCAGAATTGTTGTTCCTGGAATACCCGATAAAAGAATTGTATATGATTTAACCTCTTCTTATTTTTATACATTAATTAAAGGTGGAGTAAAAATTTATACTTATACGAATGGTTTTGTACATAGCAAAGTATTTTTATCCGATGATGAAATAGCAACTGTAGGAACAATAAACTTAGATTATAGAAGTTTATATTTACATTTTGAATGTGGTATTTATATGAAGGATACAAATGTAATAAAAGATATCAAAAAAGATTTTGAGGATTCCTTTAAAGAATCACATAAAGTAGATGAAAGAGAAGCAAAAAATGGTTTATTTAAAGGACTATGGCAAGCTATTTTAAGATTATTTGCTCCAATAATGTAAACGATATAATAAAATTAGATAAATAGAAAATTATAATTTGTTGAGAAAGTGTACATTTGTAAATGATGTGAGACCAAAAACAGGAGAGAGAATTTCCTGTTTTTGGTCTCACATCAATTGTATCTCTACAGGGAAAGTTGAAGAATTTGACGGTATTTCTTTGATTGTTTGGACAGCCGATAATAAGATAAAAGTATTGAAAGAGTTTGGCTGTAATTGTAATAACTACAATCCTTACAAAGAGAGTGAAACACCATTGTTTAGAGATGAAAAAGTGAATTGGTTTTAAGGTGATTACTATGGATATAGATAGATTTTTCAAAACGGTTTTATCACAAAATGCAGAAGAACTTAGGAAATATTTTCAAAAGAATGCTGTTATAAAATGGCATTGCACAAATGAGTTTTTTACCTTAGATGAGTATATAAGGGCAAATTGTGAATATCCCGGAAATTGGAGCGGAGAAATAGAGAGAATTGAAGAAAATGAAGATACTATTATTTTAGCTTGTCGGGTTTTTCCAACAGATAATAGTGAGTCTTTTCATGTAGTAAGTTTTATCTATCTTGAAGATAATTTGATTGTTGATATGGATGAATATTGGTTTTATGATGGATTGGCACCAGAATGGCGTAAGAAAATGAAAATTGGGAAACGCATTAGGTAAATTTCAATTTTGAAAATCAAGCAATTTAATAAAAACTAACACAGTAACAGTAAATCAAAAATGGTTTGCTGTTTTTTATTGTCTAAAAATGGAAAGGAGAACTTATGGAAGAAGAAAGAAGAAAAATACAAGTACCACCACATAAACAGTTAATTATGGATATTGGGAAGACAAAATATACTGTAAACCTACATTTTAAGCAAGGTACAGGCGAAACATACAAGGATAAAATATTAAAGCTAATCAAGAGAGAAACAGAAAAGATATAAATTTTTCAAAGAAATTTTGTTTATGTCCTTGACAAATCTTCCCAAAAGGCACACTTGTGTTAGAGTGTGGGAAAATGCTCTATGAAAATGGATACGATATAAAGATATTAAATACAATAAACTTTAAAAAATCTATGAAATACAATCCATTTGCTTATTTGAGAAGTGAAAAAGATATTTTAAAACTTGTCCAAACAATAATTGCAAATACCAAGGGAGATGGAGAAAAGGCAGGAGAAGATTTTTGGGTAAAGGCTGAAAAGTTATATTACACTGCTCTTATTGGGTATATTTATTATGAAGCACCT
>QWCP01000587.1_pt1 | contig 10088 bp, 8 predicted proteins | sample 1972561 | NCBI WGS metagenome assembly QWCP01 (sample SAMN09866705, study PRJNA288562) | Human vaginal metagenome isolate pre4_vaginal, whole genome shotgun... | isolation source: vagina | host: Homo sapiens | place: USA: California
GCATCTTTAAGCTGCCAGCCTAAGGATACTAAGCCTTGAACCACTTGGCGTGCGCCTTCATCGCTTGTAGATGCACCATGAGGAGCTGGTTGCGCGGAATCAGAAGATGAATCAGAGACTAAGGAGTCAAGATTGACCGACCCACTTAGTTCCACAATAATTTTCTGTGCGCCCTTCTTGCCAAGTCCAGGAGCTTTAGTCAGTGCAGTAACATCGTTATTGCGAATGGCTTTAATAAGATCTTCGGTTGTTAACGTCGATAAGATAGCCATGGCTACACGCGGTCCAATGCCATTAACCTTAGTAAGCTGAGCAAAAAAGTCTTGCGTTGCTTTATGCAAAAAACCATACAGGGCTATAGCATCTTGAGAAACCGTCATGGTAGTAAGAACATAAACTTCTCTACCTGCACGCAGTTGACTTAAATCTTTACCCGACATGCGCACGCTGTACCCTACTCCCGCTACTTCAATAATCGCGGAATCGGCGTAGACGCCAGCAACTTCACCGCGCAAACTCGCAATCATAGCCACCACCTCAACAGGATTAAAAGTTAGAACATTTGTTCGAAAAGTATATCTAGCTTACATGTCTCGGCGGACACCACGGCCAAATCGTGCCTTGCGTTGAGCGTCTGCCCATTGCTTTTGTGCGGCAGTGAGATGCTGCTCACGCTCTCCGCCTTCAATAGCTCCCGCCGGACGCAGAGCATGGCACATAGCTAAGGCTAAAGCATCGGCTGCATCAGGAGGATTAACAATGGAATTTAATCCCAAAATTTTAGTAACCATGCGTTGCATCTGAGGCTTATCAGCCTGCCCATTACCAGTAATGGCAAGTTTTGCCTCAGTTGGCGTGTGCAATGCTACAGGAATACGCCGTTGAGCTGCTGCTACCATAGCTAAACCAGCTGCTTGAGCTGTGCCGAGCACAGTAGCACGGTTCTCTTGAGCGAAAACTCGTTCAATGGAGACAATATCGGGAGCAAATTCGTCAAATTTTGCGCTTAATCCATTAAAAATAGTTAAAAGTCGCGCGTCTTGAGGAGTATTTGGCTGCGTACGAATAACGTCTACATGAATAAAAGAAAGCCGGCGCGAATGGCCGGCTTCTATAACACCGACTCCGCAGCGAGTAAGCCCGGGGTCAACGCCTAAAATAATCACTCAGTAATCTCTACTCTTCGTCCAGCTGAGCCATCACTTCGTCAGAAGCGGTCCAGTTAGCGAAAATATCCTGAACATCGTCGAGCTCATCCAAGGCATCGATCAAACGGTTCACCTTAGAAGCGGCCTCGAAATCGAGTTCGACTTCGTTCAAAGGAATAAGAGTAGATTCTGCAGAATCGTAGTCGAAACCTGCATCCTGAATAGCCTTACGCACAGCTACAATATCGCTTGGGGCGGTGGTAATAGTGAAGACATCGTCTTCTTCTACTACATCTTCAGCACCTGCTTCGGCAGCAACTTCGAAGAGCTTATCGAAATCAACGCCGTCAGCTGGAACAACAATCTGACCCTTACGCTCGAAGTTGAAGGATACAGAACCGTTTTCTGCCAAGGAACCGCCATTCTTAGACAGTGTAGAACGCACGTCTGCAGCTGCACGGTTACGGTTATCGGTTAGGCAGTTAATAATAAGGCCGATGCCGCCAGGAGCGTAACCTTCGTAAGTAATCTCCTCGTAGTTTGCGCCACCTGCTTCTTCACCAGAACCGCGCTTAACTGCGCGAGTAATGTTATCTGCTGGAAGAGAGTTCTTCTTGGCCTTGGTAATAGCATCGTAGAGCGCTGGGTTACCATCAGGATCTCCACCACCGTTACGTGCTGCGATTTCAATGTTCTTTACGAGCTTTGCGAAGAGCTTACCACGCTTTGCGTCAATAGCTGCCTTCTTGTGCTTGGTGGTAGCCCACTTGGAATGTCCTGACATGACTCTCCTCGTAATATACGTACGAATAAACCGTGTTTATTTTATGCACCCCTTCAGACAGAGTGCACTGATTGCTTGTAGACCGTAGCTATGCGCTGAAAAACTGTGATTATTCCCAGTACGGTGAGCAGCAGCATCGCCAGCGTGAGCACAGCCACGGGAGCCCCCAGACCGCGTAGAGCCAGCGCAATAAGGATGATGGTGATACGATCTGCACGCGTAGCAATACCGTTTTTCGCTTCGAAGCCGACCGCTTCTGCTCGAGCGCGCGCGTAGGGCGTTACAAAAGACGTGAGCATAGCTGTTAACGCGCTGATTATTCCGATGATGGTCCACGCATTATCGATAGGCGTGTGCAGCGCGAAATACAAGATGACTGCGAGCAAGAGCACCCAGTCTGCAATACGGTCGAGAGTTGAATCGAGGAACGCCCCGAAAGCAGTACCGCCACCGCTGAGAGCTGCCACCGATCCATCGAGCGAATCGAACAGTACGAGAACAGTAAGCACGGCCGCGCCAGCAAACAGATAGCCGCTCATTCCCGTGCAGATAGCTACCACGATGGTGAGCACGGAACCGGCTACCGTAACTGCGTTTGCGCTAATATGGGCGCGCACTAAGGCAGCTGCGAGTGGCTCAATGATTTTCTTGAGCGGTGAGCGCAGATTTTCGAGCATGATTTTACAGTCCGAACTCAGGAGCGATACGAGCGGCTTCTGCTGCGTAGGCGGCACGCTGATTCTCTAAAAGAATAGGTATGGTGCGCGTTTGCGCAACAATAGGCATAAAGTTTGAATCGCCATTCCATCGAGGTACGAGATGCTGATGCAAGTGGGTAGCCACTCCTGCTCCCCCAGCTTCTCCTTGATTTACGCCAATATTAAAACCGTCAGGATGAGACACATTGGTCATAACCTGCATAGCCATTTGAGTAGCTTTTTCGAATTCGAAAAGAACTGCATCGCTGTGCACATCGGTGAGCAAAGCCACATGCTCGTTTGGGCACACCATAACGTGGCCACTATTGTACGGATACAGATTCATAATAATAAACACGTTTTTACCGCGCCATACAATAAGACCGTCTTCGTCACTCTTTGTCTGTGCTTCACAGAATGGGCACGGTTTTGGCTGCTTTGGCTTGTTGGTTTGTGGTTTGGAATCGCGCAAAACATAGCTCATGCGCTGTGGAGTCCACAAGCGTTCGTAATGATCTTCCTGCGGTGGAAAATTCTGAGGGTCATCAATCTGTACATCTGTCATACTTGCTGACTTTACGCATACGAAAAGACCTTGCCACAAAGACAAGGTCTTTTCAAGGTTTATTTACTCAGCGTGAGCGTCGGTATGAGCTGTGAAGTCATCCACAGAATTAATCAGCGCGTGCGAATCAATCGCCTGATTAATCCACTCAACTGCAGTATCGACTGCAATACCGTTGAGCTGACTACCGTCGCGGAAGCGGAAAGATACAGCGTTATTGTTCATATCTTCCTCGCCCACAATCAAAATGAACGGAACCTTCGACTTCGATGCGTTACGGATCTTCTTACCGAAGCGATCGTTCGAGGAATCAACCTCGCTGCGCACCATCGTCTTATCAAGCTTGCTCATAATCGAGTTGACATGATCCAAGCAGTTCTCTGCTACAGGCACCCCCAAAACCTGTACTGGAGCAATCCAAGCAGGGAAAGCGCCAGAATAATGTTCAAGCAAAATAGCAAAGAAGCGTTCAATCGAACCAAACAGAGCACGGTGAATCATTACAGGACGCTGACGCGTGCCATCGGCTGCAATATATTCCAAATCAAAACGCTCAGGAAGATTGAAATCAAGCTGAATCGTGGAGACCTGCCAGGTGCGGCCCAATGCATCGCGTGCCTGAACGGAAATCTTAGGACCATAGAAAGCAGCGCCTGCAGGATCGTCTACAAGCTCCAAACCAGATTCTTTAGCAACAGAAGCGAGCGTGTTCGTTGCTTCTTCCCAGATTTCATCGGAACCCACATACTTGTGCTCGTCTTTAGTAGACAGCTCCAAGTAGAAGTCATTCAAACCAAAATCGCGCAGAAGATTCAAAACGAACTCAAGCAGGCTCTTGAGCTCATCACGCATCTGTTCGCGAGTGCAGTAAATATGGGAATCATCCTGAGTTAAACCGCGCACACGAGTTAAACCATGCACAACGCCTGACTTCTCATAACGGTAAACCGTGCCGAACTCAAACAAACGCAAAGGCAGTTCGCGATAAGAGCGCTGACGAGACTTGAAAATGAGGTTATGCATTGGGCAGTTCATTGGCTTCAAATAGTAATCGAAGCCTGCCTTAGTAATATTGCCGTCCTCATCGCGCTCCTCGTCCAAATGCATTGGAGGATACATGCCATCCTTATACCACTGCAAATGACCGGAAGTTTCATACAAACCACCCTTGGTAATATGAGGTGTCTGTACGAAGGAGTAGCCGCTGGTTTCATGCAGCTTGCTGGAGTAATCCTTCATAGCATTAATAATGGCGGCGCCTTTCGGATGGAATACTGCTAAACCAGAGCCAATTTCATCTGGGAAGGAGAACAAATCCATCTCCGCACCCAGCTTGCGATGATCGCGCTTAGCAGCCTCTTCTAAACGAGTCATATAAGCTTTAAGCTCATCCTTGGAAGGCCAAGCGGTACCGTAAATACGCTGAAGCATTGGGTTGTGCTCATTACCGCGCCAATATGCTGCAGCTGCGCGCTGAACTTTGAATGCTTTAATAAAGCGAGTATTAGGCAGATGAGGACCGTGACACAAGTCCTTCCATACAACGTTACCATCTCGATCCACGTTATCGTAGAAACTTAATTCACCCTGGGATACTTCAATAGCTTCTTCAGCGCTAATCTGATCTTCTGCAGCACCAATAAGCTCTAACTTATATGGTTGATCAGCTTCTTCTGCACGTGCTTCTTCTTCAGTTACTACGCGACGTACAAAACGCTGTGAGGACTTAATAATGCGCTGCATGCGCTTTTCGATGTCCTTGAGCTCATCTGGAGTAAAAGGCTCGTCCACATCGAAATCGTAGTAGAAACCATCTTTAATAACAGGGCCAATACCAAGCTTGGCGTTTGGACGCACTTCTTGCACTGCCTGAGCCATAACGTGAGTGGCTGAGTGACGCATAATAGCAAGACCATCTTCGCTGTCGATGGCAATAGACTCGACTACATCTCCCTCATGTAAAGGAGTGTAAAGATCGCGAGGATTACCATTAATGCGAACAGCAATAATATCTTTATTATCTGCAAAAAGCTCAACACCAGTGATGTTTGGCTCGATTTCATGAGAATCACCATTAAGGGTGATATGAAGAGAAGCTGCTGACACAGTTCGTTCCTTTTCATCTTGAGGTCCGCGTTACAGGTGCAGACCGCCTATATGTTCATAGCAAGCTTAGAAGTACGAGAGGACGTTGGAAATGAGGTGTGGCGTAGCTCGGAAATACTCTGGGAATCAAGGAAACTGTGAGAGAAAAAGAAAAACGGAAAATAAAAGAAAGAATAAGAGAGTACTCAAATTAAGAGTGGGCGATACAGGATTTGAACCTGTGACCCCTTCCGTGTGAAGGAAGTGCGCTAGCCCCTGCGCCAATCGCCCAAGTATACTTACATATTCATTTATACGCTTTTATTGACTAGCTTTAGCCTGTGGGCGATACAGGATTTGAACCTGTGACCTCTTCCGTGTCAGGGAAGCGCGCTAGCCCCTGCGCCAATCGCCCAGTCTAATAAAAGAGAGGTGAGTACGAGAGTCGAACTCGTCTATACGGCTTTGCAGGCCGCTGCCTAACCGCTTGGCTAACTCACCGTAAGAGGTCAACTCGACTGACCACGAGCGGACAACGGGACTCGAACCCGCGGTCTCGACCTTGGCAAGGTCGCGCTTTACCAACTAAGCTATGTCCGCAATGTGCTGTGCAAGTTGCTGAGCACGAGATATAACTATAACGATGTGGCTATGGTTGGTCAAGTATCGGCGTGTTGCTAGACGTTGTGCAAGTTTTCATTCATTTTACCTCAAAAGGATTGGGAGTCTTCAGATATATACAATGGAATTTTCGCGGTTCTTGGGGGTTTTATTGCGATTTTGTTTAGTTTCGTGCCTGCGTTTGGTTAGGTTTTATTCTTCGGATTCTTGAAGTAAGTAGTGCGCTTGGACGGTTGGTTTACGAATCGTGACTTGGTTGGCGCTCCATGATTCCACGCTCGGATGAGAATTCCAATCACTCTCAACGATGGACGTGAACGTTGTTGGCGTTCGGCGCTAGCAACTTCTATGTACTCATGGGAGAGAATTGAGGACCCTTTTTCGAGCGCACGCATTGTCAGCGTTGCGCGCTCACAACTTCCACGCACTCCTAAAACCAATAAAACCTACGCAACCCGCTAATCTCCATGAGTCACTTTAGCCCTTGGCTCAAAAAATATGCCGGCGGCGAGAACAATATTTCTTATATCCATTCTTCTCGTATGCTAGTTTTATGACAGATTTTAGAGAGAATTTTGAGCCTGAAGCTTTTGATGCTTTTTCTGATCAGTTTGGTGAAGAACCGCGCAAACACCGTACTGTATTAATCAGTGCTTTCGAAGGGTGGAATGACGCTGGGTTAGCAGCAACGCAGGCTTTGCATTTTCTTTTACGCGCTTATTCTCAATCAGCACATGAGGTCGATCATATCTGTTGTGGCAGCTTCTACGACTATACAGATAATCGTCCAGTCATCGTAAGCGTTGAAGGTAAGCGTAAAATTTTATGGCCAGAAACGAGCTTCACGCAAATCGATATTAATCCTGAACTGAGCCTTATTATTCAGATTGCTCCAGAACCTAATTTTAAGTGGACTGAATATTGTCAGCGCACTCTCCGTATTGCTGATGAAAATGAAGTAGATGAAGTCATAACAGTCAGTGCTATATATGGCGATTGCACGCATCGCCGGCCATTGCCTATGGTTTTCCACGATGCAGCCGATAACACTGCCACTCCCCAATCGTATAACGGTCCTATAGGTATTCCTACCGTTCTCAGCTATGAGGCAGTAGACAGTGGTTTTATCTCTCACTCAATGTATGTGTCCGTGCCATCTTATGCCCCGTATGTGGACGATCAAGAAAAACCTAATCCTTTGGCTATGTGGAACGTTATCGATGCCTTATCTGACTATCTGGATGTATATCTTAAAGATGACGGCTTGCCAGAGCAAGTTAAGCAGTGGCGCAAGAAAGCAAATGCATTAGCAAGGACGAATCCTGATATTGCTGAGTATATGAAAACCGTTGAGTCCTACAGAGATAATCAGGAACGACTCGATTATATTACCTCCGAAGCTGCGGAAAATATGATTGATGACGCTGAGAAATTCTTACGAGATTTTGGATGGGATAAAACAGACGATGCGCCCGATATGCCGGGTTCGCCACGTCTACGTTAGTTTCTTTGTTTACCTGTGCATTAGAATGAGAGCATATACCGCTTGGAAGGAGCGTCTCATGGTACAGATGGCAATTCATAGAAAATCTCGTTCCTTTGCCCCAGAAGGTTTCTTTGAGTGTGAAGCAAAAGGGCTGCTCTGGCTCAAGGAAGCTGAAAAAGTGGGAGGATCGCGTGTTGTTCAGGTGCATGATTGGGCAAGTGATTATTTAGATATTGAGCGTATCTCCCCTGCCAGCGCTACACCAGATGCAGCGTATCAATTTGGGCGAAGTCTCGCTCGCATGCATGATTATGGCGCAGAAACTTTTGGAGCTGCTCCTGCAGATTATGAGGGAACATGTTATTTTGGTCCGCTCCAAGATCCTGTTGCCATGGATACAGGCGATTGGGATAATGCTGTGGATTATTACGCTCAGGGTCGTTTGATTCCTATGGTTGATTTAGGTTTACACCGAGGACTTTTGACTGCTGCAGACGCTGATTTAACGCAAGAAGTATGTGACGCTTTGCCAGGACTTATGGGAGCCGCTGCCTCAGATAAGCCGGCACGCATTCACGGTGATTTGTGGAGTGGCAATGTAATGTGGACGCGATCTGCTGATGATGAGGTAGAAGCTGTGCTCATTGACCCTGCTGCTCATGGAGGACATCGAGAAGAGGACTTATCTATGCTGTCTTTGTTCGGCATGAGTTTTATGAGCGATATTATGCGCGGGTATGAAAGCGTTCATCCACTGAAAAAAGGGTTCGACGAGCGTAGAACTTTGTGGCAGCTCTACCCTATTGCTGGACATTGCGTGTTCTTTGGTGGTGGTTATGTGAGCCAGTATCGATCGATGTGCAGGCAACTGCTAGCACAACGCTAAAAGTTAAGGGCTGGATACGTCGTATCCAGCCCTTATTACTTGTGCAACTTAAGCGAAGGTTTCGCGTAACTTTTCGAAGAAGCCCTTGCCCTTCTTCATTGTTTTTGACTTCTGCTCAGGCTTGTCACTGAGTTGAGACTCCTTATTAAGCTCTTCAAAATCAGAAATGAGTTTCTTTTCCTGATTACTGAGCTTCTTAGGAATAGTCACGTCCAAATGAACAACAAGGTTTCCTCGCTCGGTACGATTCAAACGAGTAACGCCCAAATCATTGAGAGTAAGAGTGTCGTCCGGCTGTGAACCTGCTGGAATAGAAATCTCACGTTCACCGTCAAAAGTTTCAATCTGCGTGGTATGACCTAACACAGCCCATGTCATAGGAATGCGAATCCAGCAATGCAAATCATTGCCATCGCGGGTAAATGTATCGTGGGCGCGTACTGTAATATCCACATACAAATCACCAGCTGGGCCGCCACCTTCGCCTACTTCTCCTTGGCTTCCCAAGCGCAAACGCGTGCCATCTTGTACGCCGGCTGGAACAGATACAGAAATAGTGCGTTGTTTCTTTACTCGACCATGCCCCAAACAAGATGCGCATGGATTTTCGATAATAGTGCCAAACCCTTCGCAACGCTCGCATGGCTGAGATGACATCATTTGACCTAACATAGTGCGTACCACGCGCTGAACCGAGCCGGAACCATGACAATCTGGGCATGTAACTGGTGCGCTACCATCAGCACTACCTGCTCCTGAACAAGCATCACATACGCTGTATAGCGTAGCTTTAAGTGACTCAGTTCCGCCAAAAACAGCGGTCTTCAAGTCAATAGTCATACTTGCTAAGGAATCGCGACCTGGCTGTGTACGCGAAATTGGTCCGGACTGACCGCCAAAAGCGCTGCCAAAGAAAGAATTAAAGATATCTCCAAAATCTCCTGCAGCAGCACCATAAGCACCTGCTCCTCCACCAGGAGAAAGTGGATCAACTCCTTGATCATACATGGAACGCTTATCTGGGTCCGACAGTACTTCGTATGCAGTATTGACTTCTTTAAACTTGTCTTCAAACTCAGGTCCTGCTAAATCAGGATGATACTTGCGGCTTAATTTGCGATATGCCTTCTTAATCTCATCATCTGTTGCATTGCGTGAAAGACCAAGAGTCTCGTAATAATCTGCCATGGTGTCCTTTGTTTACACAACTACATTTTCTATCTTTAAGAGTAAACATCGGCATGGAATAATCGCTTCTAACGAACAAAAACGCACATGCTGGTCAAGCCGAAGGCTGAACGAGCAAACTGGCTCATGCCTAACACGCTCTTTGTGCTCGCATAATTCCAAGCCATGCAAGAAAATAAAGGCGTCAAAGGTCTTTATACCCAATTACTATGAAGAACGTAAACGAGTAGCCGAACGCACTATGTTGAGCGCGAAGTTACTTCATCTATTGGAAGGAAAGTTGATCTACATGGTCGATTTCACATGGACTGAACTTGACGAGCGTGCAGTTAAGCTCGCTAAGGTTCTTTCAGCAGATGCAGTAGAAAAGGCAGGATCTGGTCACCCAGGTTCCCCAGTTTCTCTCGCACCAATTGCTTACACTCTGTACCAGCACTTCATTAAGCACGATCCAAAGGATCCTAACTGGGAAGGTCGCGACCGCTTTATCCTTTCCGGTGGTCACGCTTCTTTGACTCAGTACGTACAATTGTACTTCTCTGGTTACGACTTGACTCTTGATGACTTGAAGAAGTTCCGTACTATGGGCACTCGTACTCCTGGTCACCCAGAGTATGGTTTGACTCC
>QWCP01000784.1_pt1 | contig 10080 bp, 10 predicted proteins | sample 1972561 | NCBI WGS metagenome assembly QWCP01 (sample SAMN09866705, study PRJNA288562) | Human vaginal metagenome isolate pre4_vaginal, whole genome shotgun... | isolation source: vagina | host: Homo sapiens | place: USA: California
AAATATTAAGGAATTTTTTTTTGGTACTTAACCCCAGCCCCCCCTCGAAACGATACTAAAATTCTAGACATTGTGATGAAAAAATCCGAGTCAAACCACGAACAAAAAAATTGAATAGATATTTGTAAACAAAACCCACCCAGAAACGAGTCAAAAAAATAAATTCAAAACTTCCCAGTAACGAAACCAAATTTAAAAACAAAACTTCCCAGTAACGAAACCAAATTTAAAAACGTATCGACATAAAATCCCACTGAGATCACGAACAAAAATATTAACATATTTCAACATCTCACAATTTTTATGTTATAATATAGTCAAGCAAAAGTTTGCTAACATTTAAAATAGAGAGGTGTAAATAAAATGGCAGAAGAAGAAAAAATTATTAATGAAGAACCAGAAACAGAATCAACAGAAGATAAACCAGAAAAAATTGAAAGTGCTGAAGATGTAGTGACTGAACCTGAAAAAGAATCTACTGAAGAAAAGTCAGAAGCCTTTGTTCAATTAGAGCAACGTATTTCCTCATTAGAACAAAGATTAAATAACTTAGAAACACCAACACAAGATTCAAGTGACCCAAACTTTGAGGATAAAACAGAACCTACAGAAGTTGATGACGATCAAGAATCAGATAATATTGAGTCAAGTGATGAAATCAAAGAAATGTTAAATTTATAAGGAGTGATAAACATGGGTGTATTTGACGGAAATGAAATGCGTGGTATGACACATGCGAACTATGAAGATTCACGTTTAAATAAATCAAGAGAATTGAATGAAAATATGAGCATTGCTACAAGCAAGTCAGAAGATGAATACGGTCGACAAGTTCATTCACTAACAAAACAATCATTGAGTGATGACTCTACACAACAAGTCTAGGAGGTTAAAAAATCATGGCAGATAATAAAAAAACAGATATCCCTACTTTAATTGCAGATTCTACAAAAGCGTCACTTCAAAGTTTTAACCATGATTATGGTAAACAATGGACGTTTGGCGAGAATTGGTCGAATGTTAATACAATGTTTGAAACATATGTTAACAAATACTTATTCCCTAAAATCAATGAAACATTACTCATTGATATTGCTTTAGGTAATCGTTTTAATTGGTTAGCAAAAGAACAGGACTTTATCGGACAATATTCTGAAGAATATGTCATTATGGATACCATTCCAATTGAAATGAATTTATCAAAATCAGAAGAACTCATGTTAAAACGTAACTACCCTCAAATGGCAACACGTTTATATGGTAGTGGAATTGTTAAAAAACAAAAATTCACATTGAATAATAATGATGTACGTTTTAATTTCCAAACATTAGGTGATGCAACAAATTATGCTTTAGGTGTATTACGTAAGAAAATTTCAGATATTAACGTTCAAGAAGAAAAAGAAATACGTGCAATGATGGTTGATTATGCAATGAATCAATTGCAAGATTCAAACCATCGTACGGCTTCATCAAAAGAAGATTTAACTGAACGTGTATTTGAAGCTATTTTAAATATGCAAAACAACAGTGCCAAATATAATGAAGTTCATAAAGCTAGTGGTGGTACAGTAGGACAATATACAACAGTATCTAAACTTAAAGATATTGCTATTTTAACTACTGATTCATTAAAATCATATTTACTTGATACAAAAATTGCAAACACTTTCCAAATGGCTGGTATTGACTTTACAGACCACATCATTAGCTTTGATGATTTAGGTGGTGTGTATAAAACAACGAAAGATGTGACGTTAGCAAATGAAGATACCATTAATTACTTACGTGCTTTCGGTGATTATCAAGCCATGATTGGTGATGTGATTCCTGAAGGTTCAGTATTTACATTTAATGTAACGGATTTAAAAGAATTTAAAGGTAATGTTGAAGAAATTAAACCTAAAGGTGAATTATTCGCGTTTATCTTTGATATTAACGCACTTAAATATAAACGTAATACCAAAGGTATGCTTAAAGAACCATTCTATAATGGTGAATTTGATGAAGTCACACACTGGATTCATTATTATTCATTTAAAGCGATGTCACCTTTCTTCAATAAAATATTAATCACTGAAGCACCAAAAGAACAACCAGGACATAGCGAAGCAACAGAATAATAAGGAGGCTTTTAACCAATGAATCATTTAGATAGAGATTTTATAGGACAAAATAATGATGTTGGTTTAAAAGTTGAATTAACAGAAGATATTGACCGACGAATTATGGAACATAGAAACCGATTTCGTCGGTTAATTTTTAATCGTTACGTTGAATTTCTACCCTTGCTTATTAATTATACCAATCAACAAAGCGTGGGTATTGATTTCTTACAACTTGAAATTGCATTAAGACAAGGTTATCAAGTCGTTGTAGGTAAAGCTAGAAATGATGTCATTATGATATTGGGTTATATACAATCACAATATTTTAAAAAAAGTAACGATTTTATTAATAACTTCAATTTAACTTTTAATAGACGACTCACTCAAGATGATATTACTTTTATTATTCCTGAATATTTAAGACCTGAATATGCGTTAGAAATAGAATATTATGACGGGTGTCAAAGTGGTGATTTTGTTGTATTACGCAACAAACCCGTTAATTTAAATAATGATTATCAAATTATAGAACATTATTGTGATGAATTAGCAGAAATTATATTATCCCGTTTCTCACTGATTATGCAATCTAAATTCAGTAAAATATTTTTATCTGATATTCAAGATGAAACGATTAACCAATTTATCAATAAATTGTATAATGGTGCACCTTTTATTAAGACGGATAAATACATCGACCCAGAAGAAGATATTATTGATTTAGGCAGTGACTTTGTAACGACTGCTTTAGTTGAAATGAAACGAGAATATCAAAACAAAGTCAGTGAGTTATCAAACTTTTTAGGTGTTAATTCACTTGCCGTTGATAAAGAAAGTGGTGTCAGTGATACCGAAGCTAAATCAAATCGTTCATTTACAACATCAAATAGTAATATCTATTTAAGAGGTCGTGAACCTTTTGAAATGCTCAATCGTCGTTTTAATTTAGATATTCACGCCTATTACGATGATGAAGCGATTTCTGAAATGGATATTATGAACCTCAAAACTGATAATTTTGGTGGTGGAAAAGTTGAGTAAACACACAACAACATTATATGAAATCATAGAAAGTGAATTACAACGCTTAGGACTCAATGAATTTGTGAATAACGATAGAATACATTTTAATGATTCAAAACATGCGTTTATGCAAAAGATGTTATATTTTGACGATGATGTCAAACAAATTGTAGACCATATCTTTTTTAAAGGTTTCATGTTTAATGATGAACGCATTGACCGATATTTTAAAGAGAGTTTCACATTGCGTTTTTTATATCGTGAAATTGGCAGACAAACCGTTGAAGCGTTCGCATCTCAAGTGTTATATATCACCATGACACATGAAGATTATATTTATCGTGTGTATGGTTCGGATATGTATAAATACATTGAACAAGTAACAGACACACAGTCAACTGATATTGGTAAAGCATTAGAAAATGCCATCGAACAAGGTCAAACAAAAGACAGACAACAAGACAAATCACATGAAGAATATCAAGACCATGAGGACACAGTGTCTAAAGAAGCAAGTGACGACAGAAGCGCAGAAAGTACCCTACCCCAATCAAAAGTGAATATTGATGTTGATAATACTGTATTAGATTATGCAGACACGAATACAATATCAAGAAAAAAATCAGGTAGTGAAACATTAAGTGATAAAGAGGGTACGAAAGACAGTACGTATGATTCATTAAGAAATGGTGAAAGTGATACGAAACGTAATACTGAGTCACAAAACGAAATGAATCGTACAGGTTTAACAAAGCAATACTTAATTGATAACTTACAAAAGTTATATTCAATGCGTGATACAATATTTAAAACATATGATAAAGAATGTTTTTTACACATATGGTAGGAGGATAAGCTATGTATATAAACAATGGAAGAATTAATTATGATAATGAATATGGTTATCGTCGCGGTGTTTATCGTGAACCTTTTTATAGTGACGCATCCGATTACAATACTAATTCAAAATCATATTATGATTACTTAGCACGATTTAATGGTTTTATTTTTGAATTATGTGATTTTGTTAATGGTTTAGCTGATGATATACAACATATGAAAGACACATACGAGGCACTCACATTATCCAATAAAGATGTCACATATACTGTCGGACAAAAAGGTGATTTTGATACACTCAATCATTGCTTTGAACATATTGAAGATTTAATTGTGCAGCCTAAATCTATTAGAGTCATTTTACTTAAAGATTACCAGATGCGCGAGCAATTATTTTTACGTGATAAACGTTATAACCATATTACGATTACATCAGAAAATGATATTGTTGAAGCCTATGACACACCAACCAATAAACAAATTGAAATAAAAACCAACCCTATTTTTAGAGTCAAACCCCTATTTTATGGTTTAAATTCAACATTTCCTAAAATTGACTTTAAATTACAAAATAAAGATTTTTCAGATACCATTAATTGTGGTTTCTTAATGGATAATACAACGTTTGAAATGACAGAACGTGGAGGTTCGACACATTTTAACTTTATAGGTTTATGTGCTGTTAGTGGTTCACATATTGAAGCGAGCTATTGTGATTTTTCCAATAATGGCAATCGAGAGCAATTAGAAGAATATAATAAAGACCAAGATATGTATGGTGACGGATTAAGAATATTTAACTCGTCACTGACAGGTAACTATATGACTGTCAACCGATGTGGTGAAATTGGTATACATTTCTCACATGGTGCAAGTGGTTATATTGATTATACAGAAGCACGTTTTAACGGACATCATGGTTTAATGGTAACTACAGGTTCACAAGCGAGTGCGAGAAACTGTAAAATCACAGATACGATTGATGATAATGTTGTGAGTTATGCCTCAAGTGATATTGATTTAAGATATTCTGATTGTTCAAATTCACAAACGACGTATGGTTGCATTGCGACACGTTCATCAAATATTAACTTTGATAGTGGGATTGCGAATGGTTGTGGTGCAAGTGGTATTATGGCAAATAGAGGTTGCTCTATTGACGCGACAGGTGCGACAGCTTCACGTAATAAGTGGCATGGCGTGATTGCAAGTAACAACTCAAAAGTGGATTTTACAAGTGGTAATGCGAATGAAAACGGCATTGACGGTATACAATCTACACATGGATCAACAGTACAAGCGAGATTATCTACAACGAATGGTAATAAACGTAATGGTGTACTTGCTTATGCAGGCGATGTCTACGCTCAAGAAATTAATTGCGATGGTAACGGACGACGTGGATTAGAAGCGACACGTGGGGGGTATATCGCGTCGTATGGTGCGAAAGTAAGTAACTCAAAAGATGATAACGTGTTAGCGTATGGTTCAGTGATTTCAATTAATGAAGCAGTGATCACAGGTGCTGGACGTAACGGTATTGAAGCTACACGTGGAGGACAAATATTTGCTGATAGAATAAAAATACAAGGTGCTAAAGATTACGGTATTTTAGCGTATGCGTCTAAAGTTTTTGCTGAATCTGGGGTGATAGGTGGTTGTAAAAATGAACCCGTTTATGCAACACGTGGTGGTGAAATAACAATTTTCGACCCTACCATTGTGAGTGGTAAAACCGTATTTAATGTATATAATGGGGGTAGAATATTTACCGATAAAGATAAAGGTTATTCTACAAATGTTGACCCTAACACAATCACACCAAATGGGTTTATAATAAAAGGGTAGGGTTTTCCCTACCTTATTTTAAGAAGGAGGTAAACAATTTGAAAACACAACAACAAGCAAAAGATTGGATTAACTCACATACCAATAAAGGCGTAGACTTTGACGGAATGTATGGTTACCAGTGTATGGACTTAGCCGTTGCTTACATTTATTATGTGACTGATGGCCAAGTTCAAATGTGGGGTAATGCAAAAGATGCAATTAATAATAATTTTAAAGGTTTGTGTACAGTTTATCGTAATACACCTAGTTTTAAACCCCAATTAGGTGATGTAGCAGTGTATACATCTGGGTTTTATGCGACATACGGACACATACAAGTAGTTATCAGTGGTAACTTAAACTATTATGTGTGCCTTGAGCAAAATTGGAATGGTAACGGGGCAAGTTATCAAGAATTAGCAACCGTAAGAACACATTATTATGATGGTGTAACACACTTTATACGTCCTCATTTTACGGGTCAAAGACAGAAACAAAGTAAAAATAGTAAAAAACCATCAAAACCATCAAAACCATCAAAACCATCTAAACCTCAAACAGAGTTTAAATGGTATGGTAGATTTACGGCACATGAATCCAATACAAAACCGATTGTCGTACGTACATCACCATCATTAAAAGGGCAAATTGTTGATGGTGATTCTTGGATTTTTCCAAATGAATATGTTAATTTTGACCGTATTTATAAACGCGATCATTATTGGTGGTTAGGTTTTCATTATGTTCAAAAAGGTAGCAGTAAAGAACGTTTCTACATGCCGATTGGTAAAATTGAAGATAAACAAGAAAAAATACTTAATGAAAAACATCTTTGGGGAAAATTGGAGGTTAACTAGATGGCTAGTAAATTTGTAAGAAGTGTCAAAGACATTTATCAATTAGAACAGTTTAATACGAATCTTGTCGATGAAAATGATATATTGTCAACCATTGATGGTGACGTTTATATTTACACAAAAGACGGTTTTCTTCATTTAGACAGTGTTGAACCCTTACAAGATGAGGTTCAAGAAGTACAGGAAAAACTATCAGATAATGAAAAACGTATCTATGATAGTGAAGAAAAAATTAAAGTGATTGAAACATCAGTTGAAGATAATCAATTAAAAGTGAGTGAAGTCACTGAAAAATTAAACAACGCACATTTAGATGAAATGAAACAAAAACTGGATTCCATTAATATCGAAGAGATTAAACAAGAACAACAAACGTTATCAAAAAAGATCGAAACGACAAACGAAACAAATCAAAAAATTCAATCAAATACAGATAAAATCAATGAAATAACTATCACAGATACAGGTTGGAAAAATATTAACATCACAGGTTCAGGACTTGTCGCACACACAGACCCACCCCAATACAGAATAACAACAGTCAAAGGGATTAAAACTGTAGCATTAAGGGGTGCAGTTAAAGGATATAAAGGTGATAATATCACAGTGGGTAAAATACCAATCAGTGGTGAGTTGTCAAATCCTCATTACTTTGTACAAAATACAAGTAAAAAAAGTGGGTCAATTTATCAAACAAGAATAACTGTCATGCGTGCAGGTGATATTGTCTTAGAGGGGACAACATATCCGAGTCCAACGGGTGATGAGTGGTGTCCGATTAATACCGTATTTTTAGACTAAATTATGATATAATAGACACGTGAAATGCGTGTCTATTTTACATATAAGGAGGTTAAACAATGGTACAACGTAAACTCACTGATTTTGTGTTTTACTATAATACACCGTTAACAGACTATCAGAACACGATTCATTTTGATAGTGACAGTGAACGTGATGATTATTTTTTAAACGGAAATCATTTCAAAAGTATCAATTATGAGAAGATACCCTTTAACTTTATTCGTGACAGAAACGAAATTAATTTAGAACAGATGTCATGGCAAGACGCACAGGGAATTAATTATTGCACCTTTAAATCAGATTTTGAAAATCGACGTTATTATGCGTTTGTAAACAAGATTGAATATGTGAATGATAGGGTGACACGTTTCTATCTTGTTATAGATGTTGTGATGACGTATACACAGGGCGATGTGTTAAGCAATGTTCAAAATGCGTTTATTGAGCGTCAACATTTACCAAGAGAGGTTTATAACTACTTATTACCCGCCTTACGAAATAATGATGATGTCATTAAAGCCAGTAATAAATACTATCTCAATAACTATCTTGAACAGTTTGGTGGCAATCTTGTATTATTCCAATCAAGTGCTGATTTATCTAAAAAATTTGGGACTAAAAAAGAACCTAACCTAGAATCTTCAAAAGGGATTACGTACGATTACATTACAAGTCCAGTGAATTTATATATCATGAATCGACAAGATTTTAACGAATTTATGGATAAAATGAGTAAATACCCTTGGATTACCCAAAACTTCCAAAAAATTATACTCATACCAGCGTCATTTATTAATGTTGACGATTTAGAGAGTGTGAAAACACAAGAGGATATTAAAGGGTTAATGACACTGAAAACAGATAAATTATCTAATGAGTGGGAATTGAAAAACTTAAATATTCCATATGACCGATTACGTGAGATGATTAATGCCAATCAAGATGAATTAAAACACCTCATACGTAATGAGTATATGACAATAGAATTATACTCATGGAATGGTGACAGCTTGTTGGTAGATGCTGGTAAAATTTCAGAAAAGACAGGATTAAAATTTAGAACTAAATCAATTATAGGTTATCATAACGAGGTTCGCGTATATCCAGTGGATTACAACAGCGCACCGAATGAAAAACCTATTTTAGATACTGATAATAATGTCTTAATTGATACAGGTTCATTCTTAAACACAGCAATCACCTTTGATAGTTTCGCCGAAGTGCCTATATTAATTGATAATGGTATTTTAGGACAATCACAACAAGCCTATAAACAAAAAAACGCACAAAGTAATTTAATCACATCACGTATTCAAAATATTGCGACGGGTAGTGATATAAAATCTAAATTTTATGACTCAGCCAGTATCGCTTCAAATTTAAACCCAACAGCGTTATTTTCAAAATTTAATGATGAATATAATTACTATAAAGAGTTGCAAGCAGAATATAAAGACCTCGCGTTACAACCCCCAACGGTCACATCTAGTAATATGGGAAATGCGTTTCAGATAGCAAACAGTATCAATGGCATCACAATGAAGATTGGTGTACCAAGTCCGTGGGATATGGATAACATCATGCGTTATTATTTTTTACTCGGTTTTGAAACGAATGACCAAGCAGGGAGTCCGTTTTCAATTCATTCATGGACGGTATGTAATTACTTACGTATGCGTGGGACATATACCATTGATAATATTGACCCGATGTTACTCGAACAACTGAAAGCATTACTTGAAAGTGGTGTGAGATTTTGGCATAACGACGGTTCTAATAACCCAATGGCACAAAACCCGTTTAAAAATAAATTTAGACTTTAGAAAGTAGGTTTAAACATGGATAATACAGAAGTACACGTAAAATTTACACAATCCGATTTATTTCACACCTTTTTTTATGCAGGGGATTTAAAACTTTTATATTTTTTAATGATACTCATGGCAATTGATATTATTACAGGACTCACAAAAGCCTTTAAAAATAAAAACTTGTGGAGTCGTAAATCGATGTATGGTTTTGGTCGGAAGATACTTGTTTTTTGTATCATTATTTTAGCCAATATCATTGACCAAATTTTACAACTCAATAATGGATTACTCATGGTAACAATATTCTTTTATATCGCGAATGAGGGATTATCTATTATTGAAAATTGTTCAGAAATGGGGGTACTCATTCCAGAAGCAATCGGAGAAAAATTAAAAGTCATTCGTAGTAGTGACAATAAACCGATGAAAGAAGTAGATAAAGATGAATGATAAAGAAAAAATTGACAAGTTTATACACTCAAATTTAAATGACCCGTTCGACTTAACCGTTGATGATTTAGTCCCTAAAGTGAAAGGTATTGGACGTTTCTCTGCATGGTGTGGGAATGATTCAGGAAAAATTAAACAAGTCTTGAATGCAGTTAAAAGTATTGGGGTATCACCCGCACTTTTTAGTGCATATGAAAAAAATGAAGGCTATAACAGTGCTTGGGGTTGGCTCAACCATACAACACCTCAAGGCAATTATTTAACTGACGCACAATTTGTCGCACGTAAACTTGTATCACAATCACATCAAGCAGGCACGCCGAGTTGGATAGACGCAGGCAACCCCGTTGACTTTGT
>QWCP01000591.1_pt1 | contig 9952 bp, 7 predicted proteins | sample 1972561 | NCBI WGS metagenome assembly QWCP01 (sample SAMN09866705, study PRJNA288562) | Human vaginal metagenome isolate pre4_vaginal, whole genome shotgun... | isolation source: vagina | host: Homo sapiens | place: USA: California
CCTCCGGCCGCGATCTTTCCTTCTGGGCGCAACAGTGGCTCAAGACCTCCGGCATCAATACGCTCAGCGTGGCGCTCAATGCGGATGAGTCTGGCACGATTACCCATGCTTACCTCACCCAGGCCGGCGATACCCTGCGCACCCACCGCGTGGCGGTAGGCCTGTATAACCTGCAGGACGGCAAGGTGGTGCGCACCGATCGCATCGAGATGGATATCGATGGCGCTACCACCGAGATTCCAGAGCTCATCGGCCGCCAGTTGGCAGACATTGACTTCCTCCTACCCAACGACGATGACCTGACCTATTGCCTCATCGAGCTGGACGCGGGTTCCCTGCAATTCCTGCTGGACAATATTGATAAGTTCGCCGATCCCATGGCCCGTACCCTGTGCTGGTCTACCGCGTGGGAGATGACCCGCGCCGGTACTATGCGCGCCCGCGATTTCATCCAACTGGTTGCCCGCGGCATGCAGGCGGAGACGGAGCTCGCCGTCCTCGAACGCATTGTCCTGCAGGCCTCTAGCGCGCTGAAGAACTATGCCGATCCACAGTGGGCGGCTCAGAGCACCCTGCTTGCCGAAGCCCTCCTCGACGGCGCCCACAGCCCCGATGCCCAGCGCTCCATCATCTGCACCCAGGCACTGGCGAAGATTCGCCTGCACGATAGTGCGCGCGACTATCTGCGCGGCGTGCTCGAGTCCTCCGCGGATGCGGGGCTGCGCTGGTCCGCACTGGCGGCACTTGCCGCCGATGGCGCGGTAGAGGACGTCCCTGCTGCCGCGGATGCGCAACTCGAGCGCGATAACTCCGCCACCGGCTACTACTCTTCCCTGCGTGCCCGCGCAGCCGTGGCAACCGCCGAGAACAAGCGCGCGGTATGGGAAGAAATCGTGGCGGGAAATCTCACCAACCGCGAGCTCACCTCCAAGCTGGAAGGCCTGCTCTACCCGCATAGCGATGAATTCCTGCCCACCGCGGAGTTCTTCGATATCGCAGAAAAGGTATGGACTTCCCAATCCTCCGAGGTGGCACTGACCACCGTGACGGGTCTCTTCCCTTCCTGGGATATCACGCACAAGGGCCTAGAGCGCGCCGATGCCTTCTTGAAGAAGGAGCTGCCGGGTGGTTTGCGCCGTACCGTCACCGAGCAGCGTGACCGCGTGGCCCGCGCGCTGCGCAACCGCCAGGTCGACGCTAGCTAAGCCGGCTTTCCCGCGCCGTTGCCCTGGCCCGGTAGGGGTTGCGGCGCGGGATCCTCACCCAGGACCACCTCGACGTTGGCGATATCAGAGCGCAGCGACTCTTCAATATAGGCAAAGACCGCGCCCGATTTAGTCTTTAACAGTCGCACGAACCGAAGCAGCGGGTGCGATCGGCTCACGTGCAATAGTTTCTGCTCTTCGGTGCGAGCGGTAGCGGCGCGCATGCTCTCGCGCTTAAAGACGGGCTTGAGGTTGTAGCCAGCCAGGATTTCCATGATGGGCTCGCGCAGATCGTGCTGATTGAGATCGGGAGCCATATCTACCGGGATGGTGTAGCGCGAAAGGATGACGGGCTTGCCATCGACGGTATAGAGGCGCTTGATATCCCACGCAAAGGTGGAATCGCTAACACCCAGTACCGCTGCCACATGCTTGGGCACGTGGGCTTTGTTAACGGAGACCACGCGTACGGCGGTGTCGTGCCCGCGCTCGCGCAGCTGGGTGACGATATTGTCCTTGTTGGTCAGGCTCAGTGTAGGGGGAACCGTGCGCACGTAGGTGCCACCACTGCGCCCGCGGCGGCGGTCAATGAGGCCTTCTACCTCCAATATGTCTAAAGCATGGCGCACGGTCATGCGCGCAACATGAAATTCCCGGACCAATTCGCGTTCGGTAGGAAAACGCTGACCGGGTTCTAATTCATTGCGTTCGATCTTATCGCGTAGGGCATCCGAGATACGGAGATAGGCGGGCCGCTTTCGGCTTTGGGAATTCACAGCCCCCGAGTGTAATGGACACCCCTGGAAACCAAACCCATTAATGTGTGATGTCCATTACCACTACTTGCGTTCCTACTTGCGCAGATGTAACTCGATTCGCGGCCTGACCTGGATTTCCGTCAGCTGAGTGGTGGGGCCTGCCTCTACCACGGTACGAATGGCACGAGCCACCTCAGCCGGGGCAATAACCTGGGAGGGATCATAATCCTGCAACCCCTTAAGCATCGGGGTATCGGTAGGCCCTGGAGCCACGGTGGATACGCGGATTCCCGGCTCAGAGATGCGCAGTCCATCGGCGAGTGCATACAACGCGTGCTTGGTCGCCGCGTAGATGACGTTATCGCCGTAGCTGTGGCGTCCAGCGCCAGAGTTAATAAAGACCACGGTGCCTTCCGCTTTGCGCAGCTGCGGCAGCAAGGCGCGGGTCAGCTCTGCAGGGGCGTGCACGTTGAGGTCCATGTGCGCGCGCCAATTTTCCGGCGTGGCCTCCTCCACGGAGTACTTGGTAGCCCGTGCTGCAGCGTGGACGAGCACGTCCACGCGGTCTAGCTCCGGCAGCTTCATGCCTTCATCGAGGCCGGCGACGAGGTCGATGGCCACCGGAGTAATGGAGTCCGCTTCGGGCAGATCTGCCGCGCCCCGTCCCAGTGCGTACACGTGGTAATCACCGGCCAGGTCAGCGATGATTTCGCGGCCCATGCCGCCGGTAGCGCCGGTGACGACGGCGACCTTCTGCGGGGCTTCGCTCTCCGAGCGTGCTGGTGCGGTGGCGTTCTTTGTATCAGTCATGCCGCCCCATCATAGGGATCCTTTGCTTTCAGCGCCGCACCGGACCAGTCGCCGCCGGTAGCCGATTAACGGAAGCGCTTAGGCACGTCCGGCTGGCCCAAGGTGAGCATCAAACGATTAGCCCAGTTGAAGAAGGAGGAAGCGTAGATGAGGTCCAAGATGGACTGCTCATCGAATCCCGCCCCACGTAGTTCAGCGCATAATGCCGCGTCGAAGGCGAAGGGGGTTTCCGTCAGCGCCACGGCGGCGCGACGGATAAGGTCCCATTCCTTTGAGCCAAGGTCGGCGTCGATGCCCTCGTCCAAGAGGCGGTCTACGATTTCACGGTCGCCGCCTTCCTGGACGCACCGCGCCTGGTGCACGGAGGCACAGTACTCGCAGCCGTTGTAGCGCGATGCCACAGTAGCGGCGAGCTCGCGGTCCGCACGGGAGAGCCCACCTTCGGTGTTATAGAAAATGTCCAGGTCAGTCAGCGTGCGCGCCTTCAAGGCCGCAGGGTCGCGGGCGAGCAAGCGGAAGTACTCGGAATCGATACGCTCTGGCTTGATGAGGGCATCGGTATGCACCGCGGTGAAATCCTCCTTCGCCAGCGCCTCTACCCAGGGCTTCCAGCCCAGGGAGTGATTGACAAAGTGGTCCGGCAGCACAGTATTGGGCTGCAACGCGTTCGCGGTTACCTCCCAACCCGGATCGGCCACGCCGGCGGCGCGCTCGGCTGCGGGGTGGGGTGCGGAATCCTCGCCAGAAAGTACGCGCAGGCCGTGGACCACGCGCAGCTGGAAGGCCAAAAATGCCACCAGCTGGGACAGGCTGATGATATCCGTAGCGGACCATCCTGCGGCATCGAGGTGCCCGATGGCCTGCGGGGAGGCGTCCTTAGGGTGGAAAGCCAGAAGGTGCGCCCAATCAAAGGCCGCAGCTAGGCGTGTGCCCAGCGCGGCTTCCGCGGCGGTATCGCCGAAGATAAGGAAATCACCCTGGTGATACGGGCCGGTGGACACACCGCGCTGGCTCGCGGCATGCACGGCGGCAACAAGGTCCTCGTCGGCCTCATCTTCCAGCAAGTCGAAGTAGAAATCCGCAGCCTCGCTTTCCCGGTAGATTGCAGCGGTAAAAGCCGCTACGGCATAGCGCTCCGTATAGGAGAACTCGCCTGGCTCTGCAGGCTCGAGCAAAGCGCTAAAGCTCAGTTGCGCATTGTCCTGTGCATCGTGTCGCGCACGGCGCAGCTGTTGCACCTCGGCGGTGGCGTGGGAGAGCTCATTAATAATGTCGGTCATATTTTCAATCCAACCTTTCTGGGGCGCGGTTATAGCCCCAAGTTTAGGTCTCCGGCACGATAGCGGGAGCCTGGGATGGCGTCAATTAGCTGGCGCGTGTACTCGGTTTCCGGATGCGCAAAGACCTGCGCGGTAGGTCCGGATTCCACTTGCGTGCCGTGGGAGAGCACGGAAACGGTATCGGAAATTTGATTAACTACCGCCAGATCGTGGGAGATGAAGATATAGGTAAGCTCCAGCTCGCGCTGCAGCTCGTCGAGCAAGCGCAGGATCTGCGCCTGCACGGTGACGTCGAGCGCGGACACGGCCTCATCGAGCACCACGAGATCGGGCTCGATGATCATGGCGCGGGCGATGGCCACGCGCTGGCGCTGGCCACCGGAGAGTTCACGGGGACGGCGGGACGCCATGGAAGAATCCAAGGCCACGAGGTCGAGGAACTCTCGTGCCTTCGCGCGGGCATCACGCTTGGAAGCGCCGGTGAAATTGCGCACCGGTTCGGCGATGGTATCGCCGATGCTCAAGCGCGGATCCAGCGAGCCAAAAGGGTTTTGGTAGACCATCTGGATGGAACGGCGCAGCTCGCGACGGCGCTTGCCACGAGCGGAGCTAATGTCTTCCCCGCCCAAGCGAATGCTGCCGGAGGTGGGCGTGCTCAACAAGGAAATGGCGCGGCCGGTGGTTGTCTTACCGGAGCCAGACTCCCCCACCAATGCATGGGTGGTGCCGCGGGCCACGGAAAAGTTGATGTCTTCCACCGCGGTGAAATCCCCGAAGCGTTGGCTCAGCCCTTCCACCTCGAGCAAGGTTTCGTGTTGCGCGGGCGCGGCGGCCCGCACAGGAGCTGTGGCCTGGGAGGAAGTGGGGGCGGTGAGCGAGGGGGCGTCGGCAAGCAGGCGCTTGGAGTAGGCATGCTGGGGATCGGTGAGCACGCGGGCAGCAACGCCCGACTCGCAAACAGCGCCCTTTTCCATCACCACGATGTTATTGGCACGGTCGCCTGCCACGGCCAGATCATGGGTAATGAAAAGTATGCCCATGGTGAGCTCTTCGCGCATCTCATCCAGGAGGTCCAGGATGATCTTCTGCACGGTGACATCGAGCGCGGAGGTAGGCTCATCGGCGATGATGAGCTCCGGCTCCAATGCCACGGCCGCGGCAATGAGCACGCGCTGCTTCATGCCGCCGGAAAGCTCATGCGGGTACTGGTGATAGCGGCGCTGCGGATCATCAATGCCCACGCGCTCCAAAAGCTCCAGTGCACGCTTCTTCCGGGAGGCCTTATCGCCCTGCCCATGGATGGCCATGCCCTCCTCCACCGAGGCACCGATAGTCTTGAGCGGGTTAAGCGAGTTATTGGGATCCTGCGGAATCAAACCAATGCGGCGACCGCGCAACTCCCGCCATTGCTTTTGGGAATACTGGGTAACGTCGCGGCCGTCGACAGTAATGGTGCCAGAAACGATCGAGGCATTGTCTGGCAGCAGGCCAATGGCGGCCATGGCGGAGGTGGACTTGCCGGAACCGGACTCGCCCACGATGGCGGTCATCTCGCCAGGTTTTACCTCGAGCTCAATGCCGCTTACCGCTTCTACCTCACCGTGTGCGGTGCGGTAGGTAATGGATAGATCACTAATGCTAAGCAGGGACATTAGGCCGCCTTTCGCAGTGTCTGGCTGAGGTGGTTGGCCGCGAGGACCACGGCGACGATGACAATGCCCGGGGCGATGGTCAACCAGCCGGCCGTGGCGATATAATCGCGCGATTCAGAGATGAGCAAGCCCCATTCCGGGGTTGGGGGCGGTGCGCCATAGCCCAAGAAGCCTAGGGTGGCTAGCTGCAAAATGGCCAGGCCAAATTGCAGGGCTGCTACAGCGAAGACCGCGGTGAGTGAATTGGGAAGAATATGGCGCACGAGCACTTGGAAGGAAGAACCGCCGGAGCCATAGGCGGCCTCGACAAAATCGGAGTCGGCAACGCTAAGCACCTGGGAGCGTGCAAGGCGCGCAAAAGTGGCCACCGAGGTGATACCTACGGCGATGGCGGCATTGAAGATGCCGTGGCCCAGCACGATGATGACGGACAGGGAGAGCAAGAGTCCGGGGATGGACAGCAGCACGTCCACGATGCGCATGATGACGGCATCGACCCAGCCGCGGCGCACGCCGGCGATGATGCCCAAGATGGTGCCGACGATGAGGCCGAAAAGGACGGCCAGCAGCGCGCCGAGTAGGGATTGGCGCGCGCCATAGACCACGCGGGTGTAGAGATCGCGGCCGACGGCATCGGTGCCGAACCAGTGCTGGAAGCTGGGTTGCAGCAGTGCCGTGGTGTCCCCGCCCTGGTTAGGGTCCTGGGAGGTAAAAAGTTGGGGGAACAGCGCGCAGAGCACCGCCAGGCCCAGCACAATCAGCGAGATGATGGTACCCGGGGTGAGCTTCAGCTGTGTGGATTTAAGCTTCATGCTTGGACCTTCTTCTCGTTCGTTGCGGTGGTATCGGCGGTGGTGGCAGCGGTGGCGGAGCTAGGTGCAGCCTCGCGCTCGCGCAGGCGCACGTCAAGCACTGGGTAGAGCAGGTCCACAATCAGATTGATAAGGACAAAGACGGCGGCGGCAAGCACCACGATGGCCAGCAGCACCGAGGTATCACGGCTAGCCACCGCATCCACGGTCAGCGCGCCAATGCCGTGGCGGGCGAAGACCGCTTCCGTCACCACTGAGCCGCCGACGAGCTCACCAAAGGTAAGGCCAGCCATGGTCAGCGCCGGCAGCAACGCGTTGCGCAAGACGTTGCGCCACAACAACCAGGCGTCGCTAGCACCCTTGGCGCGCACGACCTGCACGAAGGACATATCCATGACCTCATCGATGGAGCGCAGCAGCACCTGCGCCAGCGGCGCGGCCACGAAGATACCCAGGGTAATTACCGGCAGGATGAGGTTTTGGGCGTCGTTCGCGCCGATGACCGGCACCCAGCCCAAGCCAAAGGAGAATATCTGGATCAAAATGATGCCGATCCAAAAGGTGGGCAGGGAAACCATCACGGAAGGCAAGCTGCGGAAGAAACTGCGCAGCCAAGAAAAGGGGCCAAAGGTGGAGACAATAGCCACCACGAAAGCCAGGACCACGCCTACGAGAAAGGCAAAGACCGCCAGCGCCAGCGTGGAGGGAAGGGCATCTGCCAGCATTTCCGATACGGCGGTACCGGTGGCGACGGAAAAGCCGAAATCACCGGTGAGGAATCCGCCGAGCGCGCTGAAGTAGCGGCTTAAGATCGGCTCATCGGCACCATAAACCTCGCGGATGGCGGCCAGCTGTTCGGCGTTGAGCCCCAAATTGGGGTTGTCATAGCGGGTCGCGACGGCGTCGCCAGGCAGTGCTGCTAGGAGGATGAAAGAAAGGGTGAAGGTTGCCCAGATGACGAGCACGGCTTGGCCGATGCGCAGGGCAATAGTTTTCAGGCTCATGGTTTAGTCCTCCCCTTCTGTGGGGTTGATGTCTACCGCATAGAACGATGGGCGGCCGATAGCCTCGGTACTAAAGCCCTCGATATAGGGCTGGAAACCATAGACCTGCGGCTCTTCAAACATGGGCAGGATATAGGCCTGTTCGGACAGATAGTCCTGCATGCGGCCGGTCATGGCGAGGCGATCCTTTTCACTGCTGAGGTTGAAGTAGTCCTCCACCAGTTTCTGCAGCTTCTCATCGCCAAAGCTATCGGTCTTCTCGTCATAGTTGAGGAAAGAATTGCGCCCGGTGCCATCCAGCCACGTGGCCAAGGTGTCCACATTGGCACGGCCGGTCATGGTGTGGCGTACCTGCACGGTGTCTTGGTCCTTCATGGCCTTTTGCTGCGCAGAGCGGTCGCCTGGGTTAAGGTTGGCCTCGATGCCGACGTTCTTGAGCATCTCCTGGGCCTTGGTGAACATCTCTTTAGAGCGCGGCTGTGGGACGGCTTCATTGAAGGTCACGGACAGGCGCTTGCCGTCCTTTTCGCGAATGTCCTCTTCACCTGGGCGCCAGCCAGCTTCATCGAGCAGGCGCTTGGATTCTTCTGGATCGAAGGCATAGTTCGCGGACTGATCCTTATAGCCAATAGCCGTCTTGGCCAGAATCGATGTGCCCTTGGGGTAGGAATCAGAAAAGAGTGTGTCCAGGATGTTATCGCGGTCAATGGCGTGGATGATGGCCTGGCGCACGCGCTTGTCTTCCAAGAGTGGATGGCGGAAGTGGAAGTGGAAGCTATTATTCACGCCACGGGTGGGGGCGGCGAAAATCTGCAGGTTTTGGTCCTTCAGGTGCTTCTCATCAGGGGCTTCGATCTGGCGCGCGACATCGGACTGGCCGGCTACAAGCGAGCCCACGCGCACGGAGTCTTCGGCCGCGAGCACGATATTGATGCCCTCAATATCGGCCGGGCCTTGGTGGTCCTTGCGGGCCGGGGGCGCCCAGTCATAATCCTCGCGCTTCTTGAGCACCAGCTTGGTGCCCAGCTCTTCTTCCTCAATGACGAAGGGACCCGAACCGGAAATCGCGGTGGCGTTGCCCGGCGCGAAGCCGGTGTCATCCAAATCCAGGGTGTCATTAGAAAGCAGGCCCTGGTTCATCACGGAGGTGGACTGCGGGAAGCCTGGGGAAGGCTCGCTGAAGTAGAACTTCACCGTGTAGTCATCGATGACCTCGGACTTTTCATAGTTGGGCAGCTGCTCCGATGGAGTGAGCATGCGATCCTCATCGCCTAGGGCATAAAGGTCATAGTTCTTCTTCACGTTCGCGGCATCTAGGCGGGAGCCATCAGAGTAGGTCACGCCCTTGCGAATCTTGAAGGTGAATTCGGTGTTGTCCTTGTTTGCCTTGGGCATCTCCTCCGCAATCCACGGGTGCAGCTCGAGGGTATCCGGGTCCTGCCAGAGCAGGCGGTCCGTGATGTTATTGAGCACACCACCGTTGGGGTAATAGCCACCGGAGGGCGGATAGAGGTTATTGAACATATTGGGCTCGACATAGGTGACCATGCCATCTTCCGCGGCGTGGGAAGTAGAGGCGCACGAGGTAAGCGAGAGAGCTAGCGCGCCGCTGGCCAGGACCGCGGCCACGGGCCGCAGGAGCCGAGATACTTGCTTCATAAAAGCTCGAGTTCCTTTAAGTCTTAAGTAGTACTCGCCCATTAGACCACACCCATACCCTCAATTACAAGACTGGACGGTCTACCGATTTACCTGCCAAAACGGCGACCCGACAAGAACTCGGTAGACCAGATAGTCTACTTTATTCTAACTGCCAGGTCCAATGATCCTGAAAGGGGCTGAATGTGGCACGATAGGAGGTATGTCTACTCCAGCAATCGCGATCGTCGGCATGGGCCCGCGCGGTATTTCCATCTTGGAACGCCTTTCTGCCCGCATGGACGATTCCAGCGACCCCATTACCGTCCACCTCATCGATGACGCCCAACATGGCGCCGGCCGCATCTGGGAAACGGATCAAACCAAGACCCTGTGCATGAATACTCGCGCCGGCGCGGTCACCCTCTTTACCGAGCCCGGCTCCACCGTTGATGCCCCGGTGCTCGAGGGGCCCATTCAATACGAGTGGATTCAGCTGTTGCGCGGCGATGGCGAGAATATCTCCGCCGCCAAGCGTCAGCTTTTTGAGCAGCATCCACCGGCCGCACATATTGCCCAGGACTACCGCGAAGAGCTCGCGGCTACCCGCCCCGAATCCAACCCTTCGCGCGCACTGTATGGCGAATACCTGCGCTGGGTCTATGACGTGGTCATTGCACGGCTGCCCAAGAGCATGTCCACCGTGAATCACTTCAGCAGGTTGGAGACCATCACTGAGGACGAGGGCATAGACGTCCTCCACCTGGCCGATGGCTCCGAGGTGCGCGCCGAT
>QWCP01000592.1_pt1 | contig 9922 bp, 11 predicted proteins | sample 1972561 | NCBI WGS metagenome assembly QWCP01 (sample SAMN09866705, study PRJNA288562) | Human vaginal metagenome isolate pre4_vaginal, whole genome shotgun... | isolation source: vagina | host: Homo sapiens | place: USA: California
TGGCATCCTTTCGGTTTGTCCTGCTTCGCGAGCAGAGGTTTTCTTTTTTGACCTATTCAGGTCGGGGTGTAGCAGACTAGGCTGCCTTTTCCTGCTTCTCGCGCAGGGCATCGATGGTGCGCACCGTCTTGAGGGCGGGCGCGTTGAAGACTTGCGCAGCCTTGGCGATAGGAGCCTTGAGGACCCCGGCAGCCTTGGCCAGCAGAACCTCGCGAGACTCGAGGTCAGCGAGCTTCTTGACGTCTTCAACAGTAAGAGCAGCGCCATCCATGACACCGTTCTTGATTACGAGTGCTTCGTTTTCCTTCGCGAAGTCACGCAGTGCCTTTGCCGCATCTACGGCTTCACCGCTGACGAAAGCAATAGCGGTCGGACCAACCAGATCCTCGCTAAGGCCTTCCACGCCAGCATTCTTGGCTGCGATACGGGCAAGCGTGTTCTTCACGACGGAGTAGGTAGCAATACCAGTAAGCGAGCGGCGCAGCGTCTTGAGCTGCTCCACGGAAAGCCCACGGTATTCCGTCAGCAGCACCGCGTTAGAGGAACGGAACAGTTCCTCTAGTTCGGCGATTGCCGCAGACTTTTCAGGCCTTGCCATAGGCCCTCCTTCCGATCGTGCCACAGGCCGGAGTTCGGGGGTAAAAGAAAAACCCCGGGCATAGGCGCCGGGGGCAAATAACTGCAGTAAGCTATGTTGCTTCTAGGTCACCTACGCCGGCTCCATCCGGATTTGAGTCCACGCTTTGCGGACACCTGCGGTCTTGGGCAGTTATTAGGGTAGCAGCTTGACCTACCTCTTCCAAGGAGTAGGGCTTCTTTGTGCGCAAGGCTACATTAGCCACTGTTGGTAGCCGAGATAGCAGGACATGACTATGACCATGGTTAGCAGCGCAAAACGGATCAGCCTGGTGCCGCCTTTCACTACCGTGCGCGCGCCAATTTGGGCGCCGATGACGTTGGCCACGGCCAAGGTGAGCCCCAGCGTCCACCAGATGTGCCCGGCGAGGGCAAAAACGATTAGTCCCCCGATGTTGGTGCAGGTGTTTACAACCTTAGCTAGCGCGGCAGACTTCAGGAAGCTCTGGCTGAGCAGAGCGGTGAAACCCATGATTAGGAACATGCCGGTTCCGGGACCAAAAAGCCCGTCGTAGGCGCCTACTACGCCTACCAGCACTAGGGCGAGGACGCGACCTTTCTTGCTCGCCTTCCTAGCGCCTTCTATCTCTTTTCCGAAGGAGGGCTTCAGTGCCACGAAAGTGCCTGAAGCCAGCAATAGCACAATAACTATGGGCCGCATGTAGTCGGAGTTGATAGCGGAAGCTGCGGCCGCCCCAATCCCAGAGCAAATCAGGGCAATCGGCACGTATTTGATCAACTGCTGCCTGGAAACCCCCACGTTGCGCGTCAGGGACACCGCCGCCGAGGCGGTGCCGCACACGGCCGCCAGCTTATTCGACGCCAATGCCACCGCCGGTGCCAGCTGCGGCATGGCAGACATGATCAGCGGTATCAGCACCAGCCCACCGCCACCGATTAGCGCGTCTATCCAACCGGCTACAGCCGATCCTGCCAACATAAGGGCCCACAGCGAAATACTCACGGCCACACATCATACGGCAGTACCTAACTTAGGGGAAACCCTACCCGGTAAGAGCTCTCGGCAGATTCGATAGATAGAAGAACCCATAGATATACGAATGCCCCGGAGGCTAGCTCCGGGGCATTCTTCAGCTAGTTAGGCTCAGTGAGCGTCGCCTAGCAGGTCGCGAGTTAGCGAAGCATCAAGCGGGATACCGGGGCCCATGGTGGTGGACACGGTGGCCTTGATGATGTAACGGCCCTTGGAGGAGGCCGGCTTCGCGCGCAGGATTTCATCCAGCACGGTCGCGTAGTTCTCGGTCAGCTGCTCGGCGGTGAAGGAGACCTTGCCGATTGCGAATGCCAGGTTGGAGTGCTTGTCAACGCGGTATTCGATACGGCCAGCCTTAATTTCCTTGACAGCCTTCTCGACATTCATGGTGACAGTGCCGGTCTTCGGGTTAGGCATGAGCCCACGCGGACCAAGCACGCGGCCTAGGCGGCCGACCTTGCCCATCATGTCGGGAGTGGCAACAGCGACGTCAAAATCGGTGTAGCCCTTCTGAACCTTTTCGATAAGTTCTTCTGCGCCAACTTCGTCGGCGCCGGCATCGATAGCCTGCTGCGCACGCTCGCCAGCAGCAAAGACCAGGACCCGCTGGGTCTTGCCAGTGCCGTGCGGCAGGGACACAGTGCCGCGAACCGCCTGGTCAGCCTTGCGCGGGTCAACACCTAAACGCATGACAACTTCGACGGTCGCATCGAACTTAGTGGTGGACGTTTCTTTAGCCAGCTTCATGGCCTCGAGGGGGGCGTACAGCTCTCCCTTGTGGACCTTCTCAGCTGCGGAACGGTAGCTCTTAGAGCGTTTCATTCTGCTTCTCCTTGCAGTTGTGGTGAACGAGGTGCTCTACCTCTTCCACTCCCCTTTACGGGATCTTTCAGTGGGGCTACTTACCTTCGACGGTGATGCCCATGGAACGAGCGGTGCCAGCAATGATCTTGCATGCGGCATCCAGATCGTTTGCGTTCAGGTCTTCCTTCTTGGTCTGGGCAATTTCCCGGATCTGATCCATGGTGACCTTGCCCACCTTGACAGTGTTCGGGGTGCCCGAACCCTTGTCGAGGCCCGCAGCCTTCTTGATCATCTGGGAAGCCGGCGGGGTCTTGGTGATGAACGTGAACGAGCGATCCTCGTAAACGGTGATTTCGACGGGAACGATGTTGCCACGGAGAGATTCAGTAGCGGCGTTATAGGCCTTGCAGAATTCCATGATGTTCACGCCGTGCTGGCCTAGGGCCGGGCCGACGGGAGGAGCCGGGTTTGCGGCGCCTGCCTGGATCTGCAGTTTGATCAGGCCGACAACCTTCTTCTTAGGTGCCATTTTGGGTCCTTCTCAATCTGATTGCGTAAAGCGGGTTGCCCCGCTTCATGTGATTACAATTCGTGCCCTGGCGATGGGCACAAACACCGATCTTAGCGCCCGAGGGCGCCAAAATGCGACTTGCGTGAGTGAGTTCACGCAAAGACTTGGGTTAGGCCGACTTCATTACCTGGTTGAAGCCAAGCTCGACAGGGGTCTCGCGTTCGAAGATTACAACGAGCACCTTGAGCTTCTGGTTTTCGGGCATGATCTCGGAAATAGTGCCCTGCATGGTGGCGAATGGCCCGTCGATAACGGTGACGGATTCGCCAACTTCGTAGTCGACCTTGATGGGAAGGGGTTCTTCCTTCTTAGGCTTGGCCTGGCCGGCCTCGAATTCGGCGGCAGCCTGGGACTCGGGTGTAGGCGCGAGCAGGTTCACGGCCTCGTCAAGCATGAGCGGCACCGGAGCCTGGCGATCCCCCACGAATCCAGTAACGGCCGGAGTGTCTTTAACTACGCGCCATGCGTCGGGGTTTTCCTCGACCAATTCCATACGCACGAGGGCGTAGCCCGGGATACGAACCCGGTCAACCACCTTGCGGTTGGTGTTCTTGATCTCGATGACCTTCTCCATGGGTACTTCCACCTGGTAGATGAAATCTTCCATGTTGAAAGTCTGGATACGCTGCTCCAGGTTTGCCTTCACGCGGCGTTCGTAACCGGAGTAGGTGTGCAGCACGTACCAGTAACCGGGCAGGAATTCGAGCTCTTCACGCAGCTGCTTGGCAGCCTCGGCTGCATCCTGGCTGGCGTCGGCAGGAGCCTGCTCTTCAGCCTGAGCAGGAGCCTCTTCGACCTCTTCCGAAACCGGAGCCTCTTCTTCGCCCTCTGCGGCAGGAGCTGGCGCGTCCTCTTCGGCCTGGACCGGAGCTTCCACCTGAGCTTCTTCTGCCGGGGCCTGCTCGACCTGGTCTACCTGCGAAACGGTCTCCTCTTCGGGAACTTCGTTTTCTACTGACACGAAATTACACTCCTAGACGCTAAAAGATAAGCTTTACGAGGGCGGAAAATCCGAAGTCTACCAGGGCAATGAACGCCATAATCGAGACGACGAAGATGATTACTACCAGGAAGTACGTCCACAGCTCCTCGCGAGAGGGGTAGACAACCTTCTTGAGTTCTGCAATAACCTGGCGAAGGAACAGCGCAATACGGGCGAAGATTCCCGTCTTCTGCTGCTCGGTCCCCTTAGCTGTTTCGGCCACGTTCACCTCACTGGTATCGACTCCGCTATACAGGTGGGAGCCGGATTTTCACTTTCCAACTGCTCCCAGCTTACCCGGGAACCTGCCTGAGTGGCAGGGCAGGAGGGACTCGAACCCACAACCGCCGGTTTTGGAGACCGGTGCGCTACCAATTGCGCCACTGCCCTATTAGTCAGCCTTACGTAACTAACTAGCTCGTTTACTCTAGCTGAGTGGTAGCCTCTATTCAAAATCCCTACGGTAAACTGTGACCTTTCCCCTACCAGGCGGCAGCGCAAAAGTAAATTTTGCCCAAAATATTCTCACTGAGAACGCAAAGACCAATATTGCGCACCAGGTGGACAGATTAGATTCGTGGCAGAATGAGGGACATGGCAAACGTAACCTCCCGCGTCTCCAAACGGATTGGCGCCATCGCCACCTCTGCCACCTTGGCAGTATCTAACAAGGCGAAAGAACTAAAGGCCCAGGGCAAGCCCGTCATCGGCTTCGGCGCTGGCGAACCAGATTTCCCCACCCCCGACTACATTGTCGAAGCGGCTGTGGCTGCCGCTAAGGATCCCGAAAACCACAAGTACTCGCCCGGCCGCGGCCTTCCAGAGCTCAGGGAAGCTATTGCGAAAAAGACCTTGCGCGACTCTGGATACGAGGTGGACCCGGCAAACGTTCTAGTCACCAACGGCGCCAAACAGGCCGTCACCCAAACCTTCGCCACCCTGCTGGACCCGGGCGACGAAGTGCTAATGCCCACTCCCTACTGGACGACCTACCCCGAAGTAATCAGTCTTTCCGGGGGCGTCACTGTTCCCGTGTTCGCAGATGCTGAGCAGAACTTCAAGATCACCGTTGCCCAGCTGGAAGAAAAGCGGACAGACAAAACCAAAGCCGTACTGATATGTAGCCCAACCAACCCGACCGGCGCTGTCTACACTCCTGCCGAACTGCGTAAAATCGGCCAGTGGGCGCTCGAAAAGGGAGTATGGGTAATCGCAGACGAGATCTACGAACACCTGCTCTACGACGGCGCCGAACCGGCACACATCGTAAAAGAGGTGCCCGAGCTCGCCGACCAAACGGTAGTGATCAACGGCGTCGCCAAGACCTACGCGATGACCGGATGGCGCGTCGGCTGGATGATTGGCCCCAAGGATGTAATCACCGCCGCAGCCAACCTGCAGTCGCACCTGACCTCAAACGTGTGCAACGTGGCTCAGCGCGCCGCCCTCGAAGCGGTTTCTGGACCACTTACCGCGGTCGAAGAGATGCGGGAGGCATTTGATAGGCGCCGGCGCACCATGGTGAAGATGCTGAACCAGATCGACGGCTTCACCGTGCCCACCCCGCAGGGAGCCTTCTACGTCTACGCCTCCGTTAAAGACGTGTTGGGTCGCGAGATTGCTGGCCAGGTGGCCCACACCTCCGCCGAACTCGCCCAGATTATTTTGCACGAGGCTGAAGTAGCCGCCGTTCCCGGCGAAGCCTTTGGCCCCTCCGGCTACCTGCGCTTCTCCTACGCCCTCGGCGACGAGGACCTGGTAGAAGGCATTTCTAGAGTGCAAAAGCTGATCGGCACTAAGTAAGGAAACTCTTGAGGGTACGCACTGCAGCGGCGATCGCCACCATCCTGGTGACGGTCGCGCTGTGCGTACTCGGATTCACCTACGCAGATATTCGCAACCCTGACCCGCGCGACGAGGGCCAGATCATCGTCATCGACCGGGCGGAATAGTAAGTGAGCCACAAGCCCCGCACGCTGCGCCCTCCCCGCCCTCTAAGTAACTTCCGCTCCCGCATCACCCCCCTGACCGTGTCAGTGGCAACGGTGTGCGTGGCATTTCTTGGGCTAACCCTGATGCTTTCGGCTATGGCCACCGCGTCCTCGCGGGAATTCCAAAACGCCGACACCTTCAGCGAATCAGTCCACACCTTCCTAGACGACGCCAAATTCCCGGGCACTTCCAATGCCGTCTACGGCTACCTCTCTAGGCGAAACCCCTTCGACTACTCTGCCTACTTGGGCTTTTACAACGGCGCCTTGGACGCTCACCAAGGCAAATGGGGTATCCCCGCCTACACCGACAAACAGTTGCTGGCAGCTCTTCACGACTACCTGCCCGCCCGGCGCGGCACCACGCAAGTCGTAAAGACCACTCGCACCCAGTACCTAGTTACCGTGCTGCCGCTGCAGGTAAAAGGCGACCAGCCCGGCGCCCTCGTGCTGGTCCAAGACCGCAACGCTCGCCTGTGGGAATCCCTCAAATTCCTCTGGTTGTACTGTGGCTTCGCAGCTCTTTCGATCATCCTGCTCTATATCGGCACCAGAATCATGGCCGGGGTCATGCTGGGTTCGCTGGAACAGATGGTGAAGGTCTCGCAGGCAACAGACAAGGACGACCTGACCCAGCGCATGCCCGTCTCTTCAACCACCGAACTGTCCATCGTGGCCTCCTCGTTCAACCAGATGCTTGACCGACTCGAGACCTCGCTGGAATCGCAGCGCAACCTGATGGACGACGTGGGCCATGAATTGCGTACCCCCATCACCGTTGTTTCGGGACACCTGCAAGTTATGAATTCGCACGACCCGGCGCAGATCGAGCGGGTGAAGGAGCTCGCCCTCGAAGAACTATCCCGCATGGAGCGCCTGACTAACGACGTGACCACCATGGCCGCAGCCGGGCGGACGGGCTATTTCAAATCCGAACCAATAGACATGTTCGACCTGGCTATGAACGTCTATCAGGGCGCCAAAGTGCTCGGAAAACGCAAGTGGAAGCTTGGCGAAATCACCCCCTTGGTCTACATCGGCGACGGGCAACGCATCCAGCAGGCATGGATGGCTCTGGTATCGAACGCGGTGAAGTACTCCGAAGACAGCTCCACCATAGAAATCGGTCTCACCACTTCCTCTTGCCCCCCACTTTTGGATGAATCAGGCCAGGAAATCTCCACTAAGGTCATAAGGCGTTCGAATTCCAAGAACGGGGCAAACCCCACCTGGCCGACACATGTGCACGAAAATTGTGGAATAATGCGACTTTGGGTCCGTGATAATGGCATCGGCATCCCAGAAGACTCGCAGAGCCGCGTTTTCGAACGCTACATGCGAGCCGATTCGTCGAGGCCAGGATCTGGGCTCGGGCTAGCCGTCGTAACTGCTATTGCTACTGCACACGGGGGCTTCCTTGAGCTTCGCTCCAGGGAAGGGGCCGGGTCAGTCTTTGCAATCGCATTGCCTACCGACACGTCAACCGCCGACATTGAAGGGAACGAGGACGAGTGAGCAAAATACTCGTTGTAGAAGATGAAGCAGGCATTTCTTCCTTCATCGCCCAGGGCCTTGCCGAAGAGGGCATGGAGGCCGTAGTCGCCGCAACCGGCAGCGCTGCCGTGGAGCAGGTACTGGAATCTGAATTCGACCTGGTCATCCTCGACATCGGCCTGCCCGATATGGACGGCTTCGAGGTACTCAAACAGATCCGCGGGCAGGGTGCCTCTATGCCCGTAATCATTCTGACCGCCCGTTCCTCGGTAGAAGATACGGTTGCTGGGCTCGAGGGCGGGGCAGACGACTACATGCCGAAGCCTTTCCGCTTCGAGGAGCTGGTGGCCCGCATCAAACTGCGCATCAAGCAGTCCGGGGGCGGTTCGGATAAGCCTTCCCACATTATTCAGGTGGGCAACCTGGAATTGGATACCAGGCGGCGGCAGGCTGTGGTCGATTCCAAGCCGGTGGAGCTCTCCTCACGCGAATTCACCATGCTGCGCGCATTCATGGAACACCCCGACCAGGTGCTTTCGCGCAGTCAACTCTTAGAAATGGTGTGGGGCTACGGGTTTGACCCGGGTTCCAACGTGATTGACGTCTACGTTCGCTATCTGCGCCGCAAGATCGGTGCGAAGCGCATTGTTACCGTCCGCGGGATGGGCTACCGACTCGCGACTATCTAAGAAGTTAGCTACAGCCTGCATTAGTTGGGTAGGCTGGAAAAATGATAAGCAAGCGTCGCCATAAAGTAGTACTTGATTCGTGGGTAGTAGACCATGCCAACGAGCAGGCGGGCACCTCTATGGTTTCTGTGCGCCGCATCGACGGAGTATTCGTCCGCTACCACCTAATTGCTGCTAAGGAACGCAAGGTGGGATTGCCTACCTTCGTGCTTATTCACGGAATTGGCGTGTCTGCCAGGTATTTTGTGCCGCTTGCACATGAGCTGTCCAAGTATGGGGACGCGATCCTGTTTGATCTTCCCGGATTTGGTGGTCTGCCCAAGCCGAACGAACCTATGAATATCAAGGCGTTCGCGCGCACGGTCGCGCGGACGCTTACGACTCTGGCTAAAGAGGGCCGCTTGTCCGGGCAGGTCATTGTGCTGGGCCATTCGATGGGCGCGCAGGTGGCTATGGAACTGGCGCACATCGAACCGACACTGATCGATGGGGTCATGCTTCAGGGGGCTCCGGTCAATGCGCGCGAACGGTCTCTGCACGAGGCGGCACTGCGCTTCCTTCAGTCCAGCGCTCACGAGCCAATCAAACTGGGCCTCATTGCTGCCCGCGCCTACCTGCTCAGCGGGGTGGCCTGGTTCTTAGAGACCCTGCCGGCCATGATGCACTTCGCCATAGAGGACCGAATCGAAGAATATAGGGGCGACCTGGTCATCTCTAGAGGCGAATACGATTCCATTGCCCCGCGCAGGTGGCTCGCAGAACTGTGTACTTCCCGGGGGCAGGACGGACGCACTCGGTTGGTAGAGGTCTCCGGTGGAGCCCACTCTGTCATCTACAAGTATGCGGACGTAGTTGCCGACGAGCTTGCCCAACTGGGAAAGGTCAAGAAGAGGGCGGACAAGTGGGCCACAGATTCGCCCTCGCCCTGGATCCAGCTGCGCGTAGGTGAATACGAGATTACCGAGGACGGGGAACTACCACCCCTGCACCGGCTCCGCCAGGCAATCGAGATGATCACCGACTACACGCTGGGAGCCTTCATTGCCGTGCCAAGGGCCATTGCAGCCGATTTTTCGGATGATGACGAGGTAGCCAAAACCACCTCCAAGATCCCTTTGCGCGGACCCTTGTCAGGGCTGGAATGCTGGACGATTCCGGGCGTGTGGGAACAGCCCATGGCCATGTCCGCAATTGCGGAAGACATTGTGGCCCGCGGCGGCGGAGTGAGGATGCTACCCAGACTGGGAAACATGATGGGGCCCGTACCAGAGCTCGCCAAAATCGTCGAGGACCGGTTAGAGGAGCGGGATGCTAAAGACGTGGTGCTGGTTGCTCACTCTAAAGGTGGCCTGGTAGGTAGGCGGGTCATGGCAGGCCCGCAGGGGCACCGCGTAAAAGCCATGGTCACCCTTGGGACACCTTTCGAAGGCAGTCCCCTGGCAAACGGGATACTTGGGAGGGCTTCCCACACCTCCGACCTGCGGCCAAGCGCTGCCGAAGCAGAATGGCAAAGCCAGCGACTCCCCCAGGTAGATGAACGCATCACTACCATCAGCGCCCGGTGGGACGAACACGTGCCCCGCACGAAGCTGGCTGGCGCCCACAACCTCGTCTCAAAAGCTGTGGGACATATGCGCCTGCTAACATCCGAGGATTCGAGGGCGATGCTCATGAAAGTGCTCACCGGCATCGCTACCCCGCGCAGCTGAAACTACAGGTCTACTCCAACAGCAACCGGTTCCGGCACCAAGTTAACGCCGT
>QWCP01000593.1_pt1 | contig 9889 bp, 6 predicted proteins | sample 1972561 | NCBI WGS metagenome assembly QWCP01 (sample SAMN09866705, study PRJNA288562) | Human vaginal metagenome isolate pre4_vaginal, whole genome shotgun... | isolation source: vagina | host: Homo sapiens | place: USA: California
AGTGCTGCGGGCCGCGGCATAGTCTTCTTTGGCCTTTGCTAGTTGCTTCTCCAGCGATTCTTTGGCCGCGGCTTCTTCTTTCGCCTTGTCTTGGGCGGCGGTGAGCTCATTCTGAGCGGTCTCGGTGGCCGCGGCAGCTTCCTCGGCCGCGGTGACGAGCCCGGCACGCTCGGTGACGGCGGCTTGCGCACGGGCAAGATCCTCTGCAGCACGGGCGAGGGTGGCCTTATGGGAGTCCAGGGTGGCCTGCGCGGTGGCGGCTTCCTCGGCCTGCGCCTGCTTGTCGGTGAGGTCGGCGCGGGCGGCGGGGAGCTCTGCTTCAGCGGCGGCTTGGTCGTGCTCGAGTTGCTCGTAGCGCTCGACCACGGAATCGAGCTCGCGCAGGACGCGGGTGGCTTCTGTGTATTCCTCTTCGGCGCGGGCTAGGGCTGCGGCGGATTCCTTGTATTCGCCGGCCGGGTTGCCCTTCGCCGCGGTGAAGTAGCGCTGGTATTCCTTGTCCACGCGGGCCAGCAGCGCGGAATCATCGCCGGAGACCTCGTCCTCGGCCAGGCCGGATTCGCGCTCTAGCGCGCGGGTCAGGCTGGGAATGCCAACGGCAGAGATGGCCTCGCCGGTGTCGTCTTGGCGCATAAAGAGGGCGTCGACAAGCGAGCGATCCAAGTGCTCCGAAAGGATGCGCTCTAGCTCATCGTCGGCTTGGCTGCCGGTAAATTGCGCCGGCCGGGGTGCGGTGATATTCAGCTCGCAGGACTTTTTGGACAGCCAACGCTTGGCAATGCGGAAGCGGTACTCCCCTACGCTTAGCTCGGCCGTAACTTCCGGGGCAACGTCCTTGCCCACCGGCTGCAGGGAGCGAATGCGCTTGGAGCGGCCGCTGTGCTTTTCGGTGAGCACCACGTCGAGTGCCTCCACGATGGTGGACTTGCCGGCTTCGTTCTCGCCATGGATGACCACGACGCCGGTCTCGGGCAGCTCATCGAGGACCAAGTGCTCAATGCCGCGGACGTTGTTAAGTTCTAGGCGGTGAATGCGCATCAGGACTGTCCCTCCAGGCGGAATAGCAGGTTGGCGGCGTCGCGGGCGACGGGATCCTCGCGGTTGTCCAGCAGCTCATTCAGGGCTTCGGCCGCGTAGCCGGAGATATCGAGGCTGGCTAGTTCCTCCTCGCTGGGTTCCAGGTAAAGGTCCATGGTGCGCTCGCGCGGGCGCAGGGAGGCAAATACGGCCTCATACTCGTCCAGGCCGCGCTGCAGACGGGCGTGGGCCTCGACGCCGAGCGTGCCACGGAGGCTATATTTCACGGCCGTGCGTACCTTATCGGGGTACTCGCCCAAGCGCGCGAGGAAGCGCTCCACATCTTCGGCGGAATCCACGGCGGCATCGAGGGCTTCGAAGGTCCAGCGGCCGATGCGGCGCTTATCGACGTCCACCTTATCCCCCACGCGCACCACCAACGCATTGCCGGAATCGGCCTCGCCGCCACCGGTGCTCGTTTCCTTATAGTCCGTGGTCTCCGGGCTGCCGGAGAACCACACCCGGCCGGTGGTGCCGAGGCTGGCAGTGGAGTGGGTATCGCCCAGTGCCAGGTAATCGATCACCCCACGCTCTAGGCAATCTTCGACGAAGGCAAGGTCGATGGTATCGGCATCATCCTCGCCGGAGCGGGAATCCACTTGGCCGTGGCCGACGGCGATGCGGATGCCCGCGGCCGGCTCCAACGGCTCGAGCGCCTGGCGGACCAAGTCGTGATTCGCGCGCTTGGACAGGTACGGCGCGCCGACCAACTCCACGCCGGGTGCAACCTCGATGGGCTCTGAGTCTGCGATGACGTGGACATTCTCCGCGCTGGTCTTATAAAAGACCGAATCCGCCACCAGCGGATCGTGGTTTCCCGGCAGGACATAGACCGGCACCGGCAGGCGCTTAAACATCTCCGTGGCGCGGGCAAGGATGTCGCGCGAGAGGGCATTGTGCTCAAAGACGTCGCCGGCCACGACGATGAACTCCGCGCCGGTCTCCTCGGCCAGCTCGCCTAGCCGCACGATGGCGGCCTCGCGGTCATCGTTAAAACGGCCTTGTGCTTCCCCCTTCAGAAACCACCGGGTCATGCCCAGCTGAAAATCGGAGGTATGGATAAACGTGGTAGCAGTCATTAGTGCGAGAGGTGGTAGTAGAGATCTTCAATATCGGATACCGCGCGCAGGAGGTCCAGGTTGGTATGCGAAACCGAGCGCATGGCCTTGCGCAAGAGGTCCGGATCGGAGTCATCTATGGCCGGGGCGACCTTGGGCTGCGGCAGCTTCGGCAGCTCGCGCCCGTTCCAGAAGATGTCATTCTTCTCTTCCTCGGACAGGTCGCTCGGGGTGAAGCTTTCGCGGCTTACCGCCTTGGCCTGCTCTAAGACCATACGTTCCAGCCGAGCAAAGTCCAGCCCGCGCATATTAAAGATTACGGCTGGGTCCGCATCGGCGCGGGTGGCGAGCTTATCGCCTACGGCCACGATGTGCTTGCACACGTACTCGCCATCGGGGCAGTCACAGGTCAGGCGCAGGTCTTCGGCCTCGGAGGCGAAGAGGGTGTCCAAGGCGGCGTCGGAAAGCATGCCCTTGCGCGCATTGGCCACGGAATTGGGGGTGCGGGCGAACTCGGTGGCCAGCTGGGCAATATCGTCGTTATTGCGGTACGGCAGCTGGATGAGCACCGCAAAGGGCTCGTTCTGGGAGCCGGCCACGCGCCCGTGGATGGCGCCGTTGCGCACCTCGAGGCCCACGACGTGACCGCCCTCCGCGTACTGGCGGCCGCGGGTAATCCGGCCGCGATCCGCGCCATGCGAGGTAAAGGCCGCGATCCGCGAAGCCGTAGTGGACAGGATGCGCCCGCTGCGGTCTACGTGATTGACCTCGGCCGGGGTGCTTACTCGTTTGCGGGTGCCAAAATTGGCATAGATGACATTGTCGTCGCCTTTGACGGCCATGGATTACTCCCTCCCCCGATAGCTCATGAGTGCGGCCAGCTGATCTGGGTCTAGCTCGGTGAGCCAGCCCTCGCCTTCGCCCACCACGGCGCCGGCCAGCTGCGTCTTACCGTCCAAGATATCCTGGATGGATTCCTCCAGCGTACCTGCGGTGATCATCTTATACACCTGCACATTGCGGCGCTGGCCAATGCGGAAGGCACGGTCCGTCGCCTGGTTTTCCACCGCCGGGTTCCACCAGCGGTCCATGTGCACGACGATAGAGGCGGCCGTGAGGTTCAAGCCAGTGCCGCCCGCCTTGAGCGACAGGATCATCGCCGGCGGGCCGTTTTCGGACTGGAAATCTTCCACCATCTGGTCGCGCTTATTCTTGCTTACCCCGCCGTGGAGGAAAGGGATCTCCCGGCCGAGCTGGTCGCTTAGGTAAGGCTGCAAGATGTCACCAAAGGCCTTGTACTGGGTAAACACCAGGAGACGCTCGCCGGATTCGGTGGCCTCGTCCACGATGCGCATGAGCTCTTTGACCTTGCCGGAGCGGTGCTTTCCCTTGAGCGCCACCGGTGAGTTATCGCCTAGGTAGTGCGCGGGGTGATTACAAATCTGCTTGATGCGGGTGAGTGAGGCCAGCACCAGCCCGCGCTTATTGATGCCCGTCGCTTCCTGAAGGTCTTTCTTGACCTGATTGACCAGCGCCTTATACAGGGCGGCCTGCTCGGTGGTCATGGAAACGGTAAGGATCTGCTCGGACTTTTCTGGCAGATCATCGATGATATTCGGGTCCGTCTTTACCCGGCGGAGGATAAACGGCGCGGTGAGCTGGCGGAGGCGCTCGGACATCTCCTCGTCATTGTTGCGCTCGATGGCCTTGGCAAAGTGATTGCGGAAGAACGAAGCGGTGCCCAGCACGCCCGGATTGCAGAAATCCAGGATGGAGCGCATCTCAGAGAGCCGATTTTCCACGGGAGTGCCGGTTAGCGCCACGCGGTGTTCCGAGGGCAGCGAGCGCACGGCCTTGGAAGAGCGCGTCGCGGAGTTCTTAATCGCCTGGGCCTCATCGAGGACCACGCGCTGCCAGCCCACCTCGCCCATGTCCTTAAAATCGCGGCCCACGGTGCCGTAGGTGGTAATCACGAGGTCGGATTTGGCGGCGGCCTGGGCAAAGTCCTCGCCACGCGGACGGCTCGAGCCATGCTGCACCATGACCTTGAAGTCTGGGACGAAGCGCTGGGCCTCGCGGGCCCAGTTTCCTACCACGGAGGTTGGCGCCACGACGAGCGTGGGGCCAGTCTGCTCACCGCGCTCCCTTTCCACCGCGAGGAGGGACAGTAGTTGGAGGGTTTTGCCGAGTCCCATGTCGTCGGCAAGCACTGCCCCAATGCCACTGCGCGACATCCAATACAGCCAGTCGACGCCGCGGCGCTGGTACTCGCGCAGCTCCGCATGGACGGATGCGGGAATCTCCACGCGCTCCGGGGCAACCTTGTCCACCCCGCCGAGCAGCGCCGTGTGCCAGGTGCTGCCGGTGAACTCGATGGGCTCTTGGGTCATGGACTCTAGCGCCAGCTCGCGCAGTTCGGCCACGGTGACCTGCTCGTGCTCCTCGCCGCCCTCGTTGAATTCTTGGCGGCGGCGCTCCACGTCCGCCATCAGGGCTTCCCACCCTGGTTGGTCGAGCTGCTTGGCCATCTCCGCGGAGGCGGCTAGCTGCTCGAGCTCCTTCTTTTTGCGCGCTATGGCCTTCTCCCGCAGCGCGTCCATGTAGCCGGAGACTTGGGAGACGACCTGCTTATCGGCCATGACCCACTTGCCGCGCAGCTGAATGAGGCCGGACTTGGAATTGACCAGGTCCTCCATCTCTTCCTCAGTCAGTTCCACATCGCCCACGGACATGCGCCAGTTATAGTCCACCAGCTTATTCATGCCGATGTGCTTCTTCGTGGCGGCCTCGGCCGGATCGCGGGCCTCGTGGGTTTCCAGCTTGGCCTTAGTCTCCATCTGCGCCCATGCTTTGGGAAGCATGACGGTCACGCCGCTGGCCTTGAGCTTATCCACCTCGTGGGTAATAAAGTGGGTGAGCTGGTGGGTTTCAAGGTAGACGTCCCAGTCGCCGTCGCCAGGCTGCGGCAGTTGCGCGGTCTCCCCCAGCGTGGGTGCGATGCGCACTGCTTTGCGGTGAGCCTCGCGCAGCTTTTCCACACTCGCCCTATCCAAACTCTGCGCCGACACCGGCCGCGGAGAATCCGTACCCGAGCGAACCCGCACGCGCACTGGCCACTTGGCCATATCCGGGTCATCGTCAAGCGGCTCCTCCACGATGTAGACCAGCTGGAGCTCTACCTCGTAAATGGAGTTCTTCCACTCATTGAGCCCGCGCAGCAGCTGCGATCGCCCCCGTCGGATCGGCCGCGTATCGAGCAGGGCGCGAGCAAACTCGTGCCATGGCATCGGCCGCGGCGCCTCCGCCACGGGCCGCAGCTCGCGGAAGGCAATCCAGTGGGTAAGCTCATCGGCCATATCATCCGACAGCGCACGGTTGTTAACGTGCAAGATTCCTGGCGCGGCCGCCATCATCTCCGCGAGCCAGCCGCGCTCGCCCAAGCCGGAGGCCAGCTGCCACATGGGGAACCACTCATTGGCCTGGTAAGCCAGCCGGAAGGTCACCCGCCCGGCGCGCACAAACTTGCACAGGCCGCTGTAGGCGTGGATGAGCCACTGGAGGTCTGGCGCGATGGTGGCGGGCGGCTTGTGGTTCAGGTGCTCCATTTGGGCAAGCGCCGCCACGGCCTCTTCGGGTCCGAACATCGCCATGGGCACCATCAGGGAGACATCCTTGCCCTTGGGCGTACGCAGCGATACCCGCGCTCGGTTGCGGAAGGATTTCTGCGCCAAGATGGACTCCACCGCTGGCGGGAAGGTGCCCTCGGGGACGGCGTTGGGCATGACGATCTTGTGTCCTTCTACCTGTTCAATCCATAGACCTAGTCCCGTAACGGGGAGCCACAGTCCATGCACGAGGTAAGAAGCCATAGCCGCCAGCATAGCAGCCCCTTTTGGTTTTGTTACAGGCTCGTTATGTTCCACCCTTTTCCCAGTTGAACGACAGAAAATCGAAACGGAGATCTGCGCCACACCTGTATTTTCGCTTGGGTTAACCTTGTGACCCCGTTAACGTGAGAATGTCATCACACATCTACAAGGAGTAAATCGTGCAAGATTCAACTTGGTACGTCATTGCGATGATCGTGTATCTCCTCGCAATGGCAGCCATTGGCTATTGGAGCTACAAGCAAACCGATCAATATGACGATTATGTTTTGGGCGGCCGTGGTCTGCACCCATTCGTAGCGGCTCTCTCCGCAGGCGCTTCCGATATGTCCGGCTGGCTGCTCATGGGCCTGCCTGGCGCGCTCTTCCTCTCCGGCATGTCCGAGCTATGGATGGCCATCGGCCTGCTCGTCGGCTGCTGGGCAAACTGGAAGTGGGTCGCACCGCGCCTGCGCTCCTACTCGGAGATCGCGGCCAACTCGATTACCGTGCCGTCCTTCTTTGAAAACCGCCTGCACGATAAGTCCCGTCTGCTGCGCATCATCTCTGCAGCTATCATCATCTTCTTCTTTACCTTCTACGTCTCCTCCGGCATGGTCTCCGGCGGCCGCTACTTTGAGTCCACCTTCGGTGGCGACTACCTCACCGGCATGCTCGTTATCGCCGCGGTGACCATCTTCTACACCTTCGTCGGTGGCTTCTTGGCGGTGTCCTACACGGACGTCGTCCAGGGCGTGCTTATGTTCGTCGCCCTGATGATCGTGCCGATTATGGCAATCGTCTCTCTCAGCGATCCTGCTTCCATCTTCTCTTTCGCAAGCAATAATGCCTACGGCACCGATGGCGTAGTGGAAAATGACAACTACTTCTCCATGTTCGCGGGCGTTTCCGCTGGCGTTATCATCGGCAACCTTGCCTGGGGCCTGGGCTACTTTGGCCAGCCGCACATCATCGTGCGTTTCATGGCGCTGCGCAAGCCTTCCGACGCCCGCCAGGGCCGCTTCTACGGCGTCACCTGGATGGGCCTATCCGTCATCGGCGCTATCTTCGTCGCCCTATCCGGTACCGTTTACTTCACCCAGACCGGCCACAGCATCACCGACCAGGAGAACTTCGAAACCATCTTCCTGGATATGGCGCAAGCCATGATGCACCCACTGCCCGCAGGCTTCGTCCTGACCGCGGTTCTGGCCGCCATTATGTCCACCATGTCGTCCCAGATGCTCGTCGTCTCTACTTCCCTCATCGAGGACCTCTTCCTCATCTTTGCTAAGAAGAAGCCAGGCGAGCAGGTCCTCATTAATCTCTCCCGCACCGCCATCGTCGCCATCGCGGTCATCGCCGCCCTGCTGGCAATCAACCCATCTGACTCCATTTTGGGTCTGGTTGGCTTCGCTTGGGCAGGCTTTGGTTCTGCCTTCGGCCCGATCATCTTGCTCTCCCTGTACTGGAAGCGCCTCAACTCCGCCGGTGCCATTGCAGGCATGCTTACCGGTGCAATCGTTGCTATTGGCTGGGGCATGTCTCCGCTTTCCGACGTCCTCTACGAAATCGTCCCAGGCTTCTTCCTGGCCCTCATCGTGGCGGTTATTGTCTCCAAGCTCACGAAGGAGCCTAAGCCAGAGGTTGTTGCCGAATTCGAAGAGTCCACCAAGCTGGCCAAGCTCGTGGAAAATGACTCCAACCTCGACTTCGAGGAAGCCGCAGAAAAGGTCACCGATAAGTAATCGGAACCAACGCGGACTCCTCGCAGTCCAATAGGACATGAAGTCCTATTACTTGGCCGCGCTATCATGCATTACCGTTCTCATCGGCGCATGGTATGCGTGGCCTTTTCCACGTTTTGATGTTGCCACTCTCCCAGCTCGCCCCGAGGCCACCGGCTACGACCGCGAAGACTTCGGCATCTGGCAGCCCCACGGCGCCTGCACCACCCGCGAGGTCATTCTAGAAAGCCAATCAAGCGATCCCCTCCACGCCTGCCACGCCCGCAGCGGGACTCTTTATGACCCCTATAGTGGCACCACCATTCCCGCTACCTCTCCCATTGAGATCGACCATATCTTTCCCCTCTCCGCGGCCTATGACCTTGGCGCTTCCGAGTGGGACCGCGAAACCAAGGTCCGCTTTGGCAACGACCCGCTCAATCTCGTAGCTACCAGCCGTGAGCTCAACCAAGAAAAGTCAGACTCCCTCCCTGCGGATTGGCTTCCTCCCGCCAACCGCTGCGGTTATTCCCGGCGCCTCGCCGACATCGCTCGAAAGTACTCCCTTCCCCTGCCTTCCAAGGACGTGCGGGTTATGCAAAGGCAATGTCGGTTAGCCGTACTCACCGGGAATTGATTAGGGTTGACGTGGCAACTTTCCGCGATTGAAGGGTTCTTTCAATGACTTCTTTCCTTGTATTCCTCCACGTGGCCGCAGCCATTCTCTTGATCGGCCCAGTATGCGTATCCACCTCCAGCTTCCAGACCCAAATGGCCAAGGCGGCACAAGGCGACCACGCGGCGCTCGGTTCCGCTCGCGCCCTGTATAACATCACCAATACCTACGGCTACATCTCTGCCATCGTGCCTATCCTCGGCCTCGGCGTATTCCTGTCCGATATTGACGCTTACAAGTCCGCGGTCAATTTCCACATCGCCATCTTGGTTGCCATCGTCGCATGGTGCCTGCTCTTCTTCGTCATTCTGCCAAAGCAGAAGAAGGCAATGGCCGCCCTCGAGTCCACTGAATCCTTCGACTACGCGGCAGCAAAGAAGCCGCTGTCCGCATTCGGCGGCGTGTTCAACCTGCTGTGGATTGTCTGCCTTATCCTGATGTACGTCAACTTCTAAGTGGCCTTTTAGAGAGCCATTTACTCCTCTGGGACAGTATCTTCACTGTCCCCTTTCTCGTTTTTGAGCTCCTCCTTCAACTTTTGTGCTTCCTGGTGCGCATTTTGCCGACGCCGCTGCGTCGCCTGTGCCACAGTCTGCGCCCATCTCCGATTCTTCGGCGCGAGCGGTCCGCTGGCTTCGTCATAGACCCAAGTCGAGTCTTCAAAGAGCCAGACGACGTCCCCGCTAATCGGGTCTTTGATATAAAACGCCCGCCCATCAGTCTTAATGTTGTGGTGATGTTGACACAGGCAGGTCAAGTTCGCCGCCGAAGTAGGTCCTCCGTCAGCGAAATCATGCCGATGGTCCATCTGGGAAGCCATCGCCGGCCGCGTACATCCGGGCCACCGGCAGGTTCCATCGAGCCCTTCCACAAAGGCGCGAATATGCGGCGGAGTTACATAGTTTCCGCTTTCATCCTCCGCTGCTGCATCCATGTCGCGGACGGTCGTGGCCCGCGATTGCATGTCATCGGCAACCTCCGGTGAAACCCACCCCAAGCTTTGGACGAAGGCCGGAGCATCCGGCAGATCGCAGCGGTACATATTGAGCACCACCTTCGCCTTGGCTTCGGCCTCGCCGGTGAGCAACTCGACCGCAGCCTGAGCCAAGGAAATGTCCTTCTCCGTGGCCACACCGCGAATATTTCGGTCGATGATTTCGGCAGTCTCTAAGCCCACATCGAGGCACACTGCGGCCCACTCCCCGCCCGTAGGCTCGAGGTGATAGGACTCCTTGCGCCGCGGGTCGCGTGCGGCGATGGTGGGATCAAGGCGGACAATGAGCTCCCGCAGCTTTCGCCGCAGGTTGCGATGGGACGGTAATTTTTGGTTGGGACGTTTGGGGGTGAGGTAGGTGGTTAATTCGGCGTCGATAAGCAGGCATTGTTCGGTGCCAATCTCGCCCAACTTGGACAGCGTCTGGTCGATGGTAATTAAGCGGTCTAAATCTAAGTGGTAGTGCTCTTCCTGCCGGGCTTTAAGGCGCG
>QWCP01000685.1_pt1 | contig 9878 bp, 7 predicted proteins | sample 1972561 | NCBI WGS metagenome assembly QWCP01 (sample SAMN09866705, study PRJNA288562) | Human vaginal metagenome isolate pre4_vaginal, whole genome shotgun... | isolation source: vagina | host: Homo sapiens | place: USA: California
TTTGAAAGCCAACTGTTCCGTAAGAAAGATTTATGTGAATATTGCTAATCAAGATAATCAGATAACCCTTATCGTGTACCATAATGTCCTTGATGCACTTGCCGATTGCATTTGCAAATACGATGTTAGTTTTAAGATGAGTAAATTGTCGGCTGGTAATTATAAACTTAAAGTTTACTTTGCCAGACCGAATATGAAATATGAAGAGTCTGATATAGCATTCAATGGGCTGCTCAATCTAACTCTGAATAAAAAGGAAAGAGTAGTGCTTAAGTCTGAATTGAGTTTACCAGAGATTTGAAAAACTGATTGAATAGTAAACAACAAAGACATAACATTTTAGGCGTAATGGACATTTGGTAGGCTGAAAAAACTCCAGATGTCCTTTATTTATTACCTTTGTTGCATTTGAGAACCTATGAATACATTTGCCTTTTTTCATTGTTTTAGCCATGCTCTAAAGGAGGCTTATATGACATTTGCTATTCGCCAGAAATCCTTTGCAACTGCTTCCACTATTTACAGATAAAGATCCTATGTACTTATTTCGCTCATTATAAATTTATACTTGTATTTTTTGAGTATCAGGGATATCAATAAAATTCACCAGCTGTTACTAGTAGACTAGGATATTGTCATTATGACTTTAAGCATTTGGCATATTGCAAACTACGTACGAACTTAATAATCTAGCTGATAGACTGATTTAAAGATCCTATAGTATAAGAGATTGCAAGTAATGTATCAAGTGTCATAGTACCTTCTTATCCCTAACTTGCGTAATAATGGCATATATTAGATCAGAATCTAACGTCGTTGTTATTGCACAATCACCATCAATTGCCTATCCCTATTCAATACAATATCATGACCATATTCATTAAGATACTCATGCTGTTGCTCTCTCCATTCTCTCAATTCCGAACTTTTCACCCCAACAGACGAAAGTAATGAATAGATGGCCACCCTAATTCTTGAGTCCTCGGTATGCATAAGTTCTTCATAAAGCACATCTGCTGTTGCTTTATCACGTTTCAATCTTAATGTCAAAGGAGTGATAATCATCCGATAAACAAATGTATCTTGAAGCTCAGTTAAGTAGTATTTTAAATTTTCAAAAACCTTGTTTTTATCTATCATTGAGAATATAAAGTTGTAAAAAGCATAATCATTGCTCAAATCATATTTGTTCTCCTTATATTCGTCAAATATATCTTTTAGCTTCTCCACGTTGGTGTTGAGTGAACAGTTGAGCGATACACGGTTAAAAGAATTATTACGCCATTTCCATTCATCCAACTTCAATAGATTCTTAATATCTTCATCTTTATCAAATTCTACGGCAATGATTTGAGCCACAGTTGCAGACATTTCATTATTTGTATTATCAATATGGCTTATTACTAATTCTTTCAATAACGATTTTTGTCTCCCGACTTTTTTTAAGAACAACAGAATATTTGCATCATCTATTTTTACTTTATTCTCTATAAGATATTTTACAATGATGTTTGCTGCCTTCGAGGTAGGATTAACATATTTCGAGAAGAAAACAATATACGAATAAATACCCTTATCATCTCTGACAATCTTCTTCAGATTGGCCATATCATTTGCAAGCAAATAATCTGCTTCATCTGCAATGGTCTTCTCCACATATGGACTATCATTGTAAAAGGCATGAAACTGAGCAAACTCGTATTCTTTACCCCCTGTTCGTAAATCAATCTGCACATATTCATCAAGTTTATGGTACATCAGGTAAATACAGAATCGCATTTTGTAAGTATATTCTGTCGTGACCTGTGACGTGATGAACACCTTTTCTGCAATCTTAAACACATCAGCGTCTCTTCCTTTTCTTTTCAAGTGTTCTACTAAGCACAAAACTGTATCACATAGGACATATGCATTACCCTCCTGTTGGAATAAGTGTAATATTTCTTCTATGCGCTCGTCCATACTCGACAAGTTAGAAATTTTGTGTATCATCATCAGCCTCAAACGTGTATCCATGTGATACCACTTTTTAAGCATTCTGGAGGCCAACTCAGAACCATGATATTTTGCTATAATCTGCCCAGCAAATCTATAGTCGTCAGAATAATAATTCTGAAGGTACTCTCTGACATCCTTACGCTCTGAATAGTTCTGTATAATGGCTTCCAGTATGCCCCATTTTGAGCCGAGAATATGATCACTCATAGAGATTTCTCCATTGAGTATCCGGGGTATGTATCTTTCTGCAAATTTCTCCTTATAATGTCCTATATACACAGACACTGCACGGTCTTTCATTATACCCTTATTTACATCATTGATACATTTATCTAGATACGCCATAATCCGTTCGTCATTGCCTTGGTATATTTCATAAGCATATCCTGCTATCCACGAAGATTGGTCTAACGGCATCGCATCCAGACATTGTTGCAGTATTTTTATAACATCAGCATCTTGTCCCCAGTTTTTGATGAGAGGATGGACAACAATATGCTGATAACTTTTCATATCCTCTAATGCTTCAAGAAGTTTAGTCTTGATTCGAGAATCGTTAACAATGGTATTTACAATGAGAGACTCAATACCCCATTTAAAATGCTTTTTGTCCCTATTGACAGCCCATTCGGTTATCACTTGAAGCAAATCTGGAGATAGTTCTTGTCTTTGAATAATTTTCCACAATTCATAGCTATTTCCAAAATTAAAAGAATATTCCTTATTAAGTTCTTCCTTAATGGCCTTGATAACATTTGGATGATTTATCCAACATGTCAGCAGGTAATTCCATGCTATACCCTTGTTAATATTACCTCGTCCTTCGTAGAATGCACTAACTGACTTTAGAGCCTTTTGCATGACTGCATCGTCTTGTGGAAAATATTGCTGCAATAATCGGTTAGCTTCCTCTTGAATTGAAAATGGTAGTTCTGTAACCAATTCAAGGATTTCATCAGATGAAACGGGTCTACCTGTAAATAAAGCAAACTCAATTTGATAAAATTGAGTAAAGATGTCACACGCCACTACTTTTCGTACTAGCTCGTTTTCCTTATCTATATCTATCCCGTCTACAATAACACTTCTGATGAAGAAGGCTACCACTTCTGGCAATGTTGATGGTATTATATATGAATTAACCATCTCCAGCAACTTTTCGTCGCTAGCGATATGACCCCTAATTACCTTAGATGCGAGTATTTTGTTGTTCACATCACCATTTATAACAGTCAAAACAATAAACTGGCGATCCTCTTCTGTCAAATCAGCCACTTGTGCCAACCCCGATAGCCTGATGTCATGATATACGGAAGTTGAAGGAATATATCTGGATATAAAGTCTTCAATGCGATCTTGTAATGAGGTATTATACAAACCATCAAGCAGAATTTCCAGTAAATCATGTTTGATGTCATAATCAGATTCCCACTCAATCCTTTGTATGTATTCTTCTATTTCTTTTAGTAAGAAATGTTTGGGTGCCTTCGTAGATCTTACCAAAACCTCTAATTTCAATTTATATAAATAATAATCCCTATAATCGTTTGCCTTTATAGGTTTTAAGATATTGTACAAACCTACAAAAGCTGATGCTGGCATCATTTCGAAAAGGAAGAGAACAACCTGGTGTAGCCCGGCATCCGAAACTTTATCTCGGAGAAAAGCTTTAGCCCTCTCTATATCTACCGAAAGGTATTTAGCAGTCATAAATTCCTGTAGTTGCCTATTGATGAAGGAAATGCGAGAACCTATCCTTTCCTCTATAACACCAAGTTGATGTGTATTATGCCTGAATAAATCATCAACAATATGCGCATTAATCAGTTCTTGCCCTGATGTCTGACTGTTCAGGTATTGGTTAAGCAGTATTTCTGCCTGAGTCTTATCCATGCTGCCATCATTGTAATAGTCAAACATTTCTTTTGAGAGGATTCCAAGCATCATTTTGTTGCTTGTGTAGTCAAATGCCCCAGAATAGTCGTAAGCCTGATACTTGCGTGAAAGTTGATGCTTGACAAACAATTGTTCCATTATACAATTCATGGCCGCAATATTGTTGTGAGGAAGTTCGTTACCCTGTAGATATTGCCCAATAAGGATGGTCAGTAGCATGGGGTTCTCTTTCATTCGATCAATATCTTGTAATGACCTCAACTTAGCAGATAGGAACTCTACTGTGCTCTTTATTTCACGAATCACTCCATTATAATGATTTACGCATTTCTTCACAAGTTCATCCTGCTGTAGCGCAGACAATGGTGCGATTGTATATGTGTCGCTTGTACTGAAAGGGGAATTGATATTCGCAATGCCATATTCCCTGCTTGAAAAAATGGCGAGTAAATTATCAGCCTCTGTCTCTGCCTTTACTTTTCGGATAATTCTGTCTGCTTGTAGGGGGGCCTCACCCCATTCATCTATTCCATCAGCTATTAGCAGTATCTTCTGCTGCTCAAATGCATATTCTAGATAATAGCTGTTTTTCTCCCATAACTTGTTTTCTTGAAGCCAATCTCGAACAATACTCTTTATATCACTATCGCAATTCCTTGCCATATATGAAAATGGCATCCATACAGGCAAGTAGCCGTCATAGGCATTCATTTTTCCTTTTAGCAGTTGCAAGGTAAGATACTTTAGCAAAGAAGATTTGCCCGAGCCAGGGCCTCCTACAATGAGTAATATATTACTGCTGGGATTTAATATAGTTGATGCAGGAATTCTAATTTCCCTATTGCTTGTTTTATTCAGCTGGTTATAAAACTCTTTCAGATATTGCTCACTATATTCCTGGATCTCACTACTTTTTATATAGAGATTTGTAGGATCAACCTCAATAGGTTTCTCCTCTGTTTTCCCTTGGTCATCAGAATACAAGTTTTGTACTTCATCAATAAAATCAGGCATTATAAATCTTGCCTCAAGAGGGAACCGCGTATTATTATGGTTAACCAGTATTGAATCATTGACATCACGGAATACACTGTCGTAAACAACGCTCATTGCTTGTTTACACTGTGTTATATTAATAAAATTAAGCGATTTCCATTTTCGTACAATTAACTGTGATTTAATCTTTTCCTCTAATTCCTGTGTAATCTTTACATTGTGAAACTCACCATTCGTCACAGCATATTTCCATAACATACCATACATTAATGGTTGGTTCTGGGCAAAAACGCCACCACCTGACATTCCATGCAGACTGTCCATATTATCTACATGTGAAGTGATATTAACCAGATTTACTTTGCTATCTACACACATACAATCCAGTCTAGTAATTATGTCTTGCGCCTCGCCTGAAACCCCATAGAGTTGCATGGATTTTTCTTCAATGAGGTCATCTGCCAAGAAGAAAGGAGTAAAATGCTTTTCGCTCTTATCAATCCTAATGATAAGAAAATCTTCACCAATAGGAAGTAAAGAATTCGCGATATTACCTTTTGTAATGGTCTTATAGGTTATAAAATGACCATCCTCAAACACATCTATTTCGATGGTTTCTATTTTATCAAGAACAGCATTTAACGCCTTTTTCCGATCATATTTAAGAATATGCTGAGCCGTAAAGACATAATCGTACCCTTCAGCCACATCCAAAGGGTAGAGGACTCCACTTCCTCGAAACTGGAGCCCCCTACTCTTGATGTCCGCCTTTATCTTAACACAATTACTGCGTATGTCAAAAAACGAATTCATTACAAACGTTGAGATTAATATTATTTTCCATCAACTCATCTGCTGTTATTCCAAGCACATCAAGAGAATCTTGATAGTTAAAGTAGACGTTGATTGCCTTATCTGCACATTTTCTGTAGCGAAGAAGCTTGGCAATGGTCTCTTTGTTTGGGAAACGATATTTCTTATTCTTCTTAGTTGAAATAATGAAGTCTGAACATGTAACCGCGTCAAGGATGTTTTTAGTGACGTTTCGTGTACTTCCATGATGGGGAAGTTTCATAAAATCCAGTTTAAGAGGTGTACCATTGGTGTTATTATAATACAGAAGCGCATCATATAGCTCCTTGGGGGTACTATCACCAGGTAGCAACAACTTCTTGCCTTCACATTCAACTAGAATTATAATTGACTGGCTATTGGGACCTCCTTCATCCATATCGTCATCATCAACATTATCTATCAAGGTCCTTAAATTTACATGCCAATCTTCTGGATAAACTCCAAGTTCATCAGGATTGTTTGGCTTATATTCATCAGCCACATCATGATCAGGTGCCAGTACACGCAGTTTCATATCCCCAACCTCTATCGTAGAGTCAAGCAATTCGGAAATGTTGTTATTCCAGCACACACCATCTATTCCAAGAAGAAGTGATGCCAACTCATTTCCTTCGGCAACAGAGTATTCATCTGTCTCTTCTTTCTTGGGGAAGTTAAACCAAACTTGTTTCAGCCTATGTGACTCCCCATTTTCTTTCATATGTTTAACCAATGCTATGATACCAGCTATATGGTCAGAGTCGATATGAGTCACCACAAGCAGGTCAATAATCTCATCTAGTGGTATTTTGTCATATCTAGTCCTAATGGCTATTGTAGATTTCCCACCATCAATCACAACATTTTTCTTATTGTGACTAATCCAAATACTATCACCTGTTCCCGCTTGTAGTATCTCTATGCGCATCTTTTATGTTAACGTGAGTTCAACTATTATAGGTCTTTATAAAGTTGGTAACTAGCAAAAATTATTGTAACTCTGAAATACAAAGAATTACAAGCAAAAATCACTTTGATTACTGAAGACAAAGTTACGGAAATATTCTGTATTGGCAGATGATTCTGCAAGTTTTTTAATACAATGATGGCGAAATATATGCTAAAATCGGCCAATAAGAAACAATACCATGTAATTCTACGATGTCTAAGGCAGAAGTCATGCTGAATATGATAATCTTTCACGACTCAGGCTATCGTTGCCAAAAGCATTTCTATCTTGAAAAGGTTCGCAAAGCACCTACGCCATCTGGTTCCAGATGTTGTCTCGTATAGTCGCTTTTTCGGACTGGAAAAGGAGGTTGCCGTCCCGTTAGCCTTGTTATCAAGAAGATACTTTTGGGAAAATGCACAAGCATAAGTTTGTTAACAGTACATCACTTCGTATTTGTAGAAACCAAAGAATATACATTCATAAAATTTTCAGAGGTGTTGTTAAAAGAGGAAAATACTCCATGGGCTGTTTCTATGGATTCAAGCTGCATTTGATCTGCAATGAGAGAGGAGAAGTTCTAAATTTCATGATTACTCGCAGTGACGCCGAAGACTGTAGACATTTGAAATACAAGTCTTTGTGAAATTCATTTATGGCAAGTTAGTAGGTGATATGGGATATGCCAACAGGAACCTTTTCCAAAGGCTTTTCGTTGATGGCATACTGCTTATTCTCAAGTTGAAAAGCAACATGAGAGGAACACTGATGAACATCTCTGACAAACAGCTGCTCAGAAAGAGGGCTATCATTGAGTCTTTGAATGATAAACTGAAGAATATCGCATAGGTAGAACACCCTATTCATCAGCCATTCAATAGTTTTTTGTCAATTTATTGGGAGCTATTGCTGCCTATAGTCTATTTCCAAAGAAGCCGTGTATTAATGTACAAAGGACTTTAGATACACAGTTTACTTTATTCTAAATTCTTCGAATTCACGTTATTTATACAAGCCATCTAATAAGTCTCATATGAACTTGTTAGATGGCTCTTAATTTTTAATAGCTATAATTATTCTCTACCAACCTTTCCAAGTCCGATTCCTTATAAAGTATCTTCCCCGCGAACTGTGTGTAGGGAATAATCTTCCTGTCCCGATAGTCCTGCAAAGTACGAGGGCTGATATACAGCCGATCGCATACTTCCTTGCTCGTCAGGAAATGCTCACCTCCAAACAGCGGTTTGTGTGTCTGTGCCACTTCCTTTATCCGTCTGTTCACTCCTTCAAGTGCGGACAGCACCCCCTGCATATCATCCGCTTCCATGTTCAAGTCCTTTACTGATTCCATAATACCCTTGTCTTATTTGTTATTCTTTATTCTGTCTGTTTTTGTCTTCTCCGATTTAGTCTGCAACAGCCGCTCCACGTCCTCACGCTTGTAATAGCACTTGTGCCCGATCTGTGAGAAGGGCAGCACGCCCGTATCACGGTAATGCTGCAAGGTGCGCTTGCTGATATTAAGCAACTTGCATACATCGCCGTTGTGCAGCCAATCGGTGTGCTGACTCTGTTCTCCGAAAGCTTTGTGGCAGGTCTCGGCAAGACTGAGTATCTCGTTCCTCAGTTTTGCCCAGTTTGAATCCGTAATGATAAAATATCCCATAATTCTATTGTTGTTTTGTTTAGTCATACTTCAAAGCACAAGGGAACAGTAGGGAAATACCGGGAAAAACAATGAAAGGACAAAAGGATTGTCGCTCTCTTCTTTTTGCCTCTTTACTCCATTTTATCATATCCTTTTAGCCGATGCAATACTATGCAGAATGGAACAAATAAGCACCTGCCTTTCTTGCATCTCTTACGCATTTATCTTCTTGTTTGGGGCTTAAATCCATGCTTTCCGACTGTTTCCTGTCAAAAGTTCGTGAGAAATTCATTGCCAATTTGCGCAACATTATGCAAGCACTCTCCGAATGCTTGGAACTTTCCCATTCTCTTCATAACTTCACTCTCGGAAACCAAACCAAGCATATAATGAAAAGGAACGCAGATAAAGGCAATTCAGTGGACGAAAATAATACGCTCAAGCAAAGGAAGACTTCCTCCAAAAATGGTGAGATAGAAACCTATCTCTCCTCTTATTATGAGTTTAGGTACAACACGGTGTTGGGGCGAACCGAATAGCTTCTCGCCACGCATCAATCCAATACAAGAGTATTTCAAAGCGTTGCCCTTGCTGGATATAGGCAGTAGTTGTGGTAACACTGACGAATACAATAGTTGCTGCAATGCCTTCTCTCTTTCACTGAAAGCCATTCCCGAACTGGCAGGTTGTGTTGTGGTGCGCAATCACGAAAAATGGCTACTATATCTTACAAAATGGCTCGTGGCAGTAGTCGCCTACGCTATGGACGACCGTGAGTGCCGTAACCATACCTGTCTCGTGCTGACAGGCGAGCAGGGCAAGTTCAAGACAACATTCCTTGACTTGCTTTGTCCTCCTGCTCTGCATGGTTACAGCTACACGGGCAAGATATATCCGCAGGAGAAGGACACACTTACCTATATCGGGCAAAACCTCATCGTAAACATTGACGACCAGCTCAAAGCCCTCAACAAGCGTGACGAGAACGAGCTGAAGAACCTCATCACCTGCCCGATGGTCAAGTACCGTATGCCCTACGACAAGTATGTGGAGGAACATCCCCACTTGGCAAGTTTTGTGGCATCGGTAAACGGCAACGACTTTCTTACAGACCCCACAGGAAGCAGACGGTTCCTGCCCTTTGAAGTGCTTTCCATAGATGTTGAGAGGGCAAAGGCTATCTCGATGGACAATGTCTATGCGGAAGCTAAAGCCTTGTTGAACATGGGCTTCCGCTATTGGTTTGACGATGAAGAGATAGCGGAACTATACAGGGAGAGTGAGGACTTTCAAGTGCAGACCGCAGAAATGGAACTACTGCTACGCTGTTTTGAGAAACCAGCGGAGTATGAAAACTATTCCTTAATGACCACTACGGAGATACTCACCTATTTGGGTATTTATACTCACCAACCACTTGTTGCCAAGCGTATGGGCGAAGCCTTGAAGAAAGCAGGCTACATAAAGGTGAGCAAACGAAGAAACGGAGGTAGCCCCATCTATGTCTACAAAATTAGGAAAATCTTGCCCTGCCCGCTCCTTAAAACTTGTAGTAGC
>QWCP01000603.1_pt1 | contig 9661 bp, 13 predicted proteins | sample 1972561 | NCBI WGS metagenome assembly QWCP01 (sample SAMN09866705, study PRJNA288562) | Human vaginal metagenome isolate pre4_vaginal, whole genome shotgun... | isolation source: vagina | host: Homo sapiens | place: USA: California
CGGTCCCGTCATGCAGCTCGCCATCGGCACCGGCTGGGTGGATGCCATGATGTCCTGGAGCGGCGCCTACCCAGAGGAAATCTCCAAGGCCACCGGCGTTATCTTCGTGCTCATGTCCTTCCGCCAGCTCAACCGCCCCTGGCATGGCTGGACGGTGGGCGCAGTGGTGGGCCTAGGCTTCGAGGCCTGCGAAAACATCCTCTACGGCGCCATGGGTGCCACCATGCACCCCAATAGCGATATTCAGGGCCTATTTGAGATGTGGGGACTGCGGCTTATCGCCGGCCCTGGCCTACACGTCTTGCTCACCGCGCTGGCCGGCTGGGGCATCGGCTGGGCGCTCTATGCCGCCGGCAAACCGCTGTGGTGGCGCATCGGCGTCTTCCTCGGCTGCCTCGCCGCCGCTTTCCTCTTGCACTTTTGCTGGAACTATCTGCACGATTCCGAGGTGGCAGCCATCATCCAGGCCGTCACGGTAGCGCTTATCCTCTACCCGCTGAGCATATGGCTGGTGCTGCGCGGCAATAAGCTCGCCAGGTCCGATGAAAGCTATAGCCACAGCACTGCCGACGACGCCCTCGCCTACATCCGCTAGAGCTCGCCGCCTTCATACAAAACAAGCACGTTTCGCCCTTTTCATGCTCCGTGAGAGACGAAACGTGATTGTTTTGTCAGTGCTATGCCCCGGCTTCTACGAGCAGCACTCCCCCGACAATGAGCACCACGCCGAGGGATTTCAGCCAGGTAAATGGCTCCTTGAATAGGAGGTAGGAGGCAATGGCGGTAAGCGCAACGCCAGTGGCAGCCCAGATGCCGTAGGCCACGCCCAGATCCATGCCGGCCTTGAGCACGAGCGCCAAGAAGCCGTATGCAGAGACATAGCACAGGGCAACGAGCGCCACCCAGAAGCGGCGGCCGGTTACCGCGGACATGCGCAGGCACAGCGTGCCGGTGACCTCAATGGCGGTGGCGAGGAAAAGGAGGAACCAGATCATTGCGGCGCCACCTCCACGGTGCGGTCGTGGTCCTTGTCCGGCTTAGCGCCCATTTCTACGCAGAAGACGCCGCCCATGATGAGCGCAATGCCGGCGAGCTTTACGGCGCCGAGCGGCTCGCCAAAGAGCGCGGCGGAAATCAGCGCAGTGGAAATGACCCCGCCGGATGCCCAGAGACCGTAGGCCACGCCCACGTTGACGCCTTCTTGCATCACGCGGTGCAGGAGCACAAAAGCAAGGATGAAGCAAAAAGCGGCCACGCCGTAGATCCAGAAATGATCCACTGCGTATTTCAGCGCGACGGTTCCCACGACTTCGCTGGCAATCGCGAGAAAGAGAATGACCCAGGCCCTCACTCCATCAACTCCTGTAATTCGCGGGCGTCGATTCCGTGCTCGTGCATTTTAACGCGGCCGTTGGCGTGCGCGATGGCCTCGCGATCCCAGAACTCCGCGGCGCGGGCGGGATCGTGGGAGGCGCCATCGGCGCGGACAACGCGCCACCAAGCGGTATTGGCACCGCCGCCGTGGCGTTTTAACACGGTACCGACGTTGCGCGCACCGCAGTCGGCCACCTTGGCCACCTCACCATAGGAGGTGACGTTGCCGGGCGGAATCACGGCAACGACCGCCAATACACGTTTGACCAGTGGCGATTCACTCATCGCAATTATTGCGGGTCGAGGCCCAGCACATCATCCGACTCGGTGGGCTCTTCTTCGGGGGCGTCTTCGACCTCGGTGAGGGTGATGGTTGCACCGGTGGAATCGGCCAAAAGGCACATGCGGCCGAAGGGCGAATCCCACGGTTCGCGGATGACCTCGCCGCCTAGTTCCACGGCCTTCTTCGCAGCGGCGTCGATATCGCGCACGCCCAGGTAGGTCTGCCAGAAGCTCGGGACCTGCGCCGGGAACTGCCCCTCGGCGTTCCACAGGCCGGCAAACGGCGCACCGTCTTCTTCCGCGGTAGCGTAGATAAAGTTCTCATCCTCGGACTGCATGGCGCGGATTTCCCAGTTGAATAGCTCGCCATAAAAATCCATTGCGCGCTGGAAGCCCGAGGTTGTGGTGAGCTCGTGCCAGACCGGGGTGCCGGGCTCGCCGGCGGCCACGAAGTGCTCCGGGCCGGCCGGTTGGATGAGGCCAAACATGCCTCCGGCGGCGTCGACAAGCAGGGCCATGTGCCCCAGCTGCACCTGCTGCGGCTCCACAAGGATGCGCCCGCCGAGGTTCTGCGCGCGCTGGCAATCGCCCGCGATGTCCTTGGACAGGAAGTAGGTCACCCACGTATCCGGCATGGGGGCCTCCTCCGGCTGCGGGATCAGCCCAGCGATGGGCAGGCCCTGCAGGCGCGCCATCTGGTACGGATTATCTTCGCCGGACTCGGCGGAAATTTCCCAGCCCAGCACCTGCTCGTAAAAGTGTGCGGACTTGCGCGGGTCCGAGGTGGTCAGGTCGATCCAGTAGGGCATGCCCACTTCAGCTTCGAATGCTGGCATCTACATATTCCTCCACTTTTCTGGATCAAAGTCATCGTCGGCCGTGGCCTCATCGAAGTAATCATCGTCATCGTCCGGCTCGCCCACGCGCGCGCAGGCGTCCTCGATGCACACTTCATCGCCTGGGTGGAGCATGGCGCCCCGGCGCGTCTCGGGCTCGCCATTGACCGTAACTACGCCTTCTGCGATGAGCTCTTTAGCTTCGCCACCGGTAGCCACCAAGCTGGCCAGCTTGATGAACTGGCCCAATTTGATGGAGTCGCCGTTGATAGGAATGTCTAGCATGCCGCCCAGCTTACCCAGCCCGCGCGCGGCTATCGCTACGGGTGGGCGATATGGAAGAAATCCAGGACCGTATCGGTGGTCCACTCCGCTTTCACCAAACCGGAATGGTCCGTGGCCCCGCCATTCCACGTGTGCGTGCCACCGTGGATGGTGTACTGCTCGGTGCGCGCATCACATACCCGCCAGGTGAAGTGCTCCACCGCTTCTTTCCGACGCCGCTTTGGAAACGGATTGCACCCATTCTCCCTCGCGATTCCGCGTAGCGATTGCTTCACCGAGCGGTAGTGCGCGCCGTGCTGGTGCCCGCCACCGTATTTCATGAGCACGTCGTCCGTGCCGTGAATATCGAGGTAATCGGTGGGCTCGCTGGCACAGTCCTTTTCCACGCGGTCATACTTGGCCGCCGAGACCGTCGCCACCGCATTAAATAGTCCCGGCCGCTTGCAGGTCACCGCGCGGGCGAATCCACCACCATTGGAAAAGCCCACGCCATAGGTGGTATCAGAGGCGGGATAGTGGCGGCGAACGAAATCAATCGTGTCATCCACGTATTTGAGGTCATCCTCCAAGCTGGTTACCGCATACGGTGCCGGCGCCCACGCCTTGCCCGCGCCTTGGACGAACACCGTGATGGCATCGCCCTGGGACAGGTCAGTGCCTTTGAACATATTGCCGGCGTCCATCTCATAGCCGTGCATCGCCACGACCACGGGCAAGCGGTGGCGCTCATCCGCATTAAACGGCACGTGCACCACAAAACTGCGATGATTTTGCAGGTTAATGATCTGGTACTGGCCATTGGCCGTTGTGCCTTGGTCCGGCAGCGTGGTGATATAGCCATCGGCCGCGCCTTGCGACTCATTTGGCACGCTGCCCGGCTGCGGCAGTTCTTCCTCGCACCCTGCCATGAGCCCGGCGGCCGCGCATAACCCAGTGCATAGGGCCAGTGCTTTCTTGCTTACCTTAATCACGGGCGCGCAGCTTCACCGCCGTGCCGGTAGCCGTGACCATCAACATGTCATTCGAGGTGCCCATGGGCGAATAATCAAAGGCGATGCCCACCACACCATCGGCCCCGAGCTCCTGACCGCGACGCCACAATTCATCGAGTGCCGCCTCGCGTGCCTTGATGGCCTCGCTCTCGTACCCGGCGGAGCGCCCACCGGTGATATTGCGGATGGATGCCCCGAAATCCTTCAGCATATTAATACCGATGACGGTTTCCCCGGCGATAATGCGGATATAGTCCGTAATCTCATAACCATCAACGGTATTAGTAGTGGTAAAAATCATGGACCCAGATTACATGGCTATAAGGCCACGCACTCCTTCAAAAAGGATGATGATGCCCAGCAGCAGGAAGACCACGCCGCTGACAATATCCACCCAGGCGGAATTCTTGGCCATCCACTTCGATACCGCGCGGGTACTTAAAGCCACGCCGACAAAAAGCACGAGGCTTTCCAGAATCAGTACGGCACCCACCATGAGATTGGCGCCGATGCCCATGCCGGGATCAATGAAATTGGCAAAGATGGCGCCAAAGAAGATGACCACCTTGGGGTTCGAAAGATCGCAGATAAATCCCATGCGATAGGCAGTGCCCGCCTTGATGATGCCGTCCGGTGTAAACCCGCGCGGCTGCGGGGCGCGGGTTTCGGTGCCCACGACGGTTGCGGGCGCGCGACGCTCCTTGATGCCACCGGTAATGGCGGTATAGGCCATCCACAGCAGGTAACAGCCACCGAGAATCTGCAGCACCACGAGGATCCCAGGGTGCGCAGAAATCAGCGCGGACAACCCCGCCAAGGAGGCCACGGTCCAAATGGTAAGGCCGGTGGTACTACCAAGCGCCGCCCATACGGCTGCGCGCGTAGAACGCGCACCTAAGCGAATGATTTGCACTACGTCTGGGCCCGGCGAGGCCATCGCCGCGAACCACACGCCCATCAGGGTCACGAGGGCGCTAATAGCCACCTAACACCTCCATACTCGCATGCGATTGGATTAACACATGCCACTATAAGAACCCTCTCACCTGCAGCGAAACAGGTAAGTTCTGTGATTTAGGTAGCTCCTATATCAACTCTTTTATAGAAATCCGCCACCTGTAATAACCGAAGAGCTCGATAGCGCCCTCCACGACCATAATGAATCCCAGCACCGCAAAGATAAGACCAGAAACGATATCGATGGTCGCGAAATGATGCGCAATCCAGCGCGATGCTGCGCGCACAATGAGCGCAAAGGTAGAAAACCATGTCACGGACATCGCCACGGGGATTACCGTCACCGCAACGGTCCAAGTGGGCGACATATCGGGGCGAATAAACTGCGCGAAAACCGCACCAAAGAAAACGAGCGCTTTCGGATTGGACAGGTTCGTAACCACGCCGAGCTTATAAGCGCGCCACCCGGTCATGTCATTAATACTGCCGGCCGCAATAGCCTGTTCCGTGTAATTCTCAGTGCCCACCACCACGGTGGATCCGCGGCGGGATGCAAAACCGGAACGAATCGAGGCCACACCCATATAGATAAGAAAGAGCCCACCAATAAGTTGCAGCGCATCCAGCACGCTCGGCCGCGCGGCGATCACCGCGGAGAGACCAGCCAAGGACGCAGTCCCCCAAAAGACCGTGCCGCTGCACACCCCCCAACGCACACATCAACCCGGCGCGGGTCGACCGCGGGGCCACGCGGATGACTTGAACCAAGTGGAGTTTCGTTACAACGTAATCTGAGGTGCGTTAGTGTTGGCCGTATGACAGCACGTGCTGCCATTTACCTCCGCATCTCGCTCGATGCTGCAATGGATGGTCTTGCCATCGATCGTCAGCGTGAGGACTATGGAGCCATTGCAAAGCAGCGTGGCTGGACGGTTGTACACACCTATGTGGGTCTGCTCGTATTACGATTTCTGAAAGAAAAATATGCGCAAAGTAATCGTGCTTAACAATGTTAGCTTGGACGGCGTAATGCAAGCCCCTGGACGTCCCGACGAAGATGAACGGAACGGCTTCGATCGCGGCGGATGGGCGCAAGAATACAACGATGACGTGAAGGGAGCGGCCATGGGTGCGGGGATGGCCAGTGGGGCCGAACTCCTATTTGGTCGACGCACCTATGAAGACTTCCACTACGCGTGGCACGGACAAACTGGGAATCCCTTCAGTGAGGTGCTTGATAACACGCCCAAGTATGTCGCTTCTACCACCGCTGAAGAGCCGTTGATCTGGGAGAATTCGACTCTGCTTACAGGCGATGTTATCGAGGCCGTGGAGGAACTTAAGCAGCAAGACGGGCCAGATTTGCTCATCATGGGAAGTAACAAACTGATCCAGTCGCTGCGCGCTAAGCCCGGAGTTATCGATGAATACCATTTGATGATTCATCCACTGGTGCTCGGCAAGGGGTGGCGGCAATTTCCTGACGGAGCGGTTTCGGAGGATCTTGAGCTTGTTGGAGAGCCCACTATCACCACGACAGGTGTAATTATCGCGACCTACCGAGCCAAGAGCTGAGGCTTCGAAGACCAGGGCCGTGCAGCTCAAAGCTCCCGGACGCCTCCCACGCCCATCCAACGCTGCCGCATCGAGCTCGATGCCCTTGCCTCCGAGGCGATAGTGACCGTCATCAACTGCGAGAGCGTCCCCTGGCTGGTGCGCCACCTCGGGAAGTCATGGCCGTTCGACATGGTCGTCATCGACGAGCTGGGCTCGTTCAAGAATCACCGGGCGCAGCGGTTCAAAGCACTCGCAGCCATGCGGCCACGTCTCACCCGGATCGTGGGGCTGACCGGCATACCCGCAGCCAATAGCGGGGCAGTGGGAGCCTATTGTCCCACCTGACCTCTGGTGGCGCGTGCAAGAGGTGCTTGACAGCCCCGACCGGCTGACCAATAAGGAACGTCGCAACACACGCCGCCATCTCGGCTCCGGCTTGTATGTGTGTGACGAGTGTGGCCAACCATTACGTACACACTCAGAACGTTACCCGTGTGCGGATTGTGGGTTAGTGCGCTCACACAGCGTTGATAACTACGTGCTCGCCGTTATGCGCGCGCCTGGGCCGTGAGGACCTGGCTGACCTGTTGCCTCACGCTAACAAAGGGGACGTTGCTGCTATCGACGAGGAACTGAGCGATCTTCGTTCGAGACTTGCTCGTGTCCAGGCTGACTACGACGAAGAGCTAATTGAGGCTCGTGACTTGAAATGTGCGCGTAACCGTTACCAGCCGCGTGTTGAAGAACTAGTTGCACTGCCAGCGCTCGCAGACGTTCGTTCTGTCCATAATGTGGTGGAGTTCCGTTTCAATAACTAGTGAGATTCGTTGATGATTCTCGTCGAGTGTTGAGTCAGGACTAGTGCCCGGCGCTTTTGCAAGGGGCCTACCCGCGTAGTTGTACATCGTCCGTCGTGCGCCGCTCCGCGGTGGGGAGGAGCCCGATGGGGCGCGGGACTATGCCCATCGAGACGTAGGTCGTGTCCGCCTCGGGGTGATGCGCCGCTAGTTCGGCTCGCTTCCACCACAGAACGAGGAGCCGGCGCGACGATCGACGTGGACGACGGCTCCGCCCAAGGGGACTGCTGTACGATCAGGCAACAACTTCAAATTCGTGCCACTAGGCGCCCCCGAACTGTATAGAGTGACGCCTACCGGGAGGGAGATTCGAGTGTCGGAAAGCGGACCAGAGAAGAGACTGAAGTTCTTCGGCCTCAGCGACTACGGAACCTTCTGGCAGGCCGACCGCCTCCTAGAGCTCGTCCGTGAATTCGATGCTACTCGTGGCGATCAAGGCATAAACGACATCGTTGAGTTGCATCATCTCGCGTTGTTCCTAGAACACAAAGTTCTCCCGAAGGACCTGGCCGAAGCAGAGCGAGACGCGCCTCTGGCGCACGTCCCCGAGATCCGGGAAGTCATCGGCAGGTTTTTCGGCAAAGTGACTGACGCCACCTTCTCAACGCTCGTTCAGGACGTTGACTTTCAGTACCGCACAGACGTCCTCGATCTCCTCGGAAAAAACAAGGTCTTCGAGCGCTGCACTGACTCGATCGTGCTTGCTGCACTTCAAGAGCAGAGTTTCCACCCGCACGATCTGCTCTCATGCCAGGCACTCGTGCGTGCCTACGACCAGGAGATTCGGGCCCTGCTACTCGATGAGCCGCGCAATGCTGAGCTGCTTGCGCGGAAGTTCCTCCAGTCCGAGGGGCGGGATCCAATCCATCTTCCGAAGAGCTTCACTCCCGCGGATCAGCGTGGCCTGTTTGACCGCTACCTCGATGAGGAAGAGCCCAACCTCAACTTCGTCAAGCTGATCGCATCCGCACGAGCTGACAAGAACACCGGCGTCGATGCACGACTGAAGCTAAAGGCTCGTCGCAAGGCAGATGCGCTCACGAAGAAGATGTTCGAGTCCACGGAGGGGATCAAGACCGGCTGCGAAGTGGGCATCTCGGCCGATCAGGTCGAAGAGGTCGTCCAGTCTTTGGACGGCATGGTTGGCAAGTACTCCTACAGTCGAACCTGGCTCACGGAGAACCTCGACTACCCGACTATCCTGAATAACTTTGTTCACCTGTTCCAGTTCGCCAACGACCACATGCTCCTGGAACTCCCTTCCTACGGAGCGCAACTTGGCGTCTTCGAGCGGTTCATGGGTACGCCGGGCAAGGGCGACTACCGGACGGGGGCGGTGTTCAGGCTCAAAGATCAGGCGTCCTTGCTCCAGACCTTGATGTACGAGCGCTTCCTCAGCTCCGAAGGTATAGAGCTCGAGTCGGTCATCGCTTGGTTCTTCACGGACTACCTTGAGCAGGAGTTCGGTGCCAAGGGGCTGAAGTACCGCGCCTCCAGCCCGACCGCTACCTACCTTGAGAAGAGCCGCCATCTGTTCTCAGAGATGGAGAGCGTCCTCAAGCAGTTCACGCTGCATGTCGACTACGGCGAGGTTGACCCGGAGCTGTTGACAATCACATCGGAGCAGCTTTCCTACGGCGACATCCCGAGTCAGGTTGTGGATAAGTACGCCTACGTTGCCAACAACGCGGACATCCAAGGAATTCAGCACCTGCTCTTCTCGGACCAATCCGGATTGGTGCACATCAGCAGCGATCTGGAGGCAGAGAGCTTCCTCCACTTGGTCATCGCCAATGACATCGCCTACGACCAGTTCCACGAGTACCAACAGCGCAACATCGACTTCCTGGTCGAGAAGGGCATCCTGACCGGAGATCGTGACCGAATTGCGTTTGCAAGCGCGCCACAATTGCATGTGCTCAAGGAACTCTGGGAGTACGAGGTGACGAGCTGTCTCCATCATTCGGCGGCCGGCCAGAAAGCCATTGACGAGATGGTGAGCGCCGGATGGCTGGCGCATCGATCAACGCTGCTCAGCGCCGCGGAGGTCAGCTACTTCAACTACTTCCTTAACGATAAGGAGTTCAGCAACGGACCTAGCCTGCGCAACCGCTACCTCCATGGAGCACAGGCAGACGGTGACGACGACCGCGTTCACCGCCACACGTATCTAACAGCGCTCCGCCTACTCGTTGCGCTGGTGGTTCGGCGCCTTCGGCGGCAAGGAACTGCCAGGACACAGGCTGGCCTCTTTGCTCTCTGAAAAAGAGGCCCCGGTCGGTTCCTACCCGGCAGCAGCACTAATTGCCGTCCCAGGTTTCCTAGCGGCGATCACAGTGTCGGGCGGGTTCTTCCCCGGCTCGGTCAACGCTCTGACCGGCCCCCATGCCGACACCCAGCTGGAAGGGTACTTGGCAACTTCCAACGAGGCCGGCCACCTGGCCCTGTGGAGCGGGCTGATGCCAGCCCTCATCACCGCCCTCATACTGACAGGCGGATATGCCTGCTTCCACTGGCGTGG
>QWCP01000605.1_pt1 | contig 9612 bp, 6 predicted proteins | sample 1972561 | NCBI WGS metagenome assembly QWCP01 (sample SAMN09866705, study PRJNA288562) | Human vaginal metagenome isolate pre4_vaginal, whole genome shotgun... | isolation source: vagina | host: Homo sapiens | place: USA: California
CCAAAATCAATGCTGCTTTTGCGTACGGGGGTCCGTCGCTCGCCATTGATACGGTGCAGCGGTTGACGGGCGTGCCTATTGACCACTTCGCTATCGTGAACTTTCAGACCTTCTCGGCTCTGACCGACGCCCTGGGCACAGTGACTATCGAAACTACTCAGGGGCCCCAGCAGATGAATGGCGAAGAGGCGCTTGCTTTCGTACGGGAACGCAAGTCTTTGCCGGGTGGCGACTTTGACCGGGTGAAGCGGCAGCAGGCGTGGATGAGGGCGATCATGTCTGGAATTTTCTCCGAGGACGTGCTCTCTTCGCCCTCGAAATCGCTGCAACTAATCCAAACGGCCTCTAAAGATATGACGGTAGACGATGGGCTTGGCACCACGGAACTGCTCTCGCTGGCGAAGGATGCCAGGGGCGTTCGCCCTAAGAACGTCACCTTCATTACGGCTCCATTTACCGGTACTGGGATGTCCGAGGACGGGCAATCCATAGTCAATCTAGACATGGAGGCACTGGAGCCGCTGACCAAGGCGTGGGCTCAAGACCGGCTTCCGGATTATCTGAAAAATGCTGGAGCGGGGATTCCTACCCTCTCTAAGAGGGTGAACTAATGGCTCTTAGCGAGTTTAGAAAAGAACTTTGGCACCTGCGTCACGGCGGGATTGCTCAGCTGAAGGAACACCGGCGCCGCCAACGTGCCATCAACATAAAGCCGGCTCCCAAGAGCGCTCCTAGCGACAAGAGCGCTGGTGGGAAGACAGTGAGCTTTGGTTCCTGGCCTATCCCTACCCCTGGGGCAGTGCGCCACCAGGTAACTGCGGCGGTAATCCTAGACGAGTTTTCCGATCTGGCCCTGCGTTTTGAATGGAACCAGATCCCAGTCAGCCCCGGCGGCTTCCGCGAGCAGCTGGAAGGGAAGAAGATTGACTTGCTGTTTGTCGAATCTGCCTGGCACGGCAATTCAGACAAATGGCGCTTCATGGTGGTGGGCACCAAGACCCCCACTAACAGACTGAAGGAACTGGTTTCCTACTGCAGGGAGCGGTCCATTCCAACAGTGTTCTGGAATAAAGAGGACCCGGCTCACTACCACGAGGCAATCGCCACGGCCCGCCTCTTTGACTATGTCTTCACTACCGACCAGACGCTCCTAGAGCAATACCGGGCCGATCTAGGCCACGAGCGTGTGGGAGTGCTGCCCTTTGCCGCTCAACCGTCAGTGCATAACCCAATCCGGTTGTCCTCGGGGGGAAAAGTACCACCGCGGCGCGATGTTGCCTTTGCCGGCATGTATTTTGCCCACAAGTTCCCCGAACGGCGGGCCCAGATGGAGATGCTGCTGGGGGCCGCCGACGAAGTATCCCCGCGGATGAACAGCGGGCTCGACATCTTCAGCCGCTACCTGGGCGGAGACCCCCGCTACCAGTTTCCAACCCCGCTGGACAAGCGCGTAGTCGGCTCTCTTGCCTACCCGCAGATGCTTACCGCCTACCGCGGTTATAAGGCGTTTTTGAACGTCAACTCGGTAGTGACCTCGCCCTCCATGTGTGCGCGAAGGATCTTCGAAATATCGGCTTGTGGCACCCCAATTGTTTCTGCGCCCTCGCCCGCCATCGACAACTTTTTCACCCCGGACGAGGTCGTGCAGGTGGGCAACTCGCAAGAGGCGGGCTACGCGTTGCGGGCACTGGTTGGCAACGAGGAGTTGCGCTCGCGGATGACGCACCTGGCACAGCGGCGCATCTGGCAGGAACACGCCTATGCGCACCGAGTAAACCAGGTGTTGCAGGTGATAGGGCTCGAGGGCGCGCAGTGGCATCTGCCCACAGTGACCCCAATGATCTCCACGAATAGGCCGGGGCAGGTGGCACATGTGCTCGACTACCTACATGCGCAAGTTGGGGTAAAGATGGATCCGGTCATCCTGACTCACGGTTTTACTCCGTCCCAAGCCGAGGTAGCGAAGGCAAAAGCGTTGGGGTTGGACGTGACTTGGCTGCATGCGCCTGCAAACGAGTCGCTGGGGCAGTGCTACAACCGCATCCTGCAGGTAGCCCAGGGTGATTGGGTGGCGAAGATGGATGACGACGATCTGTATTCGCCCTACTACCTTCTAGAACAGTTGGCTGCTACCGATTACTCCGGGGCAGACTTGGTGGGCAAGCATGCGCACTACATGTATCTGGCCTCTAAAGACGTCACGGTGTTGCGCTTTACTCCGTGGGAGCATCGCTTCACCAGCTTCGTATCCGGTCCGACCATCGTCGGGCGGCGGGATCTGCTCCAGGAAGTGGGCTTTGCTGATCGCACCACTGGCGAAGACAGTGCCCTGCTCAAGTCTGTAAGCGCCAGCGGCGGCAAGATCTTCTCTACCTCCCGTTTTGGCTTCGTGCAGATGCGCGGGGCGCAAAAACATACCTGGGCGGTGTCAGACTTCGAAGTGCTGGCCAATTCGAGGCTGAGCCACTACGGGCAGCCAAACAAGACCGAGCTGCCCTAATCCTTCTTTAGCTCCACTGTGGTTGGCCCTTCCTCGACCTCGGGGATGGGCTTCTTCAGCAGCTTGCGGATAGCCATTAGCGATAGGGAAGCGGCATGGCCATCGCCGAAGGGGTTCTTGGCCTGGGCCATTTCCTGGTATTTCTTGGGATGGTCTACTAGCCGCATGACCTCGCGGACGATGTTTTTGGTATTCGTGCCAATCAGCCGCACGGTGCCAGATTGGACCGCTTCCGGACGCTCGGTGTTTTCGCGTAGAACCAAGACGGGTTTGCCGAGGGCGGGAGCCTCCTCTTGGACGCCGCCGGAGTCCGACAGAATGATCCGGGCCCGCTGTTGCATATGAGAGAACTCGTTGTAGTTGAGCGGGTCGCAGATAAATACGTTCTGGTCATCCTTCAGGTGCGGGCCAATTGTTGCGCGCACAGTCGGGTTGGCGTGCGCCGGGAAGACAATCTGCCAGTTGGGAAGCAGCTCGGCTAGCTGGTGAACAGCCCGGCCTACCTGATCCATGGGCTTGCCCCAGTTTTCCCTTCGGTGGCAGGTAAGTAACAGTACGGGAGCTTCCGATTCGTAGATGCGTTGCAGCTCCGGCTCGCCAAAGGAAACGGGCTTTTTCAGAACGTGGAACAGGGCGTCGATTACCGTGTTTCCCACAACGGCAACCGTGTCTGGGTTTACGCCCTCGCGCAGCAGGTTGTTGCGCGATACTTCGGTGGGGGCCAGGTTGAGCGAGGACACCTGCGTCGTAATTTTCCTGTTGGCCTCTTCGGGGAATGGCGAGAACATGTCGCCAGAACGCAGCCCCGCCTCTAGGTGGATAACTGGGATCTGCATGTTGAAGGAGGCAAGGGCCGCAATCGCCACCGTGGTGGTATCGCCCTGCACCAACACCGCGTCGGGCTCGGCCTCGGCCAGGATGGGGCTCAGTCGCTTAAAGATCTTTGCCGACAGCTTGTTCAGGGACTGCCCCTTCTCGAACGCCCTCAGGTCGTAGTCTGGTTCGATCTCGAAAAGCTTGTTCACTGCATCCAACATCTCTTTGTGTTGGCCCGTAGAAACAGTAATTGCTTCAAAATCTGGGGAAGTGCGAAGTAGGCGAATGATGGGGGCAACTTTGATATCTTCGGGCCTTGTCCCGTAAACCACCAGAATGCGGTGTTTCCTAGGCATTTGTGTTCTTTCCGAGGGGACGCCAAGTCCAAATTATACTAACATGTCCGACAGGAGCGCATGTGTTTGTTCCCCTTAAAATCATGTTGGATAAAGTCGCGGTTCGGAAGGTAAAAGTATGTGTGAGCAAGGCTCTCTTGCGGTAATTGGACTTGGATATATCGGGCTGCCTACAGCAGTTGTTTTGGCTCAAAATGGCTGGAAGGTAACGGGCGTAGATGTTTCCGACCGTACCCTCGAATTCGTAAATGCGGGCAAGCTGCCCTTCGTTGAAGAGGGACTAGAGAGCGCGCTAAAAGAGGTAGTTGATTCCGGCGCCTTAGTGGCTCAAAAGGAGACTCCGGCCTCGGATGTGTACATCATTTCCGTCCCCACCCCGTTCAAGGGAGACCACGAAGCGGACCTGTCATACATTGACGCCGCCATCGACAAGATTATTCCGCAATTGCAGGGCGATGAGCTGGTGGTGCTGGAATCTACTTCGCCGCCGCTGACTACCGAGCGCATGGCAGAGCGGGTTTTCGCTGCTCGCCCCGACCTGAAGCGCGAGGGCGAAGGGCATGTCATGTTCGCCCATGCCCCGGAACGAGTCCTGCCAGGGCGCATCATGATCGAGATGACGGCCAACGACCGCATTATCGGTGGGCTCACTCCCGAAGCAACGCAGAGGGCGAAGGAAGTTTATGACACGTTCTGCGCCGGGCACGTTCACACTACCGATGCGAAGACGGCCGAGCTTGCCAAGCTGGTGGAAAACTCTTTTAGGGATGTAAACATTGCCTTTGCTAACGAGCTCTCGCTTATTGCTCAGGATCTAGGCATTGACGTGTGGGAGCTAATCGAACTGGCAAACAAGCACCCCCGGGTCAACATTCTGCGACCCGGGCCTGGTGTGGGGGGACACTGCATTGCGGTGGATCCGTGGTTCATCGTGTCGGCTGATCGGAAGAACTCGCGGTTGATCAATACTGCCCGCCAGGTCAATGATGCGAAACCAAAGTGGGTGCTTGGTCAGGTGCGTGCGGCTCTGGAAGGAAAGCAGGCGCCGAAGGTGGCTATTCTAGGCTTAGCCTTCAAACCGAATATCGACGACCTGCGCGAATCGCCTGCGCTTCGTATTGCCAGGGAGCTAGTAGAGGGCGGCAACGGACAGTTCGATATTTACGAGCCGAGCATCTCGCAACTGCCAGATGCGCTCTGCAAGGAGGGGGCAACCCTCAAAGATACTGCCAATCCTGGTAAGGGATACGACCTGGCCCTAGTGTTGGTTGGTCACGACCAGTTCACCCCGGATTTCTTGTCCGGGCTGCAGGCAGAGCAGACCTTCAACTACATCGGTAAGTGATTATGAGCGAGAGCATTCTGGCGGCGGACAAGGACACAACCGTCATGTTGGAGCAGCTGCCGGCTCCGCAATTGGCACAGTTGCGCCTGCCAGCGGGGGCGCGGATAGCACTGCTGGGGCAGACTGAGCTGCCAGAATCTACTCCTAAAGCCCAGGTAGTCATAGTTTCTTCGGATCCGGCTGCCATTCCCAAGCTGACCGAGTGGGCCCAGGGCGGTGGCGCAGGCTTCGTTCTGCTGCGAAAGCCGGCTGAACTGCGAAACCGGTGGGTAGTGGCATGGATGCAGCTGTTGGAGGAAAGTGGTGTTTGTAGCTACGAACCGGTAGGTGATGGGTGGCTATTTAGAATCGGTCGAAAGACAGATTGCAATGCCATAAACGAGTGGGCAAAAGATGCATTTTTGCTGGCTAGCGGCGGCAAAGACGGAGCCGAACAAGAAGCCTCAGGTAGCTACTTGGCGCTGCTAAAGTACATCCGCCGCCATCGCAATGGATCTGTAGCTGCTAGTCCAGTAGAGGATACTGAGCAAAGCAGGCATCTGGTGGCAAAGGTGAAGAACCTGCAGAATGAAAACGACAGGATAAAAGCCCGCTATAAGGCACTCGCCAATTCGAAACTCGGATCGCTCACCCTAAAGTGGTGGGAGCGCGGAGGACACAAGTGAAAGACGAATACCTATCCGAGGAACTCCGCCAGATTCTGCTGGACGATGAGCAACTGGATCGTGAAATAAAGCGGGTTGAAGATGCTCTGGCCGGGCCAGAGCAAGAGGCCCAACAGCAGGTGAGCCAGCAGCCACAGTGCCTCGTTAGCGTTATTGTGCCGGCATATCGGTCGGGCTCGACCTTGGAGCGTACGCTGCAGTCGCTGGAAGTGCAGTCCATGGTGAACGACCTCTACGAGGTAGTGGTGGTTCTAAACGGCCCCGACGATGGCATGGCGCAGCTACTTGCAGCTTTGACTCAGAAGCCGCAGTATTCCAACCTGCGCTGGGTGCAAGCGGCGCAAACGGGTGCCGGACACGCACGCAATATTGGGCTGTCGCTGGCCCGAGGCGAATTTGTCACCTTCGTTGACGCGGACGATGCGGTAGAGCCGCGTTTTTTGGAACAGTTAGTGGACCAGGTCGGCCCCGGAATCATTCCGGTTGCCCCGATTTTGAACTACCGGGGGGCCGAATTAGTCGAGCAGAATTCCCTTGCAGATCGGATCTTGCAAAATGCCGGCAAATCTGTCCCGGTCGATTCGGTGCCGTGGATGCTTGGCTTTAATGCCTGCAAACTAGTACCGCTCGAATTAGCCCGCCAGGTTTGCTACAGGGAAGACCTGACTTCTGGCGAGGACGTCGTCTACTTTGCCACCGCCTTGGCGGGCAAGAAACTGCACTTCCATTTCCCAACCCAGGAAGAATGCGCATACCGCCGCTACCTCACAGCCGAATCCGTGTCCAGGCAGCAAAGTTCTTACGAGTTCAATGTGGTGGACCGACTCGATTGCGTCGCCGCATTGCAAGAAGTGAAGACCCCGGCTAACCAGGGCGCCCTCGATTCACTTATCAGCTCTCAATATGGTTTTGCGGCGCGTTACCTGCAGGAACATCCGGAGCTAGCCGCCAAGCTGGAGCAGGATTTGGCGACGCGCTCCCTGTTCGATTTCCCCTGGCAGACGGTTAACAAGGGTAAGGCAACCAACCTGGTATTTGCCTACTGCTTCTCGCCATTTTCGGATACCTCCGCAACCGTGGCTGCGAAGGTTGTTGCCGATATGGGCCGTATCTCGGATGTGGTCAGTAACGACATGGCAAAACTGCGCCATAAAGATCCCTCCTTGAACACCATTTCGAACCGGTGGATAGCAAATAGGCACGTAGTGACCGCTCCCGTATCGTTTTCCGGATGGGACCCGACGGTGTCCTTTGCGCGGCAGGGCGTAGCGGTTGCCGAACGGGCGGCAGCGGCCGGAGAAGGATACGAAACCATGTATTCGAGGGCGCTCTGGGCGGCCTCGCACGTAGCCGCCTTCCTGTACAAGCGCAGGCATCCCCAAGTGCGTTGGAGCGCAGAATTTTCTGATCCGCTGCGCCGGGATGTTACCGGAAACCTGCGCGTAGGTACCTTCGGCAAGGACGACCTATCGGACTTGATGCTTCGCTACCTAAAGAAGCATGGCATCGAGCTGATGGTGGAAGATTCCTACTTCGAGCTCATCGAACTTACTACGTTCCTTGCCGCAGACGAACTGATCTTCACCAATGACAACCAGCTCGAATACATGCTCATGGACTACCCGCCGCAGCTGCAACAGCTGGTGCGGGCCAAGGCCACAGTCAGGCACCATCCCACGCCGCCCGCTACCGCCTACGACGCAGTACCAGCCAGGTACCAGATGCCCGAGGGCGAAATAAACATCGCCTACTTTGGTGCTTTTTATAAGAACCGCGGCCTGGACGATGTCTTTGTTGCCCTGCGAAATCTATCGCGGGAGGAACAGCGGAAGGTTCGCTTCCACGTGTTCTGCAACAAGCCCAAAGAAGTCAGCGAGCTGGTGACTGCCTACGGCATTGACCTGGTTACCTACGTGAATGGCTACCTGCCGTACTTGGAATTTTTGAATGTGTGTAAGGGCTGCGACGTGCTTTTGCTAAATGACGCCATCTGCCTGGACACTATGCCAATAAACCCGTTCTTGCCGTCCAAGTATGCCGACTACCTGGGCGCCGGGCGCGACATTTGGGCCCTAGTGGAACCTGGCTCGTCTTTAGATAAGGCACCGGTTGCCTACAAGTCGGAGGCAGGCAACTCGGCAGATACCTTGCGCCAGCTGAAGCGGATCATTAGCCAAAAAGGCTAGCGGCTGTACTTTTGCAGTAGCTCCAAAGTGCGGTGGTATTCCTGCCAATCCTTCTGGGTGTACGGCAGGATGCCGAAGCTGGCTAGGCGCGCAATCAGGCCTGCCCTATATTGGGCAGGTACTTTTTGTAGGAAATTGGAATTGTAACGTTCGAAGAAGGTCAGGTCGGCGCCCTCTATAAAATCGTTGACTTCTTCGGGCATCTGCGCCACGAAAATGTCTCGGACCTGCGTTCCTAGCTTCTTCTGCATGTAAAAAGACAAAAGGTGCGAAATGAACGAGGTCCCAAATGGGACCCGATGCTGCGGGTACGGCTTTCGGGGCTCTGCAGCTTGCAGCGGCGATCCCGTGAATAGTTCAGCCAGCTTCAATAGCACCCATTTGCGGTAGAGCTTTTCGGTTCCCGGTTCGGCCAGTGACTTCAAGGAATCGTCCAGCAAGTCGGGAATAGCCTGGGCAGCAATGATAGCGCTGCCAACCTCTGTAATGCCGAGGGCGGGGCTGTACCAATCCAGCCCTAAGAATTCGAAAACGGGAAAATTGGTGGTGTCCATGTCTGGACCTGCCGAGGTCATATTTTGTTGGCTGGCTTCCAAGATTGACCCGAACGAGAGAACGCCCAGTCCCAGGGTAGGGGAGGCCAAGATAGCGCCTAGGGCCATAAATGCCCAACTGTGGAGGTGAAAATTCTCGGTGACCAAGTTAGTTCGTACCGTGAGCGTGGGGAAGTTTTTAAAAAAGACTGCTTCGCGGGCAAATCTACCCCCAAAATCCATTGAAATAAGAATGGTTTTGTCTGGGTCGAGTAGTTCCTTGGCCGCTATGGAATCAAAGCCCCCAGAGAAACAGAGGCCGATATTGCCGCCTCTAACAGTAGGAACCTCACTGGTAATGGAGCGGGCCGCTGAGCCGACAGACAGCTGGCATTGGCAAAATTGGCTTAGGAAGTCGACGCACTGGGCAGGCAGCGGATGGTCGACGCTCATCTGGTCGAAAGACTTCCCCGAAATAATAGCTAGCGTTGCGGTGAGCGTCTTTGCGGTGATGACTATTGGGCGCGAGAATTCGAAGAAACAGCGAAAATTATTTTCTTCGCTACGCACGTCAAAGCTAAGACGAGTGTTATTTGTTAGTTCAAAGTTGGCGTACGAAACTGCGACCATGGAGTCCTCGATTCAAAATCAATCTGTAGACAAAAGCATTGCACGAACCGGTCCTAGGCGCCATGGCGCCTATTAGTCCCTTCCATATTGGAAAGCTCCACCAAATCTGGTTCCTCGAACTGCTCGAGCGTTTCAGCAAAAATCTGCTGCGCCTGTTCGTGCTGATTCTTAGCCAACAGCCACGACCATTTGCGGTAGTTACGCGCCACCGTGTAGGCATCCCCGTCCTGGATCACGCGTCCCTTATGAATCCAGATTGCTCTGGTGCACATCTCTTCTACCGTCTGCGCGGCGTGAGAAACCAAGAACATCGTGCCAGCGTTTTGGCGCATCTTAGTCATGGCGTCCTCGGAACGTTCCCGAAAAGCGGCATCGCCGGTGTTGAGCGCCTCATCTATCAGCAAGATATCCGGCCGGGAAGCAGTTGCAATAGCAAAACGCAGCCTAGAGCCCATACCCGAAGAATAAGTACGCATAGGACGGTAAAGAGCGTCTCCAATATCGGCAAGTGCCGCCACGCGGGGGATTGCCTCCTGCACCTGCGCCGGCTCCATGCCCATGGCCAAACACCCCAGTTTTAT
>QWCP01000607.1_pt1 | contig 9604 bp, 7 predicted proteins | sample 1972561 | NCBI WGS metagenome assembly QWCP01 (sample SAMN09866705, study PRJNA288562) | Human vaginal metagenome isolate pre4_vaginal, whole genome shotgun... | isolation source: vagina | host: Homo sapiens | place: USA: California
GGGCGAAAAAATAGTTGTGGACTTTTCCCCGCGCGAGCGGGGGTAATTCTGGTAAATGCCTTGGATGCTTAAAAAGTTTATGCTTTTCCCCGCGCGAGCGGGGGTAATTCCGCTGCCTCGCAACGGTTGAGCAGCTGCTCGAGCTTTTCCCCGCGCGAGCGGGGGTAATTCTGTTGCTAATTCCAGGCCCTGTACAGGCAGGAACTTTTCCCCGCGCGAGCGGGGGTAATTCCACATGCTCATGTCACCGGCGCGAGCATACATACTTTTCCCCGCGCGAGCGGGGGTAATTCCGCACATTCACGCACATTCGGCTTTCGGGCTTTTCTTTTCCCCGCGCGAGCGGGGGTAATTCTGTTTATTTCTATGCCGTTTTGCTCATACCAGTCTTTTCCCCGCGCGAGCGGGGGTAATTCCCTCCATGCCACGCTACCCGCAGCTAGGATTTGCTTTTCCCCGCGCGAGCGGGGGTAATTCCAACTACAACAACGGCACCCCGCCTTTGGCCCACTTTTCCCCGCGCGAGCGGGGGTAATTCCACAACAACACCAACAGCAACGACGCAACCGAGCTTTTCCCCGCGCGAGCGGGGGTAATTCCTATTAATTTGCTGCCCTGCCTCATTAGCGTTTCTTTTCCCCGCGCGAGCGGGGGTAATTCCCCAGCAAGCGGGAGGGGGGCATTTATGGGCAGCTTTTCCCCGCGCGAGCGGGGGGAATTCCCCAGCCCCTCAACCCCTCCTGGTAATCAAGGACTTTTCCCCGCGCGAGCGGGGGTAATTCCCAAACCCTCATCCTCTCATTCAGCAGAGGCAACTTTTCCCCGCGCGAGCGGGGGTAATTCCTTCCGCCCAAACTTCTCTACCGTGCAAGTAATCTTTTCCCCGCGCGAGCGGGGGTAATTCCGCTTCTTCGCGCCAATCACGCCGCGCCCCTTCCTTTTCCCCGCGCGAGCGGGGGTAATTCCTGAGCTCAGAGCAGTCTCGCCAGCAGGTCCTTCTATTCCCCGTGAGAATGGAACAGGGAGAAATTCGATAAATGTTACTCGACCACTGTCGAGTGGCGTGTCACGTGCAGCTCAGATACGTGTAGGAATAATCGTTTAATATGTCATAGCCGTTTCTGTAGCTGTTGCATTTAGTTGCAGTAGCGGCCATTCTTATCTACACCTAACCCTATTGGTTTCAGGCTATTTAAGGACGCTCCCTGCCGTAAGTAGCATGCCCCGTGATTGATTAACGTAGGGGACGCGTCAGCAATCATTCCCGAGTCTTTTAGGCGTTAGAGCTGCAGTTTTTCCTTCACACTTGCGTACCATTGTTCTCGTGTGCCAACAGTGGTGAATTGCTGGCGTCTAGGTGCTAATTCCTGTCCGGGAACATAGTCCTTTATAGTGGCGAACCGTTCTTTAAAGTTGCTGTTCGTTACGAATAGTGGCAATTTCGCGAAATCTTTTGTGGGCCCTATACCAAGGTAAAATGGAAAGGAAGGTGCGAATGCCTTCCTGCCTAGGTAGGTGCTATATGTGGGATCACGTAGTGCGGCTGCAATATCTTTAGTATGGTCAGCACAAGTAATCTGAACTATAAATTCAGAGTCAGCTAGATACGTCCGTTTCGAAATTGCGGTGCCGCTCTGAGCATCAGGAGTAAAGCTCATGCTCTTATCGCTTGCCCGTAGATTATGTGCGATAATGATGCGCCTGCGGAACATCTCTTCTTTATACGGCGGGTTTATGGTTTGGAATTCGTCGACTACGCGACCGGGCCGATCTTGCCGTACCGAAAAGAAAACCTCATCTAACCAGTCTTCCCAGCTCCCACGCTTATATCCCAGTGCCCCAGCTAAGAGGCCTTTCAAACCGCTAGCTGTGGGAAAGCGGTTAGTATGCGCCACGTTGCCGGTTATTTTCATGCCGGTCCACGATTGTAATGGGCCGGCTAGCCTAAGGTATATGGACTTACTCATCAGAACCGATCCATGCGACTACAGCATCTACAAGCTCCTTCTTCGTGGCCACACGTAGGTATCCAAAGCGTCCGTCAAGGTTGCCGTAGGTGCCGGAAACGATCTGGCAAGGCCCGAAGTTGTCGGGATCGAATCGCCGCGCGGCAGCGTATTGCTCGGCAAGACGCTGAACGCTAGATTCGAGGTAACCACCGCTCTCGGCCGGCTCAACTGGCGTCTCAAAGTCGTATGCGGTGCGGTAGCGCTGCTCTTCTGCAACAACTACCGCAGGCATTGCATATGGGGCTGTTGAATGTTCTTTGCCTCGAGGCTGCCCATAAAGAATTGCGTTTATGAGTTCGCGCAGATTGGACTCGGAGTCAGCCTTGCCAAAGCCTGTCCAGCTCTCTTTCAGCTGCTCGCGATCTATGGTCACGGTTCTGTAGAAAATGCCGTTCGTGTAGTTCGCGACCCCCAGGAAGGTAGCGCCAGTTTGATGGTTGCGTTCCTTTATATCGTCAGTGGTGGAGAAATAGTCGTTGTCAATGTTGGCTTGGTGAGTTGTGAGTGCGGGGGATACACTCAGCGCTGCCTCTGTGCCTTTTTCAGCTTTGTTCGCGAACATGCGGCCGAAGCTAGCAATAGCAAGGCTGCCAGTCTGTCCATCGGCAATGAAATCGTTGTCAGAATTGGCAAGAGCGGCCGTTGCTGCAGTCTGGATCTCTTCTTGGCTCATCCAAGAGGAGCGAGATGCCTCATTCTCCGACGACGAGCTTTTGGTAAGAGAACCGATTATTTTCTTCGCATGTTTCAATACTTGTTTTTGATCGGCATCCTGCTTTATCTTCAAAGCTGTGCGTAGCACTTCGTCTGCTAAATCCCCTGATCGTACGGATGCGTCGAGTGAGGCATTCTCGTAGATGGTACGAATCCCCTTTTTTATAGACTGTGAGGAGTGCATGGCCCGCAAAGCGCCCCCTTGATATATACGCTTAGGAACGCCGGAATCATCGCGGTTGAGGTTGGAATAGCTGACTGGGGTAAGGATGTGCAGAGTAAGATTGCGGTACATATTAGTCCTCGTGATCTGTTTGTTCTAAGGATTTGTTTAATTCTGAGGTTTGTGGAACAAAGGAGTAATAATCGCGCAATATGCGCAATCGTGATTGTTTTGAGGTTTGTGATACTCCCTTTCCCCACCTTAAAAAGGTATGAAGTAAATTTACGTAGTCGATAGCCGGACAAGCGGTTTTGTTGGAGGATGCTATCTGAAAAATACGTCTAATAGTCAGAATAGCCTGCTCAAGTGGTTGGGTGTGGATGTATGTAAGCCGATTCTCGATAACCGTGTCACTACCGCGAATATCTGACCGGGCCATTGCAACCTGGCGTGCCCAGAGCCCGAGCGTATGTTTCCGTAGCTCGGCTTCAGCCTGTGGCACGTTTGCGAATTCAGCAATAATGGCTGCAACACGAAGCAACGCAATGCGTTCATCGTCACGTTCAGGATTCTGAGCGTAAGGAATAATGTATGGGTAGGCGTAGAATTCAGTCTGGCTAATGGCCCCCTTGCGGATGGCTGAAAGCTCACGTCGCCTACCCTCCTCCCTCCAGTTAAGAATCTTGTAAACGAGCTCTTTATATGCCGGCGTCGAACTCACTTCATTCATTTCTTCACGTCTTTCTTTGGAGTGATCAGGTTAGCCGTTTTCCGGAGGTTATAGGACACTCTACTTCTAACGAATCCGATGCGATTGGGATAAATTTGAGCGTAGGCTTCTGTTATTTCGTCAAATGCTGATAAAGAAGCATCCACTGCCCTCTGGTATAGTTCGCGGGGCAATGTTGAGGACTCAGTATCTTGGATACTGCGAATAAAGTCTTGGTATACGTCGCTGATATTGCGCCAAAAAGCATTTACTACGTCGGTTTTTCTTGTGGCCAGTGGATCCAGTGCGTAAATGCGCCCTTCAGAATCTGTGTCTTCCTTACCTGCCCGCCGGAAAGGAGCACTTACCGCGCGAAGTAAGCCCTGAATCATAAGGGCACAGTCGCAAACCGCAGCTTGCAGTTCTTGGTTCAGGTCCAGTACCCATTTGGAGGGATCTGGGAAATATACAACTGACGCTAAAATTCCTGGAGACTGTGCCGTTTTACCTATTTGGTGCCTGATGAAGGATAGGCTCCTGTGTGCGCGAGGGACCGGTGCTAAACAGTCTCGACCAGCAAACTTGGGTATGTTTTGACGAGCGGCCCACTCTACGGCAAGTTTTGTGGGGTCTTCACCTATGTCCATTCTTGCGGCGTGTGCCTTACCATCGTTGCCGGTTATGTACAAATAAAGGGGGTCGGTTAAATTTCTGGTATCCCACCAGGCTTTTGCGGCGGCCTTTCGCTCGGAAGGAGAACCGCTATGTGTTCCCATTTCGAGTGCGTACCATTGTTCGGGTATGCCTCCTATACGAACTTGTAGGAGCCTACCGTTTTCCCAGCGACAAGCGGGCGCGTTAGAGCTCCAAGATGCGCACCAGAGCGGATGATGCCCATCAGTGGACTTTGATTCCCGGCCTTCCCTATCTGCCCATGCAGGTAGGCCAGACCCCTGTACCCACTTCCAAGGAATCAGTCCTAAGAGGGTTTCCAAGAGGTTGCGGCCTCGCCAAAATATTTCTGTGGCGCTATTTTCTTTGCCTAAAAATCGTATCCCTGGGGCTCCCATCTGCATTTTTCGGTTAGCGTACTTTCCGTTCCCTGCCATGGAGTAAAAACTGTGCACCACTAAGGATCTAGCCGCGGAAGCTGAGTGTAGGAATTCCTGCTCGGGCAATGAAAGGTCCCAAAAAGAATCGCCTTGCTCAGAAGGCACCGTTGGAAGTAATTTTCGGACTGTGTCCTCTTTGGGGCGAAACTTAGTTGTTAAGTCAGGATGTTTGGCAGCCGGCTGTTGCATAAACGGCTTATCAGGACTGTCTAAATACGATACTTCAAGCAGCCTGTCTAGAGTTTTATTCACGGCCGCTGCTGGTAAACCGTTTTCCAGTAGTTCGTCTGAGTCTATATATTTTTCTTCTACATCTACAATGGAAGAATCAATATTCCTTAGAACCAGTGGCAAAAGATATGCCAAGAAACGGAGCTGAGCGCCGTATTCGTAGCCGGGCACGTTGGGGTCTAGATTAGTAGTATGCGCAGCTAGTAAGGCCTCTTCTACCGTTGCCGGTCCAGTGGCTAGGCCTATCCATTTAGGGCCACGCAAAGCGTTGTACTTCACTAGCGCTCCTTTCTGTTTCTAGAAGGCTAGCACGTGGTACCCCCACCTATGGCAAGCTTATAAAAGATTATAAATAAGTCTTCGCTCAGGCCGTTTTTAGGCTAGTGTGAAAGACAGTTAATCTTACTAGTCTGATGCGGTGAAATATTACTAGTTCGTCAGTAGAAAAGAGGATGAATTGGGTACAACGGCTTTCCTAACGCGCTTTCCAGTGCACGCCGCGCTCGGAAGAGGTGCCGCCCATAAACCAAGTAAGGGTTGGGATGTGAACGATCCTAGCTTCCGGCACAGGGCAGTCATGGCACTGTTTGGGCAGACCAATAATGCTAACCCTCGCGAACATGGCAAGATTCTCTTTCGCTTTGAATTTCTGCCAGGTCAGGCCCCCTATTTTTTGGTCCAGTCCTTGGCGCGGCCTCAGGAAGGTGATCTTGTAGGGCAAATAGAAATCAAAGAAGTTGATCTGACGCCTCCGCCCTCGGGAAGTGTAGTCCGTTTCCGGCTTGCGGTAAACGCAATTCAACGCAAAGGCGCCAAAGGCGTAAACCCGATACCTGCCGATTTTGAAGAAGCGCCAGAGGGCGTGCCCCACCTCAGCGAGTGGCTTGCAGGTAAGCTGCGGGGCGCTCTAAGCGAAATTGAAATTGTCTCCCACCAGCGCCAGCTCTTGGGTGCAAACCGCAATGGGAAAAACAAGAACGGCGTGTTAGTTCAGGTAGACACCATAGACGGAGTGGCTAAGGTGGGCGATTCGGATGCTTTAGAAAACCTTATTATCAACGGCGTGGGCAGGGCTAAAGCCTACGGCTGTGGCCTGCTATCTGTACAAGCAGTGCGGTAGCAGTGGACATCCACCAGCGGATTTGGGCGAAAGAGATAGGGCTAGACCGCCCGTACCCGCTTCTTGCTCACTTGCTGGATACGGCGGCAATTGCCAAGCAACTTTACATGGGCTGGCTGCGGCCAGGGCTGCGCGAGCAAATTGCCGAAGACTTAGCTGACGGCGACCAAACAGAGACGGTAAAGATAATTGCCTACATCGCCGGTACACATGATATTGGCAAGGCAAACCCTTACTTTCAGGCCCAACCGCGCAACAGCAATGAGGCTTTTGAGCGTATCCGAGCGGCCATCTTACAAGAAGAGCAGTGCACTTTCTTAGATGAGGACGAAATTCCGGTACCACCAAGTGCTAAACCCTATCTGACCAGGCATGAGCGTGTGGGTGCGATCGCGTTAAGCCCGAAACCGCTCGAGGCCGGTACAAACTTGCGCCGCGCCTGGTGGGGGATACCCGCGCTTGGCCACCACGGGCGCTTTACAGAACCTGCCGAAGAAGAACGGCAGGAACAAGAACTTGAACGAATCCTGGTCACACGTAACTGGGAACCCATTCAACGAGACCTCCTAGAGGCTATGAAAACCGCGTGCGGCATTAGTGAATTACCCAGACTGGCCTCTGGAGTTACTACTGTGCTCTTGGCGGGGCTAGTAATACTAGCCGATCGGATAGCTTCGGGAACCGACTGGGTGCAGGCGCGCGCTAACCTCGCCGCTGATGGGCAAATTAGCCTTGAAAAGCCAAAACATTGGATAGACAAGGCAGCTACCTCCGCGTTAGAGCGAATAAAAAACACCCTTGGGATTTATAAGGGATGGGAAAACCAGCAGGCTGCAATCGCCGAGATACTTGGCGGGAACCAGCCTAGGCCATTGCAAGAAGAAGCTATGCGAGTAGGGGGAGGCATCTGGAACGTTATGGCCCCTACCGGGGGAGGGAAAACTGAAGCGGCCATATTACGTCATTCCACCCGGGATGAACGCCTGATCTTTTTGTTGCCCACGCAAGCGACTTCAAACGCTTTGATGCGTAGAATCCACAAAATCTATGAGCACACGCCTAACGTGGCCGCCCTGGCACACGGATTAGCATCAGTCGAAGATCTCTACGCGCAACCGGTTACCGTTGCCTCCGATAAAAAAGAGGGCGGCTTATACTACACAGATTTCGTGAAAAGCGGCAGTTCCCGCCTGCTGGCTCCCATATGCGTAGGCACAGTGGATCAAGGGTTATTAGCTACTTTGCCGGCAAAATGGACCCATCTGCGTTTACTTGCTTTAGCTAACGCGCACGTAGTCATTGACGAGGCGCACACGCTGGACCCTTACCAAACGAAACTCGTAGAGAATCTACTAGAATGGTTGCGGGCAACAAATACCCGCGTGACACTACTGACCGCAACACTTCCTAGCCAACAGCGCACTGATTTTTTGAACGCCTACTGTGGGAAACCTCCAACCGGTAAAACCCATTTTCCTGCCTCAGAAAATCTCCAGGTTGGCGAGTGCGAAGGAAAACTCTCCATCCCAACAGTGCGTGAATACAAAATAGCTTTCACCACCGAAAATATCGCCTACGATGCGTTGGTCTCAAACCACGTAACCTGGGTGAAAAAGATGCGCGCTAAATACCCTAAAGCACGCATTGGGATCATCTGTAACACCGTAGAGCGGGCGCAAAAAGTAGCCAAAGAAATAGGTGAACACACAATCATCTTGCACTCGCGTATGACCGCAGAACACCGCAGACAAAACGCTGAGCTACTAGAAAAAACTATCGGGCCAGACAAAAAAGGTGAAGGCCTAACAGTGGTGGGTACCCAAGCAATTGAGGCATCACTCGATATTGACTTAGATGTAATGAGGACGGAATTGTGTCCGGCGCCCTCGTTAATTCAACGTGCTGGCCGTGTTTGGCGGCGTGAAGATATAAATCGATCCCTCAGGATTCCAGGCGCTGTGCATCTACCCATGACTGTTGTGAAGATCGACAACGATGCTGGTTTCCAGGTGCGCCCTTATTTTGATGCCGAACTGAGCCGTACTTGGAAATGGCTCAACGGCCATCACATGATGAAAATGCCCGATGACTGCCAGGACTTTATTGATTATTCTAAAGTAACTTTAGATACTATCGTTGAAGATTTTGAGGGAGCGACGGAACAGCTCGCAGATGAAGTGCTCAAAGCGCAAGAAGGCCTGGCTGTCGCCAACAAACTCGGTGACCTTACGAAAAAAGGGGTGACGTTGGGGACACTGATAGCAATGACGGCCCCGAAAGAATCCAGCGAGAACGAGGCGTCCACCAGATTCATAAAAAGAAATACTATTCAATGCATATTGGGCGATCCGACTGGGGTTATACCCGGCGGATGGGGAGGTAGCGCAGAGAGACTTTTAGCCGCACGCGGTAGTGACCAGGAGCTGATCAAGGCTGCAATGCGTGGTTCAATTCCTATACCAGAAGGCAGCAAATATGCGGCTATTCTGGCAGAGAAAGTAGCTTTAACACAATCAAAATCGCTCTTAGCAAGATACTACTTCATTCCTAACGCGCTCCAATTCTATGACCCAAACGTGGGTTTAACTGTTGGTGATAACTAGTGCCCTACTCCCAAGATGCGTTGACATTTTCAACTATTCCCACTAACCATCAGGTGAGATTGGAAGACAGGGTTAGTTACCTCTATTTGGAATACTGCCTAATTCGTCAAGATCGCACTGGAGTTATCGCAATAAGGGAGGGCGAAGGCCGCGACCGGAATGGGCCTAAAACTGCCAAGTTACAAGTTCCTGTTGCTGGTATGGCAGTGCTTTTGCTCGGTCCGGGAACGAGCTTGAGCCACGCCGCTGCTGTTTCGTGCGCAAGATCAGGCGTAGTAATAATGTTCTGTGGCGGGGGAGGAATAAGTTGTTACACTCACGCCAGCCCCCTAACCTCATCGGCGAAATGGGCTATAGCGCAAGCCCGTCTGGTTGCCAGCGAGGAACATCAGATTCAGGCTGCCCTATACCTGTATAAGCTGCAATTAGGCATCGAAAATATGCCCGGTGGAACCATTAATGCGATGCGGGGACTTGAAGGGCGCACTATACGTAACGTGTACAAAGCACAAGCCAAGAAGTACGGAATAAAGGGATTTAGGCGCGATTCTAACGGAGACGATGTGGTGAATGTCAGTTTGAATCTTGCGAATTCGATACTCTACGGCTGCGCTGGGGCGGCCTGTTCCGCGATAGGCGTAAATCCTGCACTCGGAATAATACATAGAGGTAATGTGCGATCATTACTTTTTGATTTAGCTGATCTGTATAAACCAACTATGACCATACCGCTGGCTTTTTCTGCGACAACTGCTGAAGACCCACTCATATTCGTTCGAAGGAAAATTAGGGCAGCCATATTCGAAAAACATGTAGTGGTTAGGATGTTGGATGCTCTGATGCAGGTTCTATCACCGCATCTTCCCCGTCGTGACGACGACCGTTTGATCGGATCGGTCGGGGAAGAGGTATCTGGGCATATTCAGTATGGCAAGGACTCGTA
>QWCP01000609.1_pt1 | contig 9578 bp, 8 predicted proteins | sample 1972561 | NCBI WGS metagenome assembly QWCP01 (sample SAMN09866705, study PRJNA288562) | Human vaginal metagenome isolate pre4_vaginal, whole genome shotgun... | isolation source: vagina | host: Homo sapiens | place: USA: California
GGAGACTCAAACGATAAATTCCCAGGTCACTCCATCATCACACGTTTCACAACATTGCTAAACGCCTTAGCTTGCAACTCTCAGACACTACGGCCTAATTTTTTATTCATATATGAACACTTAGAACTACTGCTAGGTTTATTCTTCTTAGCTCTAACATCATTTAAATATAAGCAGCCATTTTAGAAAATGTTGCAATTACTCCCACTCAATAGTCGATATTCAAGCGTTCGTGAACTCTACACGGGCTCTGACCTGCGTATATATTAACTCTCAGTAGTGCGAAATCGCCCCAAAACCGGAACTCACACGGAACTCAGCGCTGAGTTCCACTTTTGCACTCGAAAGAACTAGGATGGTAACAGGTTATTGGGGAGTAAATCCCCAACCAGCGGAAACGCGAGACGGTTACACGCAACTGAATTCATACCGGAATCAATACCTCCGAGCACTCCCCAGGGTTTACTGGGGAGCAAATCCTCTGAGCTGGTAAAACAATCTTCTGAGTCATGCGACTGAGTTCACGTTGAGCAGTTCCGAAACGAAGCGGGAAAGGAGAGAATGGAACACCCGCAGTCTTCATTTCCGCATTCAGATCATTGTTGAAAGAAGAGAGCACGAAACTGAGATTTATAATTTATCCGACTGATTGCCATTCCTCTATAGAAAGGCATGTTATGTGATCTGTTCGAAAGACGCTCTCTATAGCACAGGACACATTATAGGCCGTATGATGGTAATGAAAATAGTCACCTGAGGAAGAGTATTTTGCCCGACTGAAAAGCGACAGCTTTGATCTACAGAAACGCAGTTAGATTGCGTGCAACTGACTACATGGGCTGAAACGGCACCGACGGAGTGCGGCGCTTCCTGACCCAAGAGTGACAATGCTGAACTGGGAAAACGCACTTCACATAGAACGAAGTGACTACAGAACAGACCATTTAAACATCCTCACTTGTGGCATCGTGCAGCCTAAATTACATCAATGCTATTGCTTGGTAGTCAGCTTTGCCGCACCATGTCTCGATAGCATCTTTACCACACAAGAATCCAGGTGCCTTTTTCAGATACTCGATAAACTCCGAGGGCGTATTCTCGCGATACTTTCCCCATCTATCAACTTTTCCTTTTGTATAAGTCCCGAAGACACCAATTCGCGCACGGGAGATCATTACAGAAAGCACCCTGGCTTCTTCGCATTTGGACTCGGGGTCTTTCGCTCTAAAGTCAGGTATAGTTCCATCCTCCAAGCCAAGCACGAATACCCAGTCGAATTGTTGGCCTTTTCCGGCATGACCCGTGAGGCAGTGAACGCCTTCATGCGTTGCGATAGTCTCGTTACCTCTTTTTACGGCGATGTTCTCTTCGATTTCGTGCGCTTTTGATAAATCAAAACCACGTTGGAAAAATTGATCAAAGAGCCAGCCGCAGCCTTCTTCAAACTCCTCAGTTTGACCCACGTGATAATAGGTAGCAGCCTTCTGTTGAATGTATTGGAGAGCTTCAAGATTATTTGCAAAGGAGTGGGTTTGTATATCAGAACAGATGCGCTTAAGGACTCCGGCGACCTCTGGTCTGAAGATTCCTCTTCCCCAATCGGTATATTCGATTCCGCTTTGCGTTAAAGTCCTCTTCGCAACGATAGCCCGGTTAACCGTCCTCGTGATGATGCCAATTCGTTGATGTGGAAAATGACGCAAGATTGACTTTGACATGCCAGCTACCCACGCGGCTTCACAGTCCTCGTCATCAAAAGATGCAAGCCCAGCAACTCCACCCGAGCCCCAGCGATTGGGGAAGGCGGCTCTGAGATGCTCGCTACTGGTTACCGGAGAAAGAGAGTTGACTGCATTCAGAACTGCAGGTGCCGACCTAAATGACTTCAGTAACTTTATCTGCCTACCAGAGTCTTTGTCAATCTCCTGTTGTACGTAGGCTACATCTGCTCCAGCAAACGAATAGATGCTTTGAGCAACGTCACCAGCAAAAGTGATGTTTTCTCCGCAAAGTGCCTTCACGAACCGCAATTGTTGAGGAGTCAGATCCTGAAACTCGTCAACCAGCGCCGCGAAGAAATAATTTCTGTAAAGGTCAGCTACCCTATGATCGCTTAGAAGCCACAGTGCAACCCTAATTTGGTCGTCGTAGGAAATCATCTTTTCGTTGATGCGTTTTTTCTCAATCGTGCGAGCAATTTCCCCAGCTTGTCCAACAGTGCCTTCAAGCCGTTTCATTACGTTGTCATCGGTCAGGCACGTCAGTTTTGCATCGCGTAAGACCTGCCTAGCCCGGTCGCTGTCATTCCTTCCGTATCTACCAGCACGTAGCTCTTTTCCCACCCAGTCAACATTTGCAAGAGTCCAATCACTTCCAATGCCTATAAGTTGACCGTGCGCCTTAATAATTCGTGAGGCTAGGCCGTGAAAATTGCAGACGATGACATGCTTTCTTAGCGTCTGCGCACCGATGTACTTCTTAAGCCGTTCGCTAATGTTGTCCTTCGCCTGATTAGTGAAGGAGGTGATAAGCAGTCTTCTGCCGTTTCCTGAAAAATCGTATCGTTCAAGGAGACCCTTGGCTCTATAGGCAAGCGCTTCCGTTTTACCGCAGCCAGCTGGCGCGGTAATCATCATGCTATAAGGCTCGTAATCGAAAATCTCTTGTTGTTCCTTGGTGGCCCCAGGTACGCTAGCTTGCATTTTGGAGCACCTTAGCAACGCTTGACACTTTCTCCGCCGTCCCTTTGTCAAATGTTCCGCAGGCGACTACAGCACATATGATTTTGTTTGATCGGCAGTACTTCGCCAAGTCCTGCTCATTTGGCGTTGCGGCACCGGGTGCAATCTTGCAACACTTCAGCATGTTTTTAGTGAACAGACTCGAATTGCACATTGCGTTCCATAGCCTGTCCGCCCCAATAGCTGAAACATACTCGTCTTCAAGATCTTTTCTTGATACAAAGACGGATTTCTCTGCGAGGTTATCAACCGTGACTCCAAGGCTCTTCGCTAGTTTGGCTAGATTTCTTCCGTCATCCTCATCAATCAAAATACTGACTTTGAGGCCGAATCCACTTTCTCCAAAGATGTCTAATACATGTGGCATTTCTTGGCACCCGCCAGCTTCTAGGATTTCAATACCGTCCCTTTCGAGGTGACGTCCTATCTTAACCGCAGCCTCTTCAAGGACCATTCTGTCCGACTGTCCCTCGACTGCGATAATCTGTTTAGCCGTCAGAAGCTCAATTTTGCTACTTATCCACCACCTTGCAAGGGTTGCCTGGTCTTTTTTGCCCGTAAGGAACCCTCGACTTGGCTGTACGGGCGGAATCCCTTCGCGAGTAACCGTTATGTTGTCGGGTTCGAACTCTCCAGCAACAACTCCAGAATGCGTGGCTATGACAAGCTGCTTTCCTGCACTCTTCAGAATACGTATCAAGTTTCGCTGCGCCGATGGATGCAAGTGAGTTTCCGGCTCATCAATGGCAATCATTCCGCCCGAATTAAGTAGCTCAAAGATAGAGAATGCTATAAGGGCTTTGGTACCGTCAGACTGCTCTGTTGCCTGACGAGCGGTTCCTGACTTGCCCTCAATCTGAAGCCGGACGTTATTCAGTAGATCTCCGTTGATTGCCGCTTCGGGGACGAAATGAAGCTTGTTTGACGTGATGCCTCCATCGAGCACAGGGTCAAGCTGGCCTGCTAGGGTACTCAATGCTTCATTGAAGGCATCCGAGCTGTCAATCGCATCACTAAGAGACTTGATGGCCTCAGCCAATTTCGATTCGTCTCCAGAGGCATCCACCTCTTTGAGGTAGTCATCAACGATGGTCTTCCTGCCTGGGTCAAGCTGCGTGGTTGAAAAATCGGCAGGAATCATGCTCCATCCGATGCTCTCAAGTTGCTCTCTTCTCAAATTGTTATCGCCGACGCCTTTTGGAAAGTATCGCCTGATAGTGAGATCATCCTTGTCCAGATTGGCTTCCATGCGAACGGTCAACGAGTTATCTATTACATCGTAATCATCTGGGAAAAACGACAGCTCATCTTCGCTGAGCCCTTCTAACTTAACTTCAACAGCAAAAGGCTGCCCCTCGTTCTCGAAGTCAGAGTTGTCGATGGAGTAGTACAGCTGCTGTGTCGTCTTGCCAAGCACCAGGTCTACGCACCTTATGATTGAGCTTTTCCCGCTGCCATTTGCTCCCACCAGTATTAAGTTGTCTCTGACATCGATGGTGCAGTTGGAAATCCTGCTGTGGTTGTTGATAGTGATGGATTTGACTTTCATTGCACTGTTGCCCCTTTGCGTCCACATAGAGTAGGTGCCATTAACTAGTTTGTAATATTATAAGTATATTTCCTTCTAACAGAATCTAGAACTAACAGGGGTTTAATTTTCAAGATTCATTACAAGATAATATTTATCTGCACGATACTGTTTAATCATATATTCTCTCGGAATATTATTTTGATCATATGTTACACGATAGATTGTTAATATTGGAGACCCAGGTTCAATTTGCAATTGTTTCGCTACATTAGCGCTTGCAACTTCAGCACAAATATGTTGTGTAGCGCGCACCCAACGTTTATGCATAATGTCAAAATAATACGACCTTAAGGATTCTTTTGAAAAATCTCTTTTGTGTATATCAGGCAAATAAGAATGTACAACATATACCGTCTCTAAATAAAAGGACGTATTGCCTCCATAACGTACTCTTTTTAATTCAAATAATTCTATATCAGTCGCAACACATAAAATTTTTGCTAATTTATCGTCAGCTTTAATATCATGAGCAGATATTACTTTTTTAAAAGGTTTACCATCATCAGTAACAGTACGTTTTAAATAGCTAGCAACCTTATTAAGCGCCGAAGAAGGTTGATTTGAAATAACGACAGAGCCAACCCCACGCCGGCGTTCAACTAATCCATTTGTAACTAATAATTCCATAGATTTTCGAACTGTAGCACGGCTAATTCCATAGTAATCAACCAATGTTGGCTCTGATGGCAATAAATCGCCAACTTTATATACACCCTCAACAATATTTTGAAATAGAATATTATAAAGTTGGTAATATAGTTGTTCGTGGCTAGTATTGTCCAGTACTGTTCCAAATAAGGAATCCATCATAACCACTCCTATTGACAACAAGCGTTCAGAAAGCCAAATAACCTAAGGTGCTAGAAACATACATTTTTGTATGTTAGCATAACTGAATGCATATAGCCCACAAAAGCGCAGACAATCGCACTAACTCACTATAATTATTGTATGTAAAGCCAACAATGAAACAAAGAAGGGTACTAATAACATTTATATTATTTGAACCAACTTCTTTGATTTTTATTTTGCCGTGAAATAAAATTATTGAGAGCAATAATCATCTCTTCATAATTAATTTTTTCGACATATGTAGCATCAACCTCTAACAATGTACCCAAACAAAAGACATCGTACCCTTTTGAACGACAACGGTATCTAAGCAAATCGTAACTAACAAGAACATCGGCATTCAATCTATTTTCAAGATAATCGCCTTTATGATAATGATTCATTAAATGACCTAAATGCCGTTTTTGGTCAAGATCTCTAGCAAGCGAACGCTTATAAATCTCCTTAAGATCACCAACAAAACGAACTGTTATACACTGGTATTCATATAATTTACAAAGTAACTTTAAAGTTGGCTTTTGTTTATTACTGAATGGGTAGTCCGTTATTATCAACTGCTCACTTTCCATATATCTTATAAGACGATCATAATATGTTTTCCAAACGGCTATTTCAAGCGTTGCTTTTTGCTGAGCGTTGTTGAAGCCGATTCTATCCCAATATTCCTCTTTTATATCATCAGGTGCTATAACCGCTGCATTTTCATATATTTTTTGTAATTTCTTGCACAGCGTAGATTTTCCTGTTGCTGGATAACCAGCAAGTAATATCAATGTTCTAGACATACTGCCTACTTACCACGTAGCATATCTTTTGAAAGCTGCATTAAGGCTTGCTGCTTATCAAAATAGTGACGCATCTCTTCATCATTACCTGATGCAATGGCTAAATTCCTTTTTTTTGTTGTATAAAATTGTAAGCCTTTTATATGATACCCCCATTTTATTGGTCATTTTCATGGTTGTCTCATAGATACTTATTGCTTCATCTAACTTGTCTAATTTCTCAAATAAATCAGCTTTTTTATTCAATAACATGACTGTTTTATTTATTGAGTCCTCATCATGTTTTTCTTCCAAACAACGTAACTCAGCATTGATAGACAAAATTTCTTGATCAATATCTTGGCAATGATTTTGAACATTTTCATTACTTTGTGTACTGTTTACCTGTGAAGCTCTTTTATGATCATCTACATCTTTTTTTATTTTTAAAAAACCAAACATTATTATCACCGACAAATCATTTAAATTTAAAATGAACTTGTAACAAGGGAGGAGCAAAGTATTACTCCTCCCCAGAAAGAAAGGGCAAATTGATACCTAGTCATATTTATGTGGGGATAAATATGACAACATTAACAAAAAGTTTAGGCACCAAACATTGCAAGAAGACCCTTAACTGCATATAGGAAAAATCCAGTAAAGACGGTATCGACATCTGTACAAGTAAGATTTACGAATCCTATTTGAGCCAACATTGGTGTAAGCAACGCTGGAATAATCATTATGAAAATACCATGTACTATACAACCGATAATAAGACCGCGACGACCACCCATAGCATTGCCAAAAATACCTGCAGTACCACCCGCAAAGAAGTTAGACATAACGCCAGGAATTACAAGATAACCCGTAAGCGGAGAAAGAGCCATACCAATAAGTGAACCAATCGTAGTAAAAACAAAACCTAGAATAACTGAATTTGGTGCATATGGGAATAGAACAGGACAATCAAGAGCAGGCTTTGAATCCGGAACAAGCTTCATAGAAATGCCCTGAAATGCCGGTACGATGTTATCCAATAATTGGCGAACACCCATCATCAAAACATAAAGGCCAATTACAAAAGTTGCACATTGAAGAAATGATTGAACTAAATAATTTACATTGATACCCAAGCCAAGTGCTTTACACGCAGCATTGCAAGCTTCAGGACCAGCAACAATTGATGTAATAAGAAAGAAAGGTAACATTACGGTAAATACAGCAAGATACGTATCGTTCAGGAAGTCTAAACTCTCTGGCAGTTTAATATCTTCAGCAGATTTGGAGTCATCACCTACCAATTTAGCAACACCTGCAGTCACCATATAACCAATGGTACAAAAATGGCCAAGAGCAATGTCATCACTGCCAGTTATTTTACGCATAACAGGTTGTGCAATAGCTGGCATAAACGTTGCAAAGCAGCCTCCTACAACAGATGCAAGAACAATTAATGGAACTCCACGAAGATTTAAAAACCATGAAAATACAACGGCAAGGGTTGATTCCCATAAAAGTGCTTGTCCTGTAAGGAAAATATATTTAAATTTAGTGACACGTGCAAGTATAATATTAACGATAAAAATACCAGCAAGAGTAATAGCAATTTCTGAACCGAGACCTAAATCAGTCATTGCCTGACCGTTAATACCTTCTATTGAAGCTACAACAGCACCACCAGCAGAACCAAGGTCAAATGCCGCATTAAATACTGCACCAAAATATTTAAGCGACCCTTGTAGGATAGAAGAACCAGCACCAAGTATCATAAAACCAAACATAGTCTTCATGGTTCCTGCAAGAACATCACTTAAGGGTTTTTTCTGTAGTGCAAGTCCTAAACAAGCAATCAATGCAATAATAATGGCAGCTTGTGTAAGGATATTATTAATTATCCACTCAAGAATAAACATAACACAACCCTCTTTCCTTCTTTGATATATCTACAGAGTTAACCTACTCTAAAACACCCATTTCGACTAATATGGGTCTTAATTTATCAGTAATTTCTTGCTTATCTACCAGCTTGTTAAGATATACAATAGGCACAGTTAAGTTTTTCTTTTCCATTAGTTTCTTAAAATTTGCACCCGATACAATAATATCTGCATCTGCCGCCATAGAAGAAATTGCTGTTGTATCTGTATGTGTCACTTTGGCTTGAACACCAATTGCCTTTAGTGCAGAATCAATAGCCATTTGACACACTAAACTACTTCCAAGCCCATTACCACATACTGCGATAATCTTAATCATGTCCACCTCCTAACCCAAGTTAAACTTCCATCAAATGTTTATAAATATCGTCAACGTTTTCTAGCTCTAATAACTTATCTACATTCGATTCATCCATACAAAACGTTGCAAGCAATTTTATTGCTTCAATATGTGAATCAGCATTTTCTGCAGCCAGGGCAAATAAAATTCGTACCGGACTGGTTGAATCAAGGAAAAAAACTGGCTTCTTAAGCACCGTAATTGCAAGCTGCTGTTTTATTGCACCTTTTTCGGGTCTACCATGAATCAGTGCGATTTTATCTGTTAAAACAAAATAAGGCCCCAGTTCGTATACGTCCTTAATGATATTTTCCGCATAACATTCATCAACAAATCCTCCTTTCTCTAATGGTTTAAGTGAAATACGCACTGCTTCTTGCCAGTTTGCTACCTTATTTATAAGTTGAACGTTTTTCTTTTGAAGCAACTGATCTAATGTCGCAACATTATCCTTGTTAGATTTACACATATCCACACTCTCATCGTTTTCTAATCAATACGCTTTAAAAATATATCTGCCATTAATTTCTGTGCAGCTAAAAGATCCGGTATCGATACTTGACTTCCAATTTTCCCCACTGACAATGCTGCTGCTGCAGTTGCAAGCCGCAATGCATTCTCTACCTCATATCTCATTTCAATAGCATACGTAAAAGCTCCATGAAATATGTCTCCTGCACCAGTTGTATCTACAACTTCTACCTTAGGTACCGATATGTGAAACAACGTGTCCTTAATAAGTGTTAAAAGCCCATTAGCGCCTAATGTTACAGCTACAAAAGCACTCGAATTAATTTGCTGAAGTTTCCTCATACTCTCATATAAACAAGCGCTGCTAAGAGAAAAGTCATAACCCAGATATTGACTTGCAAAATGCTGTGAAGAAATGAGATACGTTGATAATTGAGCAGATTCTAAGGTTTCAGCACGAAGCGTACCAGCATCGCATATAAATGGTATTGTGCCATATGCCTTCTTATATTTTTTTGCAGCAGCGATATCATGTCCATCCGTAAGTAATGTGGTAGGAACTATATCATTGCTCTTTTGAGTGTTAACAGCATCCTCTGCAAAATAAGGTACTGTTATCTCAACATCAGATTGTTTTGTCGGAAAATTAAATATGGTTCGACATCCTGTTAATCCATGAGAAACGATAAAACTAAATGGTGTCGTAGCAAGAGGATCCTTAATCATATACTGTTCATTAACATTAAACACTTTAAGTGATTTACGAATCTCTTCGGCATACATATCATGTCCAAGTCTAGCAACTAGATAAGACGATGCTCCCCATTTTCCCGCTACACAAGCAGCGTTCAGCGCCGGTCCTCCACAACAAGCAGTATA
>QWCP01000612.1_pt1 | contig 9462 bp, 11 predicted proteins | sample 1972561 | NCBI WGS metagenome assembly QWCP01 (sample SAMN09866705, study PRJNA288562) | Human vaginal metagenome isolate pre4_vaginal, whole genome shotgun... | isolation source: vagina | host: Homo sapiens | place: USA: California
GATCAGCAGCAGGTCACAACACCTATTATTCGCAACATTCTTGATACTGTCGATCATGACCGCGCAGATATTCAACATCGTCTTGATGATCTCACCTATGCTAGTCAACACTTTCAACATATCTGTCAAACGTATGCGCCAGTTATGGTAGAAACCACCCCAGCTGAGTCGCAAGCAATACTCAATATTCGCGACACTGATATTGACCCAAGCGATATTGACACTATTATTGCTCAAAATAAAGCTGTACTTAATAACAAACTATTACAGTTTGCCTCTGGTGCTCTGTATTTTGATCCTATGGCTACGCAACTTGTTCAAGAGTCATACACAGAGATCTATGATCCCCAAACAGACACCGTTGATGTAATAGAAAATATCATTAATAGTGCTATTAATGCTGATACCTCAAAGTATGAACATACTTCAGACGGTAAAGCGTATATTCCACTGCATACACTGAAACTTGAAGCGCTCTATGACATTATCAAAGATGAAGATTTAACCACTTCTCCTGTCTTAGTGGTCAATCGCTTTAGTACCGAACGCGATAGAATCATCGAGTATCTCAAGCCCTACGGTATTGACGCTCAGGCTTTTGACGGTTCTAAAGAGATGCTTGATGAGTGGAATAACAAGGAAATCCCGGTCATGATTATCCACCCGCAGTCTGCGGCTCATGGCCTGAATTTCCAATTTGGCGGCCATATCCTTGTCTGGTTCACCTTGCCACATTCTGCGGCACAATATGACCAGGCTAATGCCCGTCTGCACCGCCCAGGTCAAACCGAAGATGTCTATATTTATCGCATCATCGTCGACAAGACTGTTGATGAAGACTTGCCAGATATCTTGGAAGCGAAGAGATCTGGACAAAAACAGTTACTAGACGCTATCGATAGAAAGCAAATTTCTGATTTAAGAAGGATCTCCTAAAATCATGCCTTACTCTTCCGATTTAGATATATTCCCCACTTGGGTAATGCCATTGAGTATTAGCTTAATGATTCTACTCATACCCATCTCTTATATTCTTTGGAAGTATCACTCGTATGAGCGAGCGACCGCACAGCATACTTCTGCTGTACAAACAGCAAAAATGTACAATGATGATATTAATGTCATCCTTGACATCATTGACAAAAACCCCCATGTGGTAAAAGCAGAGCGCAGAGCAAGTTTTGTTACTTCTCTCGCTGTCTTTGCCACCTTATTTTCCAGCCTTTACCTCATAGACGCACTCCGTCATTTCTTTTAATCCACACACTAGTTATCCCTTTGGGAGTAAACATGGCTCAATACGCTATTACCCATACCTTCTATGTTGAAGCTGATAGTCCTCGTGAAGCTGCCAATGAGGCACGAGAGTTCCTCATTGACTATGACCACGAAGCCATTGGCAATATCTTTGACATCTATGACGTCGAAGATCCTGATACTGTTACCACGATTGATCTCGATGAGATCGAAGGTCGCGTATAATACTTAAAGTTAAAACCCCGTATAGTACACAAATCTGTGTTCTATACGGGGTTTATTTTTTTCTCAAATGTGTTTACATATCCTCACGACGCGGAATCTCTAAAGCAGATCCCGCATAAATCATATTCGGATCTAAAATATTATTAGTAACTACAATGCGATCGACAGAGACACCTGCGTCACGAGAAATTGTTGCTAGGGTCTCACCCCATTGAATAACGTGTGTCGAGCCAGCTACCGCTGGTCCCTCCACACCACTCTGGTTGCCACCAGAGTACACGCCACTATCGTGGCCCGGTTGTGGTGCTGGATCTAATGGATCATTAGCTTGGTTCTCACCCGACTCAGAGCCTGTTAGTCCTGCTTCCGGTTCTGCATTGTCAGAGCTACTCTCAGAAGCGGCAGACTCAGACTCGCTTGCTTCATCGTCACCCGCAGCCGAGCTTGTCGTACTCGGCAGGCTTGTGGACGTTTCTGGCGTTGCCGTGACAGTTTCTGTCTCATGGGCCTCAGAGGCTACGACTTCATTGTCATCGGAATCCATATCAGCCAATTGGTACGCCGTTGCAGCAGCAAGGCCTACTACGCTAAGACCGCCAAAAACACCGACAGCCGCCAACATAGGCTTTGTCGATGGGCGCTCTAATGCCTTTTTAGTCTTGAGATCGGGTCCTACCGAAGAAGTCTTAATATCGTCTTTATCTGCCATGATCCATTATTTCCTTTGCAATTTGTTTCCCTAGAATATAGCATAGTGTCACTATGTTTGCTACACTATAAATCAAGCGCTTTTAGTATATACCATATACACACTAAGCGCCACTAGTAAACATGTGCACAATTGTCCACAATTCACCAGTAGAAAGGTTTATATACTTATGCCTAAGCTAACGCTATCTCAGAAGCTCGAAGGTGTCGAAGACGGTACTTTTGTTCTTATCAAGGGTAAGGTCGCCTTTGCCCGCCTTGCCAGCCAGTATTCTTTTGACGAGCTAGATAAGATTAATGCTTCTCGCCCTAAGGGTAAGTACCCAGAGTCTCGTCCGTACACCACCCTGACTATTCAGGACCCCGAGGTACAGCCTGACTATAACCGTCTCAATGACCCGAACACGGCTGACTCTCAGGCTACCGCTGAGCGTGTTATTTCCGAGCAGTTCTACACCTCTAAGTCCGGTAAGTCTGCCGGCCAGTTGCACTATAGTGCCATCAATAAGACTAAGAACCTGCCGAACTACTTCAAGGCCAACCCAGCTGAGAATAAGTATGACCAGTTTGTCCTCGAAGGTGAGCCAGCACCAGGTACTGACGTACTGATGCAGCTGCGCATCTACATCATTGACCGTGAGGGTAACCAGCGCTATGGCGTGAGCCTCGATAGCGTATTCTTCACTGACCCGAACGGCCAGATTAACTATTTTGGCAATGCTGGCGCTCAGGTCAACCCAGCACTGGAGAGTATGGGTATTATCCTTTCTGCTCCTCCAGTAGCACACCCGGCTCAGGCCCCGCAGCCGGCTGTTGATAATCAGGTTGATAACACTGGTCTCCCTGCTGGTAACCCAGCTCCCGACCAGAACCGGGGTTATCAGCCACAGTCTAAACAGGGTCCGGCTGTTAATCAGAGTATGACCCAGGGTTATACCCCACAGTCTCAGCAGCAGGCTCAGCCACAGCAGACCCAGCAGCAAGCTCCTGCTCCACAGCAGCAGTTCCAGCAGCCACAGAATCAGCAGGCTTATCAGCCACAGCAGCAGCCACTAGAGAAGCCACAGCCTTCTCAGTCTGCTTTTACTGATTCTCCATGGCCCCAGCAGCAGGCACAGCCTCAGCAGGATAATAATTCCCAGTCTCCGTGGCCGCAGTCCCAGCCGGGAATTACCTTTAATAATAACTAATCATTAAAGACCTCTATGCCGCTTGCTCTCGTATCTACAGCAAGCGGCATATTTTCATTTATAATCCACTTACTAACACCGAAAAGAAGAAAGACACATGCACCCGCCGCTCGATAATTTTCCAGATCCCGCGCTGCGGTTTCCTCATTTTTATAACAGCCCTATCCCCCAGCTTTTAGGCAATACCCGTCGCTGGTCTATTTCTACTAAAGATAAAATGCCCATTGATGTGCAAGCTTTGGTCACTACCGGACAGGTTCATGGTGCTAAAGTCGCCAACACTGATACTGAGTTATTTACCTTGGACGAATTGCGCACTCAGATCCCTGGTGCTGCCAATTGCGCCTACTATCTCAACACCCACGTCGATGGTGTCATTATCATTGATATCGAACCAAACTGCCCACCACAGGTGACAGCACAATTACTCACCTTATTGCGCAATGGTGCTTACTATGCTGAAACGTCAATGTCCGGCAAAGGCTATCACATTGTAGCCCCCATGCCAGAAAACTTTCATCAGTATCCTGATGCCACGGGAAAACCAGCACTCAAACACCCACAGGGATGGTTTGAGATTTTGCTCAATCACTGGGTGACATTTACACGGAATCCCATTCCCGACGAAGTCATGGCTACCATGCCGGAACCTGGTACTTATGAATTAAGCCCAGAAAAGCTCTGGGATAATTGTGCACCCCATGCTGTCGCACCTACGACACCTCATACTGAGATTGACTTAGAAGAACTCTATCAAGACATTAGTCCTGAAGATAAATATTGGGAAAAAGACGTTGCCACTGACGTGCTCTATCAATTTAAGCGTTACCGCAATAGTGATAGAGCCAAATCTCTAGAAGATTTTGGCAATGACCATTCGAGGTATGAATTTAGTCAAATCAGTATTATAGCTAATATGGTCATTGAAAATTACCTTGACCGTATTTACTACGCTTTAGACAAAGATCTCGATGCTGTCATGGACACTGAAATCCATAGTGATATTATTGTCCGTATTACTTACATGGTCGTACAACAATCATTAGAACATAGACCCAAACATGATGAACAACGAGGTGGTATGGACTACCTCCTCTATCGTGTTATGAGTAATGTAGAGACTATTGATTTCAACACTCGTAAAGACAAGTTCAAAAACTATATCGAACAGCGAGAAAAGACAGCAACTAAGTAAAATAACGCAGAAAGAAGAACTATGTCAGCAACGCTTATTCTAAGCTTTATTATTTTGCTGATTGGTGCCGGTATATCCATTGTGGCCCATGAAGCGGGTCATATGGGCACTGCAAAACTTTATGGCATGACCGTGCGACAATTCAGTATCGGTATGCCACCTATACTTGCAGCGTATAAGCCTCAATCTTCGGACACCACCTACACCTGGGGTCTACTCCCATGTGGTGGTTATTGCGATATTGAAGGCATGACTAACCTTGATACCAAGACACATCCCGCCCGAGCGATGAACAATAGACCATTATCGCACCGGATAGCCGTCTATCTCGCCGGTATTGCTGTCAATCTCGCTCTCGCTGCAGGAATACTTATTATTTCTGCGCCTCTAACTGGCATACCCAATATTAGTGCTAATTTAAGCCCTGTCATTGATCGTATTAATACAACGGCTGCACCGGATGCATTTCATGACCTAGAACCAGGTTCGCAGATTCTATCTATTAATAATGAGCCTATCTCGGCTATTAAAGATATACCTGATGCTAGAAAAAAAGATCCAGAGTGTCTTGACTTAGAAATAAAAACTCCAACAGATCAGACACATAAGAAAACAGCGTGTTCTCTTACACCCAATGATGATATAGGTTTAAAACTCGACACTGTAGACAAACCCATTATTCATACCTCTAGTATTAAAGCTATACCTTATGCAGCCCGATATATAAGCACCAGTGCTTATAATCTCACTATGTCAGTGATATTGTTACCCATTACTATTCCCCAAACGTTCAGTAATGAATCAACTACTAATGCTATTATCTCCCATAGTGAGCTTATTAATTACATACACACTCTTAATTTCTTAGAGTTAGGTATTCTTCTTATTGTGCAATTTAATATCTTTATTGCATTGCTCAATATACTACCTATACCACCTCTAGATGGTGGACATATACTTATTGCGTGTCTAGAGAAACTACGCAACTTCTACCGTGAAAAAATATCGCACCAACCACAAGTACATATTGACTATTCTACAGTCAAGACCATAACTTCTACTCTCATAACTCTTGGTCTGGTACTTGTTGGTGTTATCACCTTAACTGGATTTTTCAACCCACATAGGTTCATTATCCCATAAACAACACAACAACACAGAAAGGATTCTCATGAGCCACTCCATCCCTGACACCCCCAAGGTGTACATTGCTGGCCCGATGAGTGGATACAAAAACTTCAACTACCCAGCCTTCCACCGTGCAGCAGTAACGCTGCGCCAGGCTGGGTGTGAGCCTCATAGCTCTGCCCATGACAAGCACGGTCACCCACTCACCCCACCACAACCAGAAGATGCACACTCGCATACCTATTATCTGCGTCGTTCGACACAGATTATGGCTGAGTGCGACTATATTTACTTTCTCCCTGACTTTGAAGCCTCTATTGGCGCAATGACAGAAGCTCGCATTGCCAAGCTTTTGCATATTAAAACCGTACCAAGTCCGGCACTAGAAGATCTGACTTACGAGTTTAAAGCAACTCTGCCACCGACAGCAGGCTTTACGCTGGACAATTTGCACCGAATTAAGGCCGCTCGCGACCTCGATACAGGCGGTGATAGTCATGTCTAAGCACCGCCGCGCACAGCGCTCTAAACGCCAGCGCGATATGCTACAACCAAAGAAATATAGCTCCAAAAAAGCCTCCCAGCGCAATAAGCGCCGGCAGATCCAGCATCATTGTCCCACTCCAGACAAGGTACCTCATAGTACCCGCTTTGACGCCGAAGATGCGATTATGAACCAATGGCGCCATATTCGCACCGGTAAAGTTCTACCCTTACGCGTCTACCGCTGTGAATGCGGTATGTGGCATACCACCTCGTTATCGCAAGAAAAACAGGACCGCATTGCTTCTACTCAGCAACCATTCACACCGGTTAAGAGTTTGCGACCTGTACCGCAGCCCTATAATAATGACACTAAGGGCCGCACAGGTCCGCAAACCCCACTAGAGTCTCGTCATAAACCTAGTGATCACCCACTCATTAAAGCCTATAGACAACACCACAAGGAGTAATCATGCAGCATTTTGAAATCACGGCAACCAGCGCCGAGGATGAAAACTTTGAACTTGTCGACTATATCTCTTATACCTCACAAAAACAAGCTAAAGCTGACATGATGGATATTATCACCCATGATTATCCAGATATTAACCCTGATACTGTCACCCTTACTATTACACCAGCTTAAAGACAATGCTGACACAATTTAGTAACTATATCTCCGACAATCCCACTATGGGTATTGCTCTTACCTTTGCATGTGCCTGGATTGTCTTCATTGTCATTCCCCGTAGCATCCGTCGTATCTCCAGGGTAGTACGCTACCGCGTTATTGCTGCTCTTCTTGCTGCAGCCACCGTCGGCGGTTCAGGCGGTATGACAATTCATAGTTTCCTCGATAGTAAAAACAAACCCATCTGCGATGACACAGCTATTGCTGTTCAACGCAGTGACAATCACCAATGGACATGCGTGAATAAAGATTCACTTTAAACAAAAAGGAAAGTATAAATTATGACTTTCACATTTACTGAGCCTAATCAAGCAACCCACTACCTTAATTATATTGGTGCTACTCATAGCAAAAAGTGGATTCAATTCATTAGGCTCAATGGTATTAACAATACCGCACGTGATATTGCTAATAAACCAGACCAGTATGCACCTGACGATCCGGTTATTCTTAACCGCAACCGTCTTCATGCACAATATTCCCCCCTGGAGCAGTTCTTTAACAAGACTATGCCCCAGAGCCGTGGTATCTACACCATTAATGCCCACGATGATAACTGGCCCGAGCCATTAAAGCTTGACTATACCCATCCAATTTATAACCTCTATGTAGAGGGCAACCAATGGCTAGATACTGATAATATTACTCTTTTGGGCGATAGAGAAGTACCTGACCGACTTCTCGACCAGGTACTTGATTATGCAGCAGAGCGTGATCTCAATATTTTGACCTATATTGACCCCACTAAGAAGTTCCCACAGCAACTTATTTCTGCTACCCAAAATACTAACTTTCATATCCTTGCTGTCGCAACGCAACCGCTCAAGGACTATGTAAGTAAATACAAAGTAGACAATCCCGATCCTCTATTGTCTATTCAACTCCGAGATGAAAACTCAGTAATTTCTACCACTCCGGCTACTATTAAGCCAGAAGAAATTACTGAAAATCACTACACTACTAATGAACATCTTGTAGCACAATTAAGCAGCACAGTAGTCTGCTTTAATCTCGACACCAACTCACAAACCTATAATGTTGCTCGTCGTATGGCTACCGGCTTTGAATACACCGATGTAGATGTTTTTATCAACCCTGCAACCACACCAACAGAGTTCATCCCCACCCCTCACGATCCAGAATGGGGCAATAATGCTCTACTCAATGACACTCGGGCAAAGCTACTCAATACTGACGCGCTTAAACGGTCCCTCAACTACACCCCGGAGTGGATGTCTTAAATTATCACGCTAAATTCTTCAACTCAGCATAAAACCTCATATAACAACTGATTAGTTCTTTTAAACGATGATCTATAATATTTAGTCATTAATACAAAAAATACTTCAAAATTGTGACCAAACTTATAGTGCTCATCCTTTCTTTGATGTTATAATCATATTGTAGTCTACAACTTATCACTTCGAGAGGAGGAAGAATGACACCGCGTACATCATACACTGAAAATCTCAAAAACAAAGCACGCCTTGATAAAAACAAGCGCATTGCTCAAACTCGGAAAGAGACTAAACAACGTCGCAAAAACATGGACGTTTTAGTACGAACAGTGAAAATACAACGTAATAAACTTTCTTCCTCTCAGCGTGAGAAACTTGATCGCTTATTCTTAGAAGGTAAGTGGCTATATAACACAGCACTCGCTTATAACCAGTTTGACGAAAAATTCCGTAAAGGTCTTAATCATACTGCTAGGGTAAAACTCCCTGGTGGTGAGATTGAGATTAGGAAACTCGAAGTTCTAGGAGGGCAACTTCAACAAGGTATCTTATCACGTATGCGAGGCAACATTAAAGGACTTGCCTTGTCAAAGAAAAAGGGTCACAAAGTAGGAAGTCTTGGATTTATTTCTGAGATGAACTCTATCCCCTTAGTTCAGTTTGGCGGAACACACAGGATTCGGGGGAGCAAAATAAAAATTGCCAATATCCCCGGATGGATGCGTATAAAAGGACTTAATCAGTTCACTAATACTGATGAGTTTGCTAATGCTGTGTTAATCCGTAAAGGGGAAGACTTCTTTGTAGCCCTTACCATTTATAGAAATAAGAACGAACATGGTTCCCTGGCTACAAAGAAATTCACACCTAATACCACACTTGGTTTAGATATGGGTGTATCCACCCATATCACATTTTCTGATGGATCTTCTGTTAACACACGAGTCGAAGAATCAGATCGCCTAAAACGTCTATCACGAAAGTTAGAACGTCAAGAGAAGGGGTCAAAGGCTTTTGCACAAACTAAAGAGCTCATCAGTAATGAACACCGAAAAGTGGTAAATAAGCGAAACGATGCTGCTAACAAAGTGTCTAGCTGGATTCTCGGTCACGAGCACGTCTTTATGCAAGACGAGAATATTCCTTCATGGAGAAAGAAGTATTCTCAAGCACGTGGTTCCCGTAGTATTCAGTATGGAATTTTGGGTAGAGTAAAAGCTAAGCTTGTAGATCATCCTCGGGTTACTGTTCTTAAAAGAAATGTAGCTACCACAGCAACGTGTGTTTGTGGCAAAAAGACACCACATTATTTGGATAAGAGAGTTTTCTCTTGTCCGAAGTGTGGTT
>QWCP01000617.1_pt1 | contig 9395 bp, 7 predicted proteins | sample 1972561 | NCBI WGS metagenome assembly QWCP01 (sample SAMN09866705, study PRJNA288562) | Human vaginal metagenome isolate pre4_vaginal, whole genome shotgun... | isolation source: vagina | host: Homo sapiens | place: USA: California
CCCTCGGACGAGCCCTGGGAAGACCCCCAGGAAGATCCCAACGATGACCCCAAAGAAGAACCAAAGGAGGAACCAGGAAGCGAGGACTGGGCCGCCGCTACGGGCGCGCCCACCATTCCGGTGAGCGCCAGGACAGAAGAGAAAGCACAGAGTTTATTTTTCATAATTCAATTTCTATCTGACCTGGGCAACAAGGCGGTTACATATACGTAAACTCTTGGCAAGCACTGCGGGCCTGCCAAGAGTTCTATCCTTATGTCCCGCGTGGATTTAAGCGTGGCGGTCGAGCCAGTCCACGACGGTATCGAGGGCCTGATCGGCAGCCGGCTCATTGAAGACCTCATGCTTCTGGCCTTCCCAAGTCACATACTCCACGTCTTCAGAAGAGATGGAGTTGTACCAATCCTGGGAGAAATACGGCGGCACGATGCCGTCCTTGGTGCCGTGCATGATGAGCGTCGGTGCGGTGAAGAGATCCGCATTGACGGCGTCATAGTTCGCGATTGCCGCCAGCTGCAGGGCGGTACCAGCGCTGGTCTTCTGCGCGATGAGCGGGCTCGAAGCATACTCGTCCTTGACCGCCTGGCTGGTGGAGACCCCATCCGTGAACGGGTTAGAAAGCCTGATGTCCTTGCTCCACTCCGGCGATTGTGCGCCGATTTCGGTGCGGTGTGGAATCAAGTTCTGCGCATAGTGCGCATTAAAGCTGGTGAGCTGGGCTAACGGCAAGCGCTCAAAGATGATCGGATCCAGCTTCTTCTGGGCCTCAGAAATATCCTCCGGAGTGATATTCTTTCCGGCCACATTTTTGCCCGAAAGGTTCAGTGGCGCACCGCCACCGTTGGTGATGATGCCATCCACCTTGCCCGGCTCGCGGATGCCATAGGCCTCCACGGTCAGCGAGCCCATCGAATGGCCCAGCAAGAAGGTCTTTACTCCCTGGTTTTCCTCCTTGGCCATGTCCACCACATGGTCAAAGTCATCCAGGATGTACTGGAAGTTATCGATGTGCCCCAGTGGCACGCTGCCGCCAGCGGACTTGCCGTGGCCGCGGTGGTCTACACGGTAGACGTTGTAGCCCGCATCCAGCAGGCGCTTGGCGACGTAATCGTATCGCCCCGAGTGCTCAGAAACACCGTGCGCAAGAACCACCGCACCACGCGGGTTGGCCACCTTCTGCTTGCGGTAGTAGATCGTAACGCCCTCGCCGTGAGCGCTATCAAAGTAGCCTTCCTCATCGGATACCTGCTTTTCCGAGACAGTCGGACGCCCCAATACATCTGGTTTCTGGTCTGCCGCGGGCGCAGGTGCCGGGGCTTCCTGGGCGATTGCCCCTGCCGTGAGCGTGCCAGATACCGCAACTGGTGCCGCCAGTACTGCTGCCGCCGTCAGGCAAGCGGTTACGTGCTTCTTCATCATCACTGTCTCCTCATGGTGCTGTAGGTCATATCCTTGCGTTAGATGAGATTGAGATAACAGTGATGCTAAATATTCTAAGACGGAGACCACAAATAGTTTTCGACAATGTTACCTACGGTTCCGTAACATAACCGCACGGAAATAGCCCTTTAAAATCCTCAAATTTCCGCGAAACTATTCCTCCCTATTTACCCCCTTTTGGTACCCCAAAAACAAAAAGCGGGAAACCCGGGCTTACCGAGTTTCCCGCCTAATGTGCGGCTAATTTAGCTCAACCTAGTCACCAATCTGGTCGCGACCACGCTTAACGATGTTCTCATCGACCTCGCCCACCAGCTCGTGGTCCTTGTTCGTGTACTCGAACTTGGATAGCACATAGCGCATGGCGTTAATACGGGCGCGCTTTTTGTCATTGGACTTAATGGTAATCCACGGCGACTCTTCCGTATCCGTGTAGCGGAACTGCTCTTCCTTCGCACGGGTGTAGTCATCCCACTTATCCAGCGAAGCCAAGTCCATCGGGGACAGCTTCCACTGACGCACCGGGTCGATCTGGCGGATGGCAAAGCGGGTGCGCTGCTCCTTACGGGTAACCGAGAACCACAGCTTAGTCAGGGAGATACCGGAGCCAAGGATCATATTTTCCAGCATCGGAACCTCACGGAGGAACTCCGCGTGCTGGCTTTCGGTACAAAAGCCCATAACGCGCTCCACACCGGAGCGGTTGTACCAAGAGCGGTCGAAGAAGACGATCTCGCCACCGGCTGGGAAGTGTTCAATATAGCGCTGGAAGTACCACGAGGTGGACTCACGCGGCGACGGCTTCTCCAGAGCCACAGTGCGAGCGCCACGCGGGTTCAGGTGCTCGTTAAAACGCTTAATGGTGCCACCCTTGCCGGCCGCATCTCGACCCTCAAAGAGGATGATATGGCGCTGGCCAGTCTCCTTGGTCCAGTTCTGCCACTTCAGCAGCTCAATCTGCAGCGCGCGCTTAACGGACTCGTACTCATCGCGAGTCATACGCTCATCGTAGGGGTAATTTTCACGCCAAGTCTGAACCGGGGAACCATCCGGCATGATTAGCGAAGGATCATCCTCATCGGTTCCATCGACGACGTAGCCGTCAGTTTTTGCCAGGTCGATCTCGGGAAGGTCGTCGTCTTTAATATCAGCCATGCATTTAGTGTAACCCGAATGTAGACATCAAGCGCGCCAAATTTTCGCAGTTACCCCTGCCCCCCAGATGACCAACAAAACAAAAAGAAGGCCTACCGAAACGGTAGGCCTTTTTGCTTCAGCGAGCGTTAAAGCTCAGAACTGAGGGATGTTCTTATACGAACATGCCGATCAGGTCGGATGCGCCGTCAGCAATGTTGACCAGTGGCTTAACGATGCCATAAAGGGCGTTGAACAGGCCACCAAAGATGTCGAATGCGAAGTTCAGGGTGGAAGAAAGGTTCTCCATTTTAATATCTCCTCAGATAGTTAGCGTGTTTTTATTACTTGGAGCTCAGAGCCGGCAGAACTTCACCGGTGAACTCGAATGCGCCCTTAGCAGCCTCAAAAGCGTTAGAGAAGCCGGTCCATGCGGTGATGCCATCAACGATGGTCTTCCAGCCGGTCCAAGTGGTTACGAAGTTGTCCAGGTGAGTCTGGATGAGGGAGAGATCCATGTTTGAACTCCTAAAATAGATCCGAAGCTATCTTGCCCCGGAGGGGTTTGCAGTTTGCAGACACCCTCAGTGGGCGTCACAAGAGATATTCTGGCACAAGTTTGAACGAAATCAAGTCAAATTTGCATAGATGCCCCAACACGCCGGCAACTTGATAAGGATAAGTTTATGCCTCATAGCAGTCATTGAAAACTTTTTACCTTAATTGAAAGCCCCCTGAACTGGCCCTTTACATCACGCTTGAAATAATTGGGCAAAATTGAACTTAGCACTGTAACGCTTTCCGGTGTAACAGCCGATAGATAGACGCAAAACCCGCCCGCTGTGAGCGAAAAACTTTTTTAAATTCCACCCCTCCAGCTACCCCTATACGGGGTCAATGGGGCGCATGGTTCGCGTGTTAAAAGCTGTGGTGGCGATTGGCGCATCATTTTCCGCAGTGGATTGCCTGAGTTTTCTTTGCACTAAGGCCCAAATCGAAACCTTCTATGACGAGCGATTTCGGAAAACCTTTCCGTGAAGACGCAGTGCTGCTTTATCGCATTGGTTAAGCAAAGTGGTGCAGACACGCCGAAGCGCCCCGACTCATGCGCTGTAAAGCACAGAAGCGGGGCGCTCAAAAGGGGCTAGAAGGCCGCTAAGGGCCTTGCCTGAGCCCGTCTCCTAGACCTATCGGGGTTTGGACTTAGAAGCCCATGCCGCCCATAGCGTCAGCGTCCGGCATGCCGTTGTTGGCGCCGGCCGGCTCAGGCTTGTCAGCAACGACAGCCTCGGTGGTCAGGAACAGAGCTGCAATGGAAGCAGCGTTCTGCAGTGCGGAGCGGGTGACCTTAACCGGGTCATTGATGCCAGCCTCCATGAGGTTGACGTACTCGCCGGTAGCAGCGTTCAGACCCTCGCCTGCCGGCAGGGAGGAAACCTTGTCAGCAACAACGCCCGGCTCCAGGCCAGCGTTGTGTGCAATTTGCTTCAGCGGTGCAGACAGGGCCTCGCGGACGATCTTGACGCCGGTAGCCTCGTCGCCCTTGAGATCATCCAGGGAATCCAGGACGGAAGCGGCCTGCAGCAGTGCTACGCCGCCGCCGGCAACGATACCCTCTTCCACGGCAGCCTTTGCGTTGCGGACTGCATCCTCAATGCGGTGCTTGCGCTCCTTGAGCTCGACCTCGGTAGCGGCACCGACTTTGAGGACGGCAACGCCGCCGGAAAGCTTAGCCAGGCGCTCCTGCAGCTTCTCGCGGTCGTAGTCGGAGTCAGAGCTTTCGATCTCGGCACGGATCTGCTTGATACGGCCGTCGATCTGCTCCTGAGAGCCAGCACCCTGAACGATGGTGGTCTCGTCCTTGGTGACGACAACCTTGCGTGCCTGGCCCAAGTACTCGAGCTCGGCGGTCTCGAGGGAGAGGCCGACCTCCTCGGAGATGACCTGGCCGCCGGTGAGGATGGCCATGTCCTGCAGGGTAGCCTTGCGGCGGTCGCCGAAGCCCGGTGCCTTAACCGCAACGGACTTGAAGGTGCCGCGGATCTTGTTCACAACGAGGGTGGACAGGGCCTCGCCCTCAACGTCCTCAGCGATGATGAGCAGCGGCTTGCCGGACTGCATGACCTTCTCCAGCAGCGGGACGAGGTCCTTGATGTTGGAGATCTTGGAGGAGACCAGCAGGATGTACGGATCCTCCAGGACCGCCTCCTGGCGCTCCATATCGGTAGCGAAATAACCGGAGATGTAGCCCTTATCAAAGCGCATGCCTTCGGTTACCTCGAGGTCAACGCCGAAGGTATTGGACTCTTCCACGGTGATAACGGAGTCCTTGTTTACGGAGCCGTTGCCCACGGTGTACATAGCCTCAGCGATCTTCTCGCCGATTGCTGGGTCAGCGGCGGAGATGCCAGCGGTGGTAGCAATCTGCTCCTGGGTTTCTACTTCCTTGGCGGAAGACAGCAGGGAGTCCACAACCTTCTTGGTTGCGGTCTCGATGCCGCGCTTGATGCCCATTGGGTTGGAACCTGCGGCTACGTTGCGCAGGCCCTCGCGTACCAGAGCCTGTGCCAGCACGGTTGCGGTGGTGGTGCCGTCGCCTGCGACGTCGTCAGTCTTCTTGGCAACTTCCTTGACCAGCTCGGCGCCGATCTTCTCGTAAGCATCCTCGAGCTCGATTTCGCGAGCGATGGAAACACCGTCGTTGGTAATGGTCGGAGCGCCCCAGGACTTTTCCAGGACGACGTTGCGACCCTTGGGGCCGAGGGTGACCTTGACGGCGTCGGCAAGCGTGTTGAGACCGCGCTCGAGGCCGCGGCGGGCCTCTTCATCAAAAGCGATAATCTTTGCCATTGTGTTTGTGCTCCTTGGTTTATTGAGGACGACACTCACGTCTTTCTCGCTGCGGACGCCCGCGACGGCATGGCTGGTGAGTGTGAACCAACCTCAACCACAACGATGTAGATTTATCTAGCACTCATACTGTGCGAGTGCTAACGACCATTCTGGCACTCTCCTACCGTGACTGCAAGAAAAAATGACGCCCCCGCGAAGGGACGCCATTATATAAGGAATGGATCAGGAACTAAGCCTTCTTCACCGTGCGTTTGGTCCAGCGGTAAATGAACGTCAGCGCGATAATAAAGAGGATCACGCCCACCACGGTGGCGGATGCACCACCCTCAAAGATTTCCAGCGGGCTCTCGCCGCCAGCGGCGGCAATGATACCGGCATTGACCACGCCAAAGAGGGACTCACCCACGATGAGGCCGGTGGCCAGGAGGGTACCCATACGCTTGGCAAACTCCGGGTGGGATTGCTTCGCGGCCCACTTGTCATAGAAGGTACCCAAGATGGCACCGATGGGGATGACGATGGTCAGGGCGGCCGGTAGGTACATGCCCATGCCGGCGGCCAGCGGGGACAGCGAGTACTTATCGGTGAACTTGCGCAGGAGCTCGTCAATAATAATAAGGACAGCGCCAATGGCCATACCGATGAAGATAAGGTTCCAATCCAACGAGCTATCGAATATGCCGGAGGCAACGGAGGACATCAGGGCCGCCTGCGGGGCGGCCAAGGCGTCTTCGCCAGCGCCTTCCATGCCTTGGAAGCCGAAGCCATTGAGCATGACCTGCAGAATCGGCGGGATGACCAGGGAGCCGAAGACCACGCCGATGATGAGCGCTACCTGCTGCTTCCACGGAGTAGCGCCGACGAGCTGACCGGTCTTGAGGTCCTGCAGGTTGTCATTGGAGATGGTGGCAATGCCAAAGACAATGGCCGCGGTGAAGAGCGTATAGGCCACCAAAGACAGAGGATCCGCGGTGGTGCCGCGGGTGACGGCCGCGATGAGCAGCGAAGCGGCGAGCACGGCGATGATACCAATGGAGGAAATTGGCGAGTTAGACGCGCCAATCAGGCCGGCCATGTAGCCGCACACGGAGGCGATAATCAGGCCTACCAGCAGGGTAAAGAGGACAGAGACGGTAATGAGCACGGCCATGTGGTCGTGAATATCAGTACCGCGCACAAAGTCCCACAACAGCAGCGCGATAGGCACCATGAACGCCACGATGGTGGTGGCGACATAGGGGAAGGGAATATCGCGTTCGGTGACATCCACGGCGGAGCCGGACTTGCGGGCGCGCGAGGAGGCTAGGGACTGGCGGATGCCCACAGCAATGGGAGCGGCGATCTTCAGCAGGGTCCAAATGGCGGCGATGGCCATGGTGCCCACGCCGATGAAGCGGATGTCATCGGAGAAGGTGGTATCGACGACGTCGGCAAGCGCGGTGGCGCCCGTAATATCGCCGGTGGTGAAAATGGGCAGCAAAATGAAGTAGGAAATCACCACGCCTACCAGCATGGCAATGCCTACCGGCAGGCCCACCAGGTGGCCCACGCCGATAAGCGCGGTGGACAGGCTGGTGCCCAAGGTGGTCGCGCCGGCGCCGAGCTTGAAATAGGCGGTGACCTCGGAGGCGGCGGCCTTCATCGCAGTCAGCAGCGCCATGACGGCCGAGGTAATGCCGCCCGCGACGATGACGCGCAGGCCCTTGGCATTTTCCTCATGACTGGCGCCATCGGCGTTCTCGTCGCCTACTTTGAGGACCTCGGCCGCGGCCACGCCCTCCGGGTAGGGCAGGTCGGAGCCGGTGACCAAAGCGCGGCGCAGCGGGATGGAATACATCACGCCCAGCACGCCGCCGATGATGCACACGCCGGCCGTCTGTACAAAGCCAAAGCCCTGCCAGTACCCCACCATCACCAGGCCCGGGAGGACAAAGATGATGGCGGACAAGGTGCCCGCGGCAGAGGCAATGGTCTGCACGATGTTGTTTTCTTTAATGTTGTGGCCCTTGAACCGGCGCAGCACCGCCATGGAAATCACGGCGGCCGGGATGGAGGTAGCAAAGGTCAAGCCCACCTTCAGGCCCAAGTACACATTGGCTGCGGTGAAGATGAGGGTAATCAGGCCACCGATAATGATGCCGCGCAGAGTCAGCTCGGGCAGGGAGGCCTTGGAACCTGCGGCGGATGATGCGTTCGCCATGCCAGGTCCTTTCTATTCTCGGCTATGAAAGTTTCTTGTCTCACCCCGCGTAGCAGGCTACAGCCAGCAACGCCCGTCTTCGCCCGTTTCACTCCGGTTTTAACCCCGGTTTGTATCCGAACGGACAGAATCCGCACAGGGTGGAATGAATAAATTTTAGTTCATCACCCCAGCGTTTTCCTATTCCGGTTGCTCTATAGCTTGGGGCGGGCGGGTACCGTAGAGACCATGACTGCACTTAATGAAAGCATTCGCAACGATCGCGAGACCATTTTCCGCCAGCTCAGCGAGCTTGTGGCCTTTAACTCCGTCCACGACGAGGAAGGTTTGGAGGACCAGGCCAAGGGCGCAAGCCAGTGGGTTCAATCCGCACTGGAAGAGGCTGGAGTGAGCGTGGAAACCATCACCACGGCCGATGGCTCCACCGCCATCTTGGGTGAGCGCAAGGGCGATGAGGGCGCCAAGACGGTGCTGCTGTACTCCCACTATGACGTGGTGCCGGCCGGCAACCGCGAGGCTTGGGAATCCGATCCGTTCACCCTTACCGAGCGTAAGGCCGCTGATGGCTCCACCCGCTGGTACGGCCGCGGCGCCGCCGATTGCAAGGGCAATGTGGCCATGCATTTGGCCGCCCTGCGCGCGGTGGACAATAACGGTGGTACCAAGGTGAACCTGAAGTACCTCATCGAGGGCTCCGAGGAGCGCGGCGGCGAGGGCTTGTCCCAGCTCATCAAGGACCACCCGGAGCTTTTTGCTGCCGACGCCATCCTCATCGCCGATGCGGGTAACGCCGCTGTGGGCCAGCCGACCTTGACCACGTCCCTGCGCGGCGGTGCGCAGATTGGCGTGCAGGTCGATACCTTGGCCTCCGCCGTGCACTCCGGCCAGTTTGGCGGCGCGGCACCGGATGCCGCCAAGGCGTTGATGCGCGCCATCGACTCCCTGTCCGATGAGTACGGCCGCACCGTTATCGACGGCGTGGATACCACCGCCGAGTGGTCCGGCCAGGAGTACCCGGCCGAGGCCTTCCGCGCCGATGCGCAGCTGCTGGAGGGCACCAAGATCATGGGCGAAGACGATCCGGCCGGTGCCACCCCGGTGGCCAACATGGTCTGGTCCCGCCCGGCCATTACCGTGACCGGCTTCACTTCGACCCCTGTGTCTGAGGCCGTCAACGCCGTGCCCGCCACCGCTTCCGCGCAGCTCAACTTGCGCGTTCCGGCCGGTGCCGATGCCGCCGCGATTGCCGACGCCGTCTGTGATCACCTCCGCGCCCACACCCCATGGGGCGCCCACGTTAAGGCCGAAGTGCTTGAGGCCAATGCCGGTTTTGCCACCGATCCAGAAAAGCCAGCCGCTGCCCTGCTGGGCGAGTGCCTATCTGAGGCTTATGGCAAGGAAACGGCCGCACAGGGCATGGGCGGTTCCATCCCGCTGACCACCGAGCTGCAAGAGGCTCACCCCAAGGCGGAGATCGCTCTCTACGGCGTGGAGGAGCCAAAGTGCACCATCCACTCAGCCAATGAGTCCGTCGACCCCACCGAGATCGAAAACATCGCCGCCGCGGAAGCACTCTTCTTGCAGCGCTATTCCTAAGGCTTGCGCCCCCCTAGCCCAGCCTGGGCCCTACCTACCGCCGCGGCACTGCGGCGTACCCCGTTCCCCAAGGTGAACTGGCCCCCAAAAGTTGGACTGGTTTAATTCTAGGCGGTGAGGGACTCAAGGGCCTGATTCCGATAGTGCATCGGGGTCAGGCCCTTGAGTCGTT
>QWCP01000618.1_pt1 | contig 9362 bp, 8 predicted proteins | sample 1972561 | NCBI WGS metagenome assembly QWCP01 (sample SAMN09866705, study PRJNA288562) | Human vaginal metagenome isolate pre4_vaginal, whole genome shotgun... | isolation source: vagina | host: Homo sapiens | place: USA: California
ACTGGCAAGCTTGCTCGCGTGCTGGTAGCCATGGGCCACAAGGTCCTTTTGGGCGCGGCCGATACTTTCCGTGCTGCGGCCGCTGATCAGCTTGAGACGTGGGGCCGCCGCGTTGGCGCCGATACCGTGCGCGGCAAGGAAGGCGCTGACCCAGCATCGGTAGCCTTCGATGCGGTTGCTACCGGCGTGGAACAGCAAGTAGATGTGGTCTTGGTCGACACCGCAGGTCGCCTCCATACCTCCACGGACTTGATGGACCAACTGGGCAAGGTCAAGCGCGTGGTGGAGAAGAAGACCGATGTGGACGAGGTCCTGCTGGTATTGGATGCCACGGTGGGGCAGAACGGCCTTACTCAGGCGCGCATTTTCCGCGAGGTAGTAGATATTACCGGTGTGGTTCTCACCAAGCTGGACGGCACTGCCAAGGGCGGAATCGTCTTCCAGGTACAAGAAGAATTGGGCGTACCAGTCAAGCTTGTGGGCTTGGGCGAAGGCGCCGATGATCTCGCGCCATTCGAGGTTGAAGGCTTCGTCGACGCCCTGTTGGGTGAGAAGTAGTAGCTAAGCTTGTAGCTCCCCCTGCATATCGGGTGCCACGTACGTGCGCCACGGTGTGCTGGGGGAGTCCTTCGTTTTCATGGGCGAGTTATAGCGTGCAGCAATCTTGCGAATTCTTTTCGCTCTCATCTCGCTGTCGGTTCGCAGACTATGCAAAAAGGCCTATGCAATTGGCGCGGGAATAAGTCCTGCTGAGCGCCTGTGAATTCTCTGCCTGCGAGCGTAATTGTGGCGGTTGTGCTTGTCTTTTATGAAGCGTAGGGGAATGCTGCAATGTGGTTTGACCTTGGCGGGAATGGTAGCCTGAAAGGGCTGTATTTAATGCGAAATTCGCATTAAACCTAGACCAAGGTTCGTGAGGCAAGTATTTCGTGACGCTACTTTATGCAGTCCTCCTCGCGGCGCTGGCAGTGATCTTGGCACCGGTAACCGTAAAGGTTATTGACCGAAAGGCAGGCTATCCACTAGCTGGCCTTTTTCTTATTGCAGCGGTCCTCATCGCCAAGGAATTTCCTGCCATTGCAGCCGGGGAGGAATTAAGTTTCCACGCCACTTGGGTGCGTGATTTCATCGCACCGGGCGTCGACGTAAGTTTTGCTCTCCGCGGGGACGCGTTGAGCATCTTCTTCGCTATGTTGGCGCTGGTCATTGGCGCCGTCGTTTTCACGTATTCGGCGGCCTATCTGCCCAAGAATGAGGGCAACACCAGCTTTTATACTTTGATGACAGCGTTCACGCTGTCCATCTTGTTGCTGGTTCTGGCCAACGATGTGGTGGTTTTGTTCCTTGCTTGGGAGCTAGTCTCCTTGGCTTCGTTTATGTTGATCGCTCGCTCCGGTTCCGGCGGCGAGGCTGGTTCGCAGCGGACACTGATCCTGACCTTCATTGGCGGATTGACCCTGCTGACCGGCTTAGGTATTGCCGCGACGGTGACCGGATCGACTACCGTATCTGCGATCTTGGCGTCCCCTGTATGGACGGAACGCCCAGGGGTAACGGCAGCCGTAGCCGTGTTGATTGCGGCGTCTGCCTTTACTAAGGCGGCACAGTTCCCATTCCATTTCTGGTTGCCAGAGGCTATGGCCGCCGCGACCCCGGTATCGGCCTTCCTTCACGCAGCAGCGGTGGTCAAGGCCGGTGTGTACCTGCTTATTCGCTTTTCCACCATCTTCCACGATGTGGCGGTGTGGAATTGGTTGCTCATCGTCGTAGGCATGGGCACCGCGGTGATGTCCGCGGTATTTGCAGTGCAGAAGACGGATCTGAAGAAGCTTACGGCCTATTCCACCGTCTCCCATCTGGGCTGGATTGTTGCCACCATCGGTGTGGGCACCCCGTTCGCTATCGCCGCAGCGCTGGTCCATACTCTGGCGCACGCGCTGTTTAAGTCCTCGCTGTTTATGCTCATTGGCGTCATCGACCACGAGGCCGGGTCGCGCGATATTCGCCGCCTTGGACCGCTGTGGAATAAGATGCCGTGGACCTTCGGTTCCGTAGTAATCGGTGCAGCCTCGATGGCTGCGGTGCCACCGCTTTTGGGCTTTGTGTCCAAGGAAGGAATGCTTACCGCGTTTGAAGACGCCCCGATTGGCGGCGCGGGCCAGGTAATCCTTCTGATCGTTGCCGGTATCGGTGCGTTCTTCACCTTTACTTACTCCGCAAAGATTGTCTTCGGCGCCTTCTTTGACGGACCTCGCGACATGGGAGATGTCCATGAAGCACCAGTGTCGCTGTGGCTACCTGCAGCTTTGCCGGGCTTTATGTCTCTGCCGCTGGTATTTGTGCTCGGGCTCTTTGATGCCCCGATCGATGATGCAGTGGCTGCCGTGGGATTGGAGCATCATTCGCACCTTGCCCTCTGGCACGGGCTCAACGTTCCTTTCCTTATCTCGCTAGTGGTCCTCATCCTCGGTATTGCCGGTATCTTTGCCCGCAAGAAGATGTGGGCAAGCTTTGAAGCCCACGAGTTCATGCCGCGCAGCGGCAATGATTTGCTGTACTCCTTGATGAAGGGCTGCTCCCAGTTGGGGCGCGTCCTAGGCAAGATGTCCGACTCGCATAATCCATCCCGCCACATGCTGCCGATTGTCATTTTGATCATCGTGATGGCTGCCACCACCCTCATCCGCGATGGCGTCGACGGGGTAGCGCTGCAACCACGGGTGGATGGTCTGGATAACCCATGGGACCTGCTGCCACTGGGCATCATCGCCCTGGCGATGTTTGGACTGGTTCGCACCCAGAATCGTTTGACCGGTGCCATCATGATTGGCATTGCCGGCTCGGGCGTGACCCTGCAGATGTTCCTGCTGGGCGCACCTGACGTGGCGCTGACCCAGTTTATGGTGGAGGCCCTGTCCGTCATCGTCATGATGATGGTGCTGCGCTACCTGCCAGAAACCTTCCATCCGGTGAAGAACAAATCCCGCAAGACCGGCTCCATCGTCATTGCGGTCTTGGCCGGTGTGGCTGCGTTCCTGGGCGTGTGGGGACTCATGGGCCGCCACGAGCGCTCCGATTTGGCCATGTGGTACCTGGACAATGCTCCGGACATCACCGGCGGCGACAACGTTGTCGCTACTATCATCGTGGAGTTCCGTGCACTCGATACCTTGGGCGAGCTTTCCGTACTGGGCATGGCTGCGGTGGTTATTGCAGCAATCACTACGACGTTGCCGCGGTTCCCATTCAAGTCGGGTACACGCCCAGCGCCGTTTGGCCAGTCCCAGCTGAACTCCGTGCCATTGCGCAAGGGCGTGCACGTTGTTATCCCGCTGTTGGTCATTATGTCCGTCATCGTTTTCTTCCGCGGGCACAATGCCTCCGGCGGCGGCTTCCCCGCGGCGCTGATCATGGGTGCAGCAATCGGGCTTATCTATCTGTCCCGTGGCTCCGATGAAATTGTTTTCGGCCGCATGACTCCGATTCACCTGACCGGTATCGGCATCATCACCGCCTTGATCGCCGGCTTTGTAGGTTACTTGCACCACGGCATTGGCAATGGTGGCTTCTTGGCTGCAATCCATGCCGAAGCCTTTGGCCAACACTGGACCACCTCTCTCATCTTCGACTTGGGCATCTACCTAGCGGTGCTAGGTATGTTGACCATGGCGATTAACGCGTTGGGTGGCTACCTGCGCCCAGGCACGGAGCGTGACTTCTTGCCATGGGTTCATGATGATGGTTCCGCGCTGCCGACGACTCCACGCATTTCGCTTGAAGACGTCGACGATCCGTACCCAGACCCGATCAACCCTTCGACCGATCCGTTGGCCTTGCTGACGCCTTCGGAAGCAAAGACGAAGAGGAAGAGTAAGCGCTCCGCGGCTATCCGGGGAGGGGAGAAGTAATGATCCTTGCATTGACTATTGCTTTGCTCATCGGCAGTGCTGTCTATCTCATTCAGCAGCGCGGCTTGGTACGCATCGTGTTGGGCATGATGGCCTTTGGCCACGGTGCCAACCTGATGCTGCTGGCTACGGGCGTGTATTCCTACCGCGGAGAGTCCTTCCCATCCCAGGTTCCGCACGATCAGATGGCCGACCCGCTGCCGCAGGCCTTCGTGCTGACCGCCGTTGTTATTTCCATGGCAACCTCGACCATCTTGTTGACGATGGCGGCCATGGGCAAGAACGACGACACCGATGTGGTGGAACCAGTTGATGACAACACCATCGACCATGCCTTTTCGACCTTGGGACGCGACGCCCAAAATCGCCAAATTTTGGAGGAATCCACCAATCAGCTTGACCGAATTGGTCAGGTGGACCACAACACTCCCGTTGCAGAACGCGGGGTAACTGAACAGAAGGAGGATGACAAATAATGGCTGATGCTGTAGCTCAACTCCTTCCGCTATTTCCAGCGGTCCCGCTGATTGCAGCGGCCTTCGCATTGCTGGCACCGTGGCGTGCGGTACGCGATTCCATCATGCTTATCATCCCGGGTGTTGGAATTTTCGCCGGCCTGGGCCTGCTCATCTACACCATGAACAATGGGGTAGTAGCCCATACCGTTGGCCTGTATCAAGGCAATGTGGGTATTCCGTTTGCGGCGGATGCCTTCTCCGCGTTGATGATCATTACTACGATGATCGTCGCGTTTGGTGCCAACTGGTTTGCCATTGTGGGTGGGGAGACTAAGTCTCGCTACTATCCATCGCTCACCTTGATTTTGATCACCGGTGTGTGCGGTGCATTGCTGACCGCCGACCTCTTTAACTTCTTCGTCTTTATTGAGGTCATGCTTTTGCCGTCTTATGGCCTTATCACCATGTCTGGTACGTGGTCGCGCTTGGCAGCCGGCCGTGCCTTCGTCTTGGTTAACCTTTTCGCCTCCACCTTGTTGGTTGTTGGCGTGGGTTATATGTATTCGGTTACCGGTGCGGTTAACCTGGGCGCGCTGAAGGGCGCAGCGGCAGGCAATGGGCCGGTGACCGTGGCAGCAGGCTTGATCCTCATTGCGATTACTGCCAAGGCCGGCGTGTTCCCCGTGCAGTCGTGGCTGCCACGCACCTACCCAGGGACCTCGGCCGCGGTGATGGGCCTGTTTTCCGGCTTGCACACCAAAGTGGCCGTCTACATGCTCTACCGGCTCTACGTGCAGCTATTCGATCTGGAACAGCGCTGGAATGTGTTGATCATCGTCATCATGATTATCTCCATGATGATCGGCGCCTTTGGCGGCCTAGCGGAAAATTCCATCCGCCGCGTCCTCGGCTACCAGATGCTCAACGGCATGCCCTTCATTTTGGTCATGCTTGCGTTTACCTCTGATGACCCACGTCGCGCACTGGCAGCTGGCATCATGTACACGATTCACCACATGCTGACCGTTGGTTCGCTGATTTTGGCCTCTGGTGCCATTGAGGAGACCTACGGCACTGGCTTGCTCAGCAAGCTTTCCGGCCTTGCTCGCCGCGACCCCATCATCGCGTGGATTTTCGCTGCCGGTGCATTCTCCGTCGTGGGCTTCCCACCGTTCTCGGGAATGTGGGGCAAGCTGATGATTGTCTTCGAGATTGCCCGCGTGGGCGGTGCTTGGGCGTGGATTGCCATTGCGGCCATCATCATCGCTTCCTTCGCTGCCTTCTTGGCCATGCTGCGCGTGTGGCGCAAGGTCTTCTGGGGCAAGGGCCTGCCGGAGGACAAGGTTCCGGATGAATTGGTCATCCGCAAAAAGCTCATGGCCCCATCCGCGGCTCTCATCCTTGGTTCGCTGTGCATGTTCATTTTCTCCGGCATCGTCCTCGATGTTGTGGATGCCGCAGCGGAGCAGCTGCTGGACACTAACGCATATACTGAAACCGTCTTGGGCGACGAGCCGATTGCCGTTCCCACTATCGATGAAATCCAGGAGGGCCTTTAAATGAACGCAATTGTGTATGCATTGTGGCTCATCAAGGAGATTTTCGTCGCCGGCATTAGCTTGGCACTGGCGGCCTTCAAACCGGATAACGAATATAACCCAGTGATCATTCGCTACCCACTGCGCGTGACTAGCGCCTGGGAGATCTTCTGGTTTACGTCTTCCATTACCGCAACCCCGGGCACGCTCTCGCTCGGTTTGCGTGAACCGCCCCGCAAGGGGCTGCCCCGCATCGTGCTAGTACAGGCAGTCCAAGGATCTGACCCGGCGGGAATCGTCGCTGATCTTGCTGATATGGAACAGCGCCTCGCCCCGCGGGTTAAGGACATCGATTACGGCGTCCCGGGTCAAGGGGAGACTACAGAATTGGATGAGGCTTTCTACGAGTATCCGCTCGAGTCCGTCGGTCGTTATATGCGCTCGCCTGACTTGGCACGGGCGGAGGACACTCCGCTTTCAGAAAGCGAAGCGGACGTCGAAAAGCCAAAGCGCCGCGCCCGCAACGTACAACGCAGAAAGGAGACCGAGCGATGATTGACTTTGCCACATTGTCCCCGTTCGGCTGGGTCGTATTTGTATGCGTATTCATCATGGGCGTCGCCACGTGGTGCGGCGTGCTGCTGGCGCTTCGCACGCGCGATGAGCTCACCCGCGCCATTACCTCGGATATCGTTTTCTACGGCATGATCTGCATGTATTTGGCGTGGTCGATGACCAATAACGCCCCGATGGCGTATTACATTGCACTCCTCGCAGCCATTGCGGCAGGTGTGCTACCGACGCTATCGATGGCCCGCATTATTTCGAAGGGCAGGCGATAAACCATGGCCATTTCTGAAATTATCGCTTCGGTCCTGCTTATCATCGCTACCCTCTTGGTGGTCGCAACGGTGGTGTCTTTGTGGCGAGCGCCCGATGCCTTGACCCGTGCCAACCTGCTGGGCCCTACCGTGGGACTTGCGGTACCGCTGATCATCGTGGCTAAGCTAGTAGTGGACTTTGGCCGTGATGGCTTTTCGCTGTGGCTGCTCATCCAGGCACTGATCGCCTGCTTCGGTGTATGGATCATCGGCTCAGTAGGTTCCTTTTATCTGGGCCGTTCCATCTATGGCGTAACCGTCACCGACGTCAAGCACGCCAAGCACAACAATAAAGAAGTTCAGACCGTACAAGCAGAGGAAGACGATATCTAGTCTTTTCCAGCTCCTTCTGGCGGCGAGCCTTTTCTGCTCCTGCGCGTAGCTGCGGGGAGGAGAGGAGCTCGTCGCTTTTCGGTTGCACAGTGGGTCTTCTGAACCCACCAGCGCCCTAGATTCGCAATGTGGATAAAGTTGCACAGCAATTGCCGTGCTCGGGCTAGAATGGGTGCACATTATTCGGTGCCTCTAGACCCGCCCCGAAGAGATAGCAAGGAGTAACAATGAAACTCATCACGGCCATCGTTAAGCCCTTCACCCTGCCGGAAATCCGCCAGGCTTTGGAGCAGCAGGAAGTTCGCGGCCTCACTGTTACAGAAAGCCAGGGCTTCGGGCAGCAACGTGGGCACAGCGAGGTATACCGAGGGGCAGAATACGCCACTGACTTTGTACCTAAGGTCAAGCTGGAAGTTGTTGCGGCGGATGACCACGTCGAAGACATCATTAACGCCATTGTGGATGCTGCCTACACGGGCAAGATCGGCGACGGCAAGCTGTGGGTAACACCAGTTGAAGATGCTATTCGCGTGCGCACTGGCGAGCGCGGCGAGGCGGCACTCTAAGCCCGCATGCATACCGCCGCACAGATTCGCGCCGAGGCCCATGCCTCGGCGCTTCGTGTATTGCGCAGTCTCGAGCTTCCACCTGGAACCGCGCTCGCTGCCACCGGATCCTTTGCGCGCAATGAGATGACCCCGCACTCGGATATTGATGTCATCCTCATCTATCCGGAAGGTCACGAGCCAGATCCGGCCCTGGTGGAGCAGCTGTGGTACCCCGTGTGGGATGCCAAGTACCGCCTGGATTATGCCCTGCGCACCCCACAAGAGTGCGGGGCGATTGCTGCCGAAGATGCCTCGGCCGGCTTTGCCCAGTTGGATTTGGCCTTTGTAGCAGGGCGCAAGGTTCTGGTGGATGAGGCGCGGGCACAATTGCTCGCGGCGTGGCGGCGCCAGCTGCAACGCGGCTTTGATGATTTCTTGGATACCGCGATTACTCGGTGGAAGCGCTCTGGCGCGGTGGCAGCGATGACGAACCCGGACCTGAAGAACGGGCGCGGGGGACTGCGCGATATTCAGCTCTTGCGCGCGATGGCTTTGGGGAACCTGTGCGACTTTCCAGCTTTAGACATTGAGCAGCGGCTGCTTCTCGACGCCCGCACGCTCCTGCATGTCAAAGCCCGACGCCACCGCGATATCTTGGACCCCGAGTTCGCCGCTGACGTGGCTGCGGATTTGGGCTTTGAAAACCGCTATGCCTTAACCGCCGCTTTGGTAGGCGCTGCAGCCACTGTTAATAAGGCCGTAGAACGCGGCCTGGCCACTGCCCGAGGGGTGCTGGGGCGAAATGCTCTGGCGGCGGGACGCGGGCAGCGCCGTCCACTCGATGTGGACGTGGTGGCAGAGGGCGGCGTTATCTACCTTTCGCGCAAACCTAATGTGGAGGACCCGTGGTTGCTTACACGCGTTGCGGCAGCCGCAGCACGCACGGGATATACCATCGCCGAGACCACCTGGCACCAGCTCCAAAAATTGCCGCAGTTGCCGCCACGCTGGCCGCGAGCTGCGGTGGATGATTTCTTCGCTATCTTGTCGTCCCCGCAATTTACGCCGCGGGTCATTCAGGATTTGGACCGTTATGGCCTGTGGGAACGTCTAGTGCCGGAATGGGGGCATGTGCGCGGTTTGTTGCCGCGCGAGCGCAGCCACGTTAGTGCGGTGGACCATCATCTCATCGCTACGGTTACTCGGTGCACGGAGGTGCGCACCTCGGTAGCTCGCCCTGATCTATTATTGCTGGCCGCGCTTTACCATGACATTGGTAAGGGCTACGAGCGCCCCCACGCTCAGGTAGGCGCGGAAATGATAGCTCGCCAGGCAGCCCGCATGCGGTTGAGCGTGGCCGATAGGTCGCGTGCTCAAATTCTGGTGGCAGAGCATACCACCTTAGCGCGGCTAGCTGCGACAATGGACCCGTTCTCCGATGCCGCTCGCGACGCATTGTTGGCCGCAGCGCATTACGATCAGCTGATTATTTCGCTGCTGGCGGTATTGGCTAAGGCTGATGCGCAATCGACAGGGCCTAGCGTCTGGACACCGCGGGTAGAGCAAGCGCAGGAGCTTATTGTCGCGCGCGCTCTGGAAGCACTCAAACCAGGCGTCCTTCAGCGCCCCGCGGTGCACGTGCCGCTATCGGCCGAGGGCGTTGCGCTTACAGTGGATTGGGAAGACCAAGAAGTTA
>QWCP01000623.1_pt1 | contig 9268 bp, 7 predicted proteins | sample 1972561 | NCBI WGS metagenome assembly QWCP01 (sample SAMN09866705, study PRJNA288562) | Human vaginal metagenome isolate pre4_vaginal, whole genome shotgun... | isolation source: vagina | host: Homo sapiens | place: USA: California
CAAATATGCACAAGTTTTTGGAACCATCAAAATTCCGATTGCAGGAAACGTCCCAGAAGCAACGACTACTGGCAGATAAAAAGCAAAACTGAGTGCGATCGTCACCCAAAGATAACGAAAATCTGCATCTTTTTTCTGAGAAGCAAAACGGTAAAACAGAAAAAGCAGCAGTAACCCTATGAGCGTAAAAGGAATATTTCGATAAATCCCCCAAATTAAAGGAGGTTGTGAGCTTAGCCACTCGTTTTGTGGTAAAAGCACCAAGAATCCTCGCAACGCTACCAAGAACCAAACCAAAAACGTTAAACCCTTCTGCTGCTTAATCTGATACCGTTCACGCCAAACGTAGTAAAGCAAAAGATAGAATAGCGTCATAGTCAGTGATGTGATCAATTTTCCAATACCCAAGGCAACTGGATAAGCTGCTGTACCTAAAGTATTCAAGGCAATTATCCTTGGCACCAAATGAAAAGTATCTCCTATACCCAAAACCAATGCCATAATCCCAAACAAACGAAATTGTTTGATATCACCAGCTGATGTAATTAACTTAAAACCTGCACAGATTACTACCACCAAATACGTGGTATCAAAAATCGTTTCAAAAACAGCTTGCATTGTTCCTCCTTATAATATGAACATTGTTCAATTTGGTGCAAAATAAAATTTTCTCCGCGCATCCAAAAGGAAAAGCGAAAAAATTCTTATTTGCAGTAAATAATGCGTCTAATTATCTCGATCAAAACCGTATAATTAAAATCTTTCTGCAGCATCAAAGAAATCATATGCATAATAATAAAATCAACAAATTCATATTCTGTAAAGCCATCACCGAATGCATCAGGTTGTACGGCCTGATCTTTTTGCAAAACCTGCAGCATATTGGTTTTCATCTTCGCCAAATAGTTTTGCATCGTTTCTTGTCCCTTTGCCTGCCCTCGCGTAGAAAAACTAAGCGAATGGACCGTAAAGAAATTGGGATATTTCAGGACTGACTGCTTAAGATGTTCAAAGAAATTCGTAATATAGCAATCAAAAGGTAAATCTGCTTGAGTTAATTTTTCACAGTTAAAAATATCATCCCAAACACTCTCGACAGTCGCCAATAAAAGATCATCTTTAGAAGGGAAATAATAATACAGCGAACCTAACGCCACATGACAGTGTTGTGCTACTGTTCTCATATTGACAGCAGCCAAACCTGACGTGGCAACTAACTTACGACAAACAGTAAGTATCTCTTCTCTTGAAGTTATAGCTGTATTCATTTTCACCTCCCTACTGAACATTGTTCAGTTTGCATAGCTAGAATTGTAAGACCACTGTAGCTCGCTGTCAATCCTATTTCCGAGACTTGTGATTGCGATAACTAAAAATAAGGGTCGCGTAATAAAACGGTGGGTAATTACACACGTAAATTCAACACTACCTAAAACTACTAACTCTCTGAAAAATGCGTGACAACTACCGACATGCGCGCTTAAACCCTTTCATCATGTATAATTACAAGCATATGACAGACGTGCAACAGGCATAATCAGCCATATGCATAACCTTAAAACGCTTACATTAACATATAAAAGGACACCATGGAAGTTTATCTTGACTACGCAGCAGCAACCCCTATGGATAAAGAGGTTTACGAGGCACAACTCCCCTACTTTACGCAAAAGTTTTACAATCCTTCGGCTTCTTATTGTGTAGCGCAACAAATTCGGCAAGATCTCAATAATGCAAAAACACATATTGCACAAACACTTGGTACAAAAAGCGCATCAATAGTCATGACGGCAGGCGCAACAGAGGCAAATAATCTTGCTTTAGCATGTGTAACTGGTCCTGTGATTTCTGATTCGCTTGAGCACGATAGTATCTTGGCATGCGTTGATCAGCGCGAACATACGCTGCTAAGCCCCACAAAAGAGGGATTTATTACACCTGAGAACCTCCAACAAGCCCTTACACCGCAGACACAACTGGTTTCTATAGAATATGCAAATGGCGAAATTGGTGTAATACAGCCGCTGCGAGAGCTTGCTAAAGTTATCGAACAAGAACGTTACCGCAGGCTTGTTCATCATGAGACAACTCCTTTGTTCTTTCACGCGGATGCATCTCAAGCAGCTCTTACCTGCTCGGTTAATGTGTCCTCATTAGGCGTAGACCTTATGACCTTATCAGCAGCTAAAATTTATGGACCAAAACAGGTCGGGCTTTTGTACGTATCGCCAAATGTTGCGCTCAAACCACAGATTTTAGGTGGCGGACAAGAAGGCGGCATGCGTTCGGGCACCGAAAATGTTGCAGGTACCATAGCATTTGCCAAAGCTTTAGAGCTCGCTCAACAATATCGAACAAGCTCAGGTCTCCAAGAACTTAAGCGCAACAGAAATTTTATGCAAAAGCAATTAACTCGTTTATTCAAATGCGCGGTAATTTCGGGTCCACGCAACGATCGACATCGCTTACCCGGACTGTTACACATATCATTTCCCTATCTTGAAGCACGACGCCTTATCATTTTATTGGAAAATATGGGTGTCTATGTTGCAACAGGTTCTGCATGTGCAGCTAGTAAAATGAAAATTTCCCACGTACTCAAAGCACTTGGAATACCAGAATACATAGCACAGGGATCCTTGCGAATTACCCTTGGCAAGCATACAACTCAAGAAGAAATAACCTATGCAATTTCTCGTATAGAAAAGGCAGTTAACACTGAAATGCAGCGCCTTAACCTTACTGACAAAATCATATGCGAAAGAATGAATAATGAATCTGTAACATCACTTCATGCCGATGCGTAAAGCACGAGCAGTTTTCATGCACATATGTTTAAACGTATATTTTACCAGCAATGTCCACATCAAACACCTAGAACGGATGAGCTTATGGCAACAAATACATCAAACGAAACAGGCACACCTATTGATACGTCTTCCCAGCCAAAACTTAACACAGATTTAGACACACTGCTCAATACCGTAATTACCTCGGCTCAAGAAATGCCTGCACGCCCTTCATACGCTCCTTTTGGAGCGCGTGTATATCTTGGTATGAGCGGTGGTGTAGACTCGGCATTATCTGCTGCCTTACTCCAAGAATGGGGGTATGACGTTAAAGCAATCTACATGCGCAACTGGTCGCGCGATTTACCAGGTTTTAAGTGCACATGGGCAGATGATCTAGCGGATGCAGAGCGACTTGCTGTTAAATTAGGCCTTACCCTAGAAGTATGGGATTGCGAAAAAGAGTACAAAGAAACAGTTGTAGACTACCTCATAGACGCATATCAGCACGGATTTACGCCAAACCCTGATGTGATGTGCAATCAAACGGTAAAATTTGGCACCTTTGCAACGCGTGCCTTTGAGCACGGAGCAGATTTTATTGCAACGGGTCATTATGCGCGCGTCTATACCGATAGCCAAAACAGCGTACATCTGTTACGAGCAGCAGACGAACACAAAGATCAGACGTATTTTCTTTGGCGTGTAAAGCCTTCCTTGCTTGAAAAAACTATATTCCCCATCGGATCGATTGCGTCTAAAGAAATTGTTCGACAGATGTGTGCTGCACGTGGCTTGGGCATAGAGTCAAAACCAGACTCGGACGGTATTTGTTTTATTGGTGAGGTAGGCATACGCACGTTTTTACTTGATACGCTTTCCAAACGTGCAGGTGACATTATTGAATGGGAAACTGGTAATGTTTTAGGTCATCATGACGGAGCGTTTCTGTACACCGTTGGCCAGCGCAAAGGCTTAAATTTGGGTGGAGGACCTGCACGCTATGTTGTTGGTACCGATACCGAAAAAAATCGCGTGTATGTAACAGCTAATACCCAATGCCCTGATTTATGGTGCCAAACCATGGTATTAGACGATGTATATCTTCTTAATGAATCAATCGACGAACACGCTTTATATCAAGTCCGCCTTCGTCATACCGGAAAACTTCAAGATGTGCATGCAAAACCAATACATGATCATAAAATAGAGCTGCATTTTGAAAGTGCTGTGCCAAAAATTGCTGCAGGACAAAGTGCTGTTATCTATCAAGGAAAAATTTGTGTAGGTGGCGGCATAATTCAAAAGCAACCCCTGCATCTTTCGTGGTGTTAAAAGAACATGAGGTAAAATATAACCCTATTGAGCAAAAGGCTACACGGTCTATGCAACATGAAAACGCACGAAAGGAGGTGCTACCTTGCAGCAGCTACATGAATCTCGTCAAAGCAAAACAACTCGTGATGTAAAACATCGCGCGTCAAAAAAAGTTTCGATACGCGTATCAGCATCATCAAGTGTAAGCGAGAACCAAGAACAAGCAGAACAACAGAGTATGTCTCTTGTTCGTAAGAGCTTACTATTTTTATGTGCAGTTGGGGTAGCATATCTTCTTTATCTGGTGTTTTCAGGCCAGCTAGACGAATTTATTGAAGCTCTTCAAGGCGTTAACACTAATTGGGTTATATATGCCATGCTCTGCTACGTAGTCTACTACATTTTAGGCGTAAGCGCATATGTTATAGCAGTTATAAAAGATCCACATTGCCCCGTTGGAATACGTGATCTTATGAGCGTAGAGGCATCGGGCATATTTTTCTACAACTTAACACCTAATGGTGCAGGAGGTCCTCCCTCGCAAATTTTTAGGCTCACGCGCGCAGGTCTCTCGATTGCGCAAGCAGGAGCTCTTGAATATACACGTTTTATTATGTACGAAGCTGGCGAAGGTATATTTGCCGCGCTTATGATGCTGTTTAGAGGTCACTACTTCTTTGAAACCTATGGTGACGTATTTTACGTAGGTGCAGCGCTTTTTCTCTTTAAAATTTTGCAGGTATTTGGACTACTTGCCATTTGTCTTTGGCCACAAAGTATCGCAAGAATTGGAAAATTTGTACTTAAGATGGTTTCTCATATAGGGTATTTTAGGCAAACAAGCCAAGCATGGTCAGCAACCTTTGAAGCACAGATTAAAGAATTTTCCCACGGTTTTAAATCTGCTGCAAAAAATATTCCAGAAATGCTCCTCACACTTCTTATAACGCTCTTTCAACTGGGTTGTTTATACGCCCTGCCGTGGTTTGTTCTCAAAGCATTTGGCTTGCCTGCAGATCTTCTCACGTGCCTTGCCTGCGGTAGCATGCTCGAATTGCTCACCTCCGCTGTTCCGCTACCAGGTGGTACACTTGGTGCCGAAGGCGGTTTTGCATTCCTATTCATGCCAATGTTTGGGGTAAATACCGCTGCAGGTTATGTAGTATGGCGTATGGTCGAGTATTTCTTACCCGTTCTTGCAGCTGTTCCATTACTGGGACTACGCTCCACACACCAAGCAACTATACATGCACGATGGACTCACCTAGAAAAACGAGTTAAACGTCTCGCACAAAGAGGCATTAAAGAATATACATCGCCTCACAACGATGGGGTAAGAATTGCTATACATAGCAAAACAAAATCCCAATCAAAAAAGAAATCAAGATTATAACATCAATAAGTCTATAAAGTATTATGCCGATAAGCTCCATAAACATGGCGTTTATGCCTCTAGGAAGCGTAAACAAGATCATATACCTTATACATGGATTAAAAGAAAATGGTGGGCGTTAGAAGATTTGAACTTCTGACCTCTTCCGTGTCAGGGAAGCGCTCTCCCCCTGAGCTAAACGCCCACATCAAACAAAGCACATCTTAGGGTAAACATATGTACGTAACACAACCCCTAACAACAGTGCGTAAGCTACTATAAATGAAAACGCGCCCACATGCAAGTAAAGACGCGCCTTATGTGTCTATTTTCAAAAGAAACATACAAACCAAGGTGAGTACGCCTTAAAGGTTTGTGCGGACACAAACCCTTTGACCTTACTTCTACCTTAGTAAACCATACCCATTGCCTCACGAACTTCCGCAAGCGTCTGTTCTGCTTTGGCACAAGCGCACGCATTACCCTGATGTAAAACATCTTTAATGTAAGACATATCCTGCTCAAGCTCACGACGCTTTGCGCGAATTGGTTCAAAGTAGGAATTAACAGCATCAATAACTAAAGATTTAAGCGCTCCTGAACCTGCATTACCAATCTCTTCAGCAATTTCTTGTGGATCACGATTAAGGCAAATACCTGCCGTGGTAAGTAGCGCCGAAACACCTGGGCGAGCTTCAGGATCAAAGGTAATCATACGCTCGGAGTCGGTCTTTGATTTCTTAATAAGTTTTGCAGTTTGCTGCTCATCCATACACAAAGAAATGGCATTACCGTAAGATTTACTCATCTTGCGTCCATCTAAGCCCGGAAGCAGCGGCATAGACGTAAGTAAGCCATTTACCTCGGGGAAAACGTTGCCATAGCGCGCGTTAAAGCGATGAGCAATTTTATTGGTAGCTTCAATATGTGGAAGCTGATCGCGACCAACCGGAACAATATTTCCCTTGCAAAAGAGGATATCGCAGGCCTGATGAACGGGATAGGTAAGCAGCAAGCCCGTAAGTGCATGACCAGAGGCTTCTTGTTCGGCTTTAACGGTAGGATTGCGCTCCATTTCGGCTTCGGTAAGAAGCGACAAGAACGGAAGCATTAACTGATTTTCAGCAGGAATAGCCGAGTGCGTAAAAATCATAGTTTTATCTGGATCGATACCACAGGCAAGATAATCAATAACCATGTTATACACATTATCAGCAATGTGCTCGGTGGTGTCGCGATCGGTAATAACTTGATAATCAGCAATTACAATATTGGTGCTAATCCCCATATTTTGCAGACGAACACGCTCTTTAAGCGTTCCAAAGTAATGCCCCAGATGAAGCCTTCCTGTTGGTCTATCGCCAGTAAGCATGGTATATGATTGCGGATGAACAGCAAGATCTTGCTGAATTGCATTACTTGTTTCTAATGCTTTCTCATAACTTTTTTCGTTGGGCATCTTAACACCTCACAACTTTACCTGACCATAGCTTATGCTTACAGAACACGCGCGTGGCATCTTCAAACAGATACAAAATAACCCGCCTCAATCAGACGGGTTTATGTTAGATCATTATATAAAATCTCGTTTGTAGATTACAAAACTATGCAGTACGAACGTGTACAAAATGCTTTGCACCTTTTACAAACTCAACTTTACCGTCTGCCAATGCAAACAATGTATCGTCTTTACCGCGACCAACATTCTCACCAGGAGTAATGTGAGTACCACGTTGACGAACAATAATCTGACCAGCCTTAATGTCTTGGCCACCAAAAACCTTGGTACCAAGGCGCTGTGCGTTGGAATCACGACCATTACGGGATGAACCCAAACCTTTTTTATGTGCCATAACTAACCTACCTTATACGTTCAATCAACTTAATCTTGCAACCCATAAGCCTTAAGCTTCGGTACTGTCTGCCTTTTTAGCAGCGGCAGAACGAGTAGTTGGTAAGCTTGACACAACAAGCTTAGTAAGGTTTTGACGATGTCCCTTTGTGCGGTGATAACGTTTACGTTTCTTGAGTTTAAACACAATGACCTTTTTGTCTTTGTATTGCTCAAGTACCTCACAGGTAACTTTTTTCTTTGATAACGTAGCGGCATCACAAATGGTTTTTTTACCATCATTGAGCATAAGAACGTCAAGCTTAACCTTGTCGCCAGGTTGCGCGTCGAGCTTCTCAACACTAATAATGTCGCCCTTGGCAACCTTATACTGCTTGCCACCAGTGGTAACGATTGCGTACATGTGCTAACCCTTCATTACAGTATCTGTGCAACAGCTCCCAATCTTACTCTAAAACCTGCGGTAAAGTCAATAAAGGGAAAGAAGACTTTTTATACAGCCGCATGGCAAGATAAGAACGTGCAGTTGAATGCACATTTTTTACCAAACGTATGGTTGTCTTCATAATAATCACAAAATAAAAAAAACAATACTCTCCCAAATAGAGTATAAAAAAACGAGCAAGCCAATCTAAGAGCTTTTGATCTCGATATAGTGTTCTTTATCTTGATGATGCCTATCAGAAGACCACACATTATTATCTTCTGTTTTGTGCATATGTGAACTAAAAATTATCGGATACACAGAAGATGCGCAACTTATGGGTGTTGACGCACTATCAACTTGCAAATTTTGTAAGTGACGATCAAGAGTATCTCCACTATGAACCTGATAGCTGAGTTGTGAGGATAGGCATTTACCTGTATGAATTGTTTCCTGTGCCCCCGTGCTATGCAATGCCGTACGCTGATTACGCTGTAGTACGTCAACAACACGTTTAACAAAATCTGAACTATGTAAAAGGACATATCCATGCCCCATAAGGGTAACTGTGCCATATGCAATGCAAGGTTTGATGATAGGCGAAAGCAAAGGAAGGCGCCTCGTAAGAGTGCGTGCAAGACTTCGACTTATAAAGCCTAAGCAGATAAGTGCTGCAGCGTTGTAGACCTTATGATTGGAAGCGGGATCAGCATGGACTCCTGTGGCTGCGACATTGTAATCTGAAGATACAGACCGCAAAGATTCACCTGTACTAGAATTTGAACAATCCCCCACTACAGCCTGTGAATGTATGTAAGAAGCATCATGAGTCTGTGTAGGTTTTGGATACAAACGTGAAAGCTCATGCAAGAGCTTAAACTCTTCGGCAATCATACGCGGCATATCGCCTAAGCGCAAAATCTTTGGCAAAAAAGGATACAACAACGAATGAGTAGATGCAATATCGGTGATTTTTCGCCGATGACGATGCACAATTTCGTGTGCTAAAGTCTGCTTAAACCATGGATATGCACGAACTAGTTGAGCCTGGTATGAAGCGTGATAACGCGAAAAATACTCTGAAAGCGTAGCTCTGCACGCATTGGACGTTTGTACAAGATATGAAACAACTTGCGTTTCGCAAGGAGCCCCTCCTTGTAAAATATTTGATATTGCAGAAGGCGGACAGATTTCAGCAATACTTACGATAGGAACTAAAGTAGCATCAGCTTCTTGGATAAGATCTAAAAGGTGATGGGCGCACAAAGAAGAGCTGTGACTGGTGCTGCGATCGTTGGGATGGACGCAAGAGGATTTTTCCTCATCGCCTATAAGCAATAAAGCATTGCAATCATTTGGTAGATGGTCACCATCCAAAAGCTGCACGATCTCTACATCGCAAGTTTGAGGTGCAAGATAAGATTGCACAAGGTTAAACAAAGGTGCTGGCTGCAAATTATATAAAGCAAAAACAAGCCGCTTTGTATCAGAAAGATAAGGTGTATCCCCAGAAG